>Ga0256843_1003940_pt1 | contig 10098 bp, 10 predicted proteins | sample AlvinellametaG_FD_191572 | JGI IMG/M metagenome (GOLD analysis project Ga0256843, IMG submission 191572) | Pompeii worm associated microbial communities from hydrothermal vent at the East Pacific Rise, Pacific Ocean - Alvinella | ecosystem: Host-associated > Annelida > Integument > Unclassified ... | reverse complement strand
TGGGCTTTGATAAATTACAACTCCTAATAGAAAAATTGCCATTAAAATATCTCTTATAAAGTTGGCTAAATCGTGACTTATTGCACTTTGAATTCTGTTGATATCATTAATAATTCTACTTACAAGTTCTCCTGAATGGACTTTTTTAAAGTAGTCCATATCAAACTTTAATATATGGCCTAAGAATTTATCCCTAATTTGTCTTACAATATCTTCACCTATGTATGTAACATAATAAGTTTGGATATATCTTCCAATTCCTTTTATTAGGTAGATAATAATAATTCCTATTGGTAGTAAAAATAAAAGTTGTTCATTTTTTTCAATAAATATCTTATCAAGGACAGGTTTAATTATATATGCAATCGCAGCAGTTGCAATTGAGACCATTATCATTCCAATAATGGCTAAAAAAATCTCTTTTTTATAGTGTTTATAATATGGCAAATACTCTTTAATAAACTTCCACAAGCTTTAACCTTTCATTTGATATAATTTTAATTACTAATTTTATCTAAAATAAAGGATATAATGAACGCTATAATAAAACTTAGTTCAATGGGCGATATTATTCATTCTTTAGTTGTTTTGCCAAAACTAAATAAAAAAATTGATTTTATAGTTGATGATAGCTTTAAAGATATATTAGATGAAAATCCTTATATTAATGAAGTGGTTAGTGTCAAATTAAGAGCTTCTAAAAAAAATAAAAAATTATTTTTTAAAACGTTTTTTGAACTTAGAAAAATTAAATACGATAATGTTTATGATTTACAAGGCTTGATAAAAAGTGCCATTATTGCAAAAATAATAGGAAAAAATGTAATAGGCTATAAAAATCCAAGAGAAAAAATTGCTTCAATTTTTTATAACAAAAAAATCTTATCTACTAAAAAATATGCAATTGAGAGATATCTAGAACTTTTTGGATTTGATGATAAAGAGTATCTTATAAATCATCCAAAATTGCTTTTTTATAAAGATAAAGAGTTTGAATTTTTAAGTAAAAATAAAAAAAATATTGTTTTTATTATTGGTGCTAGTTGGGAGTGTAAGAAAACACCAAATCAAATTTGGATTAAGCTTGCAAACTATTTAAAAAATGAAAATATAATTATTCCTTATGTAGGGGAGAGCGAAAAAAAAGATGCTTTTTTTATAGCTAATAACACTTCAAATGTAACACCTGTAAGTTTAAATTTAAATGATTTAAAAGCTTTAATTGATAAAAGTGATTTATTAATAGGAAATGATACAGGTCCTAGCTTTATAGCGTGGGCTAATAATGTAAATAATATTATCCTTTATGGGTGTACTTATAATAATAAAGTGTTGGAAAATAAATATACTAAAAGTGTTGAGGTTCAAAACACTCAAATAAATAAAAAACTTGATGTAATTGATCAGCTTGATATCAATAATATTATTAGGAAAATAGATGAGTTTAAATAATTTTTTTTATTATGGATATGTTTTTTTAGAGAAGTTGCTTTTTATAATGCCTGATTTTATGAAAAAATTTTTAAAAAAGATTTTGTTTTTTTTATTTTATACGTTTGATAATAAAAGAAAAAAGATTGTATTTAAAAATTTAGATTTAGCTTATGGAGAATCTTTATCTTTAAAAGAAAAAGAGAAAATTGCAAAAGCGGTTTATAAAAATTTTATTAATAATTTATTTGAATTTATTGAATTATCAAATATTTCTAAAGATGAACTAAAAAAAAGAGTAGAATTTGAAAATATACAATTAGTAAAAAAATACTTACAAAAAGGGCCTGTTATATTTGCAGGGGCTCATTTTGGTAACTGGGAGATTGCTCTTTTATCAATTGGGGCATTTATTACACCAATTAGTGCGGTTGTTAGGGAGATTGACAATCCAAAATTAAATGAAAAAATAAAAAAAACTAGAGAAAAGTTTAATATAAAAATTTATGGAAAAAAAGGTGCTTTAAAAAATTTAATAAATGATTTAAAACAAAATAGAAGTGTTGGAATCTTGATAGATCAAAATACTGCAAAAGAAGAAGGAATTGACACAACCTTTTTTGGTAAAAAGGTGCTTCAAACTCCAAGTGCGGCACTGCTTAGTAAAAGATTTAAAATTCCTGTAATTATGGGCTTTGCAGAAAAAAGAGACAAAAAATGGGTAATAAGTTTTAAAGATGCACTTGAATGTGATGATATTCAAATATGTGTAGATAAACAATCAAAAATTATAGAAGAGGAAGTTAGGAAGTTTCCAGAACTTTGGTATTGGTTTCACAGAAGGTTTAAACATTATTATGAGGAAAGTTATGAATAAGTTAAGTGTTGTTATAATAACTAAAAATTCAAGTAAATATATAAGTGATGCCATAAAATCAGCTAATTTTGCAGATGAAGTATTGGTTTTGGATAGTGGAAGTACTGATAATACATGTGAAATTGCTAAAAGTCTTGGGGCAAGAGTTGAGTATCAAAAATGGCTAGGATTTGGGAAACAAAAACAAAAAGCAGTTGATTTAGCTAAGAATGAGTGGGTTTTTGTTTTGGATAGTGATGAAAGGATTACAAAAGAGCTTCAAAAGGAAATAAGTGAAATATTAAAAGAGCCTAAATATAATGCATATTTTGTACCTAGACTAAATAATTTTTGGGGTAAAAACATAAAAAGACTAGGTCTTTATCCGGATTATTCTATAAGATTATTTAATAAAAAAATTGCTTCATTTAATGAAAAAGAGGTTCATGAAAGTGTCGTATGTGATTGTAAAAAGGGATATTTAAAAAATCCAATGTTACATTTAGCATATGAAAGTATTGACGAGTTTATTGAAAAACAAAACAGATACTCTTCATTAGGAGCAAAGCCAAATAAATTAAAAGCTATTTTTTCACCAATATGGACTTTTATTAAGCTCTATTTTATAAAATTAGGTTTTTTAGAAGGATGGGATGGATTTATTATTAGTAAACTTTATTCAGAGTATACGTTTTGGAAATATATTAAAGGTAAAAAATGAAAATTTTAGTTATAAAGTTTAGAAATATAGGTGATGTATTATTAACTACGCCGCTAATTAAAAATCTAAGATTGAATTATCCCGATGCACAAATTGATGTTTTAGTAAATAAAGGCACTGAAAGTATGCTAACTTTTAATCCTAATATTGACAATATCTTTACTTATAATAGAGACGAATTTAGGGCTTTGCCAAAATTAAAAAGATTTATTCAAGAGTTTAAATTTTTAAGAAGTTTTAAAGATTATGATATTGTAATCAATACAACTGAAGGCGACAGAGGGGCTTTTGTTGCAAAATTTAGTAATGCTAAAATTAAAATAGGCTATCCTGTTAAAAAAAATTTTTTATTAAAAAATGTCTATAATAAATTATTACCTAATCCTCCTCTTTTAAGACATATAATTGAAAATAATCTTGATGCTATAAGAGTACTTAATAAGGAAGTTTTTGAAAAAAAAGTAGAAATTTTTTGGGATAAAAGAAGCGAAGAAAGAATAAATAAATTAAATTTAGGCGAATATATTCATATTCATCCTGTATCAAGATGGCTTTTTAAGTGTGTAGATGATAAAATAATGGCTAATATTATTGATTTTTTGCATCAAAAAGGTAAAAAAGTAGTAATAACTGCAAGTCCAGATGAAAAAGAAATAAAAAAAGTAGAAAATATTTTAAAATTAACAAAAAATAATCCAGTTAACTTATCAGGTAAGCTAAATTTAAAAGAAGTAGCGGTTTTAGCAAAAAAAGCACAGCTATTTATTGGAGTAGACACTGCTATAATGCATATTGCAGCAGCATTAAATACTCCAGTGATTGCGTTTTTTGGTCCAAGTGGAGCTTTTAATTGGGGGCCTTGGGATAATGATTTGTTTGAGAGTGGTTATAAAAAAAGAAATGGTATTCAAAGTATGGGAAAACATGTTGTAATTCAACATGACTGGGAATGTGTTCCTTGTGGAAAAGATGGTTGTAATGGAAGTAAAGTTAGTGATTGTTTAATGACTTTTGATATGGAGAAAGTATTTAAAATTATTGAGGAGAAATTGTGAGAGTTTTACATACTGAGTGGTCAGATGGCTGGGGAGGACAAGAGATTAGAATAATTAGTGAAATGGAAGGTGTAAGGGAAAAAGGAGTTGATGTAAGGTTGGCGTGTAGAGAAAATAGCAAAATAAAAGAAGAAGCTTTAAAAAGAGGCTTTAAAGTATATACATTGCCTTTTAGGGGAAATTTAGATTTATATACGCTTAGTAATTTAAGAAAAATTGTTAAAAAAGATAAAATTGATATTGTAAATACTCACTCTGGAAAAGATACGTGGGTAGGTGGTTTGGCAGCAAAATTAAGTGGAGCAAAGTTTATTAGAACTAGACATTTATCTAATAGAATAAATCCTAAAAGAACAAACTTTATAAATGAATTGGCTGATTTTATTATTACAACTGGAGAAAAAGTCAGAGAAGATATGATAAAGTATAACAGAATCAACCCTGAAAAAATTATATCAATACCTACTGGAATAGATGATAAAAGATTTTCTCCTCAAAAATATGATAAATTTTCTTGTCGCAAGATGTTTGGTTTAAAAGAAGATAAATATTATATTGGAATTTTGGCTGTTTTGAGGTCTTTTAAAAGACATGATTTTTTCTTAGATATTGCAAATTATTTTAAAGATAATTCAAAGTTTGAATTTGTTATAGCTGGTGAGGGGCCAAAAAGAAATGAAATCGAAGAAAAAATAAAAAAACTTAATTTAAAAAATGTAAAATTATTGGGACATGTTATACAAGTTCCTGAGTTTTTAAGTGCTATTGATTTACAATTATTAACCTCTGATTCAAAAGAGGGTGTACCACAAAGTGTTATTCAGGGACTTATGATGAATAAGGACATAATAGCCAATAATGTTGGGAGTGTAATTGATTTATATAAAGAGAATAATTTTATATTAATGAATAATTTACATTTAGAAGATTGGATTGAAAAGATTCAAAAAATCTATTCTAATGAGATACAATTAAATAAAGATAGAGAATACATAGTAAAAAACTTTTCTAAAGATGCCATGGTTAATAAAGTTTTAAATGTTTATCAAAAGGTATTAAATTGAAAATATTACTAGTTAGGAATGATAATATTGGAGATTTAATTTGTACCACTCCTGCCATTGAAGCTTTAAGAAAAAAATTTCCTGATGCACAAATTGATATTGTTGTAAATAGTTATAATTCTTTTGTAATTGAAAAAAATCCATTTTTGAATAATAAATATGTTTATACAAAGCCTAAACATAAGAAAAATTTGCTAGATAAATTAAACGCTTTTACTTCTAAAGTAAAAATATTTTACAAAATTTTTAAAACAAAATATGATGTAAGTATTGTATTTAGAAGCTCGTATTCTTCATCTGCAGAGCAGTTTAGTAATATAAGTAGAGCACAGATTAGAATTGGTGTTAAAGATAATAAAAATAAAGACAACTTTACACATCATATAAATTTTAGAAATAATCATGAAGTAGAGTTTTGTTTTGATTGTTTGTCACCATTTGATATTAAATACAATAATGAAAAGTTATATTTTTATTTACCTGAAAAATTAAAAAATAAATATGCTTCTTATAAAAATATTGTGGTATTTCATATATCAGCTAGAATGAAAAAAAATCAAATGAGTTTTGAAAAGTTAAAAAAAATTTTTTTAAAACTAGACCAACCTATATATATTACTGCAGAGCCAAAGGATTTTGAGTTAGCAAGAAAATTGGAAGAAGAAACTTCTGTGACTTTTAAAAAAACAGATTCTTTTTTAGATTTAGGAGCGTTTATTTCAAATGCTAAATTATTTATTACATTAGAAGGTGGTGCTATGCATTTAGCTCCTGCTTTAGGTGTAAAAACAATTGCATTGTTTGGTGTGTCTGATATAAATAGATGGCATCCATGGGGATATAAAGACTTAGTGCTTCAAGATGAAAGTAAAATTGCGGAAAATATTGATAATGATTTAATTGTAACTCATATAAAAAATAATTTATAAGGTTTAAGAATGAAAAAAGAGTTAATTTATTTTTTATACATTATTTTATCAAAACTACCTGATAAATTAATAGTAGGCTTTTGGTTTAAAATGATTACAAAAATAAGAGCAAGGGTTTTAGGTTGGATGCCAAATAATAAAGTGGGTAAAAATGTTAGAGTTTATAGAAATGTAAGAACTAATAAAAAATCAAAACTTATAATAGGAGAGAATTCCGCTATTAAAGAAAATTGTATCCTAATAGGAAATATTGAGATTGGAAATAACTGTAATATTTTAAATAACACAAAAATAGATGGGACAGGAAAAGTAATAATAGGAGACAATACTCATATTGGTAGAGAAAATGATATTTTTTCTCATTATCATGAAATAAAAAGTAAAGATATTTTGGTAAATAAATCTAAAGAAGTACCTCAAACAACTATAATTGGTAATAATGTTATGCTTTTTAGTAGGGTGGGAGTTATGAGTGGGTTGACTATTGAAGATAATGTTGTTATAGGGTATGGAAGTGTTGTAACTAAAAACTGTGAAAAAAATTTTATATATGCAGGTAATCCTGCTAAAAAAATCGGTGAAAGAACTTAAGGAGAGTATTTGGGACTTTTTAGAAAAATAATTCCATTCTTTTTACCTAAAAATCAGGTAATTAAAACTGATTTAGTGCCAATGGATGATATTGATAAAATAGTATGCTTTAGTAATACTGCAATAGGTGATACACTTTTTGGCACACCTGTTTTTAGAAGTTTAAAAAAACATTTTCCTGATAAGAAATTAATTGTTGTATTGAACCCTAAAAACTATAAACTTTTTGAAAACAATCCATATATAGATGATATTCTTTTATATTCAGGTAAGACAAAACATTTTTTTAAAGCATTGAAAGAATTAAAAAAAATTAATCCTAAACTTGTTCTAGCTTTACATTCAAACGAACCTCAAGCAACTCCTCTTGCGGTATTAAGCGGTGCTAAATATATTATTAAAATACCAAATGAAAAAAATGAGTTTAATAAATGGCATACAAATGAAATTATTCCTAAAATAGAAGGGGAGCATTTTATAAAACTAAGACTTAAATTTTTACGATATTTAGGTATTGAAGAAAATGATTGTAGAATGGATTTGTTTTTAAAGGAGGAATGGATTGAAGAAGTTGAAAAAAATTTGCCTAAAAATAAAAAATTAATAGGATTTCAAATAGGAGCTTCTACAATTAGTAGAAGATGGTTTAATGATAGATGGATTGAACTAGGTAAAAAGCTCTTAAAACAATATCCAGATATTAATATTATTTTGACTGGAGCTCCTAATGAAAAAATCTTGACTGATGAAGTAGAAAGAGGAATTAACGATAAAAGAGTTTTAAATTTAGCAGGTAAGTTTTCTTTGGGAGGAGCTGCCGCTTTAATTTCTAAACTAGACTTATTAGTAACTCCAGATACTGGCCCTTTACATATAGCAATTGCATTAAAAACTCCAACTGTTGGATTATTTGTTGCAGGTAATCCTAAAGAAAGTAATGCATGTTATGATTTGGATATTCATCCATATATTCAAAAGCCAAAAACTTGTACTCCATGTATTGATAAAAAATGTAAAAATCCTGAATGTATGTGGCAAATTACTAGTGATGAGATAATTAAAAAAATTAAGGAGGCGAAAATAATATGAAACTTTTAGAAGAAATAATATATATTTTAGTGGCAATTTTAATTATAGTTTGGCCAATGGATCATATGATTGCAGTTAGAAATATTGATATTGGATTGATTTTTATATTGTCAATTATTAATCTTTTTATAAAAAAACAACATATTAAAATATACTTTGATAAGTTTGATAAAGTATTAATCTATTTATTAATATTTTTTGCCACGATAATTTTATTGACTAGTTATTTTTCTTCATTTTTTCCTAGAACATTTCAGGAGATAAAAGGTCAATTTTGGGCACCATTACTTTTAGGAATTAGTGGATTTTTGCTAATAAAAAGTAACATTGAAGTTAAAAAGTTATTTAATTATATATTTTTTGCATTTTTTGTATTAGTAGCTTATCATTTTTTATTTTCTATAAACTATTATTTGCTCAATCATACTCTTCCATTGAGAAGTTTTGGTGTAACAAAAGGATTAGATGAATTAAATTTTTTAATGCCTTATATTTTTGCTTTTTTTGCAGTTGAGTTTATTTTTAGATTATTAAAATTTCCTTCAATTATTAAATTGAATTCTTTAAATCTTTTGATATTGTTTTTAATTGCTGTATTTAGTTTGTTTGTACAATTTAAAAGAAATGGTGTGTTTAGCTTAATGTTTTTGGTAGTGTCAATGATCTTTTTTGTGTTTTTTATGTTAAGAAAAAAAATTTCTGTAAAGAAATTAGTTTTTCCATTTATATTAGTTAGTTTTGTATCAATTATTGTAATTACTTTAGATTTAAAATATGACAAAAGATGGGATAGTTTGTATAAAGCATATAATTTAGTATTTATAAAAAATGATATGAATTGGTATAAGAAAAAAATTCCTGAAGGTTATGATGATTCAAATTATAGAAGATTGTTTTATTTAAGAGAAAGTATAAAATTTATAAAAGAAAATCCTTTTGGATATGGCTTTTCAAGAGAGATTTTTTCAGAAATTGCATCTAAAAAATATAATTTAAAAAATTTTCATGATCATGCCCATAGTTCGCTATTAAATATTTTATTAGGAGAAGGAGTTTTAGGGTTTATTTTGTATAGTTTAATTATGTTTTTATTAATGTATATTGGAATAAAAAACTTTTTAAAATATGAATCTTATTTTGGATTGTTTTTATTTTACATTGTAAGTAGTTTTTATTTTAGAAGTTATTTAGATGATATATTTAAAAATCACTATTTGCAACAATTTGTTTTTATTAGTGTATTGGCTTTTTTTGCTATGAAAAGGGAAATATATGAAAATAAAGTTTCTTCGATTAAAGAAAAATAAATTTGGTGGAGCGGAGATTTATTTGTCTCGCTTAATAGATGAATTAAAAAAAAGAAACTTTGAGTATGAAGTAAAATATACAAGTGCTCCAAAATTTTTATCAAGTTGGTTAAAAATAATTTGGTTTAATATTGAAACGTGTTTATTTAAAAAGAATCAGTTTTATTTTTCTTTAGAAAGAATAGTATGTCCGGATATATATAGAGCAGGAGATGGAGTACATAAAACTTTTTTAAAAATTGAAAAAAAATCGAAATTAAATCCTTTACATTATGTATATTTATTTATCGAAAAAAGAGCATTTAATAATGCAAAAAAAATAATAGCTATTTCTAATATGGTTAAACGTAATATAATTGAAGAATACAATATACCTGAAAATAAAATAGAAGTGGTATATAATGGAATACCTTTAAAAGACAAAGTAGAATACACGGATATAAAGGAAGAATTTAATATAACAAATGAAAAGATCTTGTTATATGTTGGCAGTGGATTTAAAAGAAAAGGTGTAAAAGAAGCACTTGAGATTGTTTCTAAGTTAAATGGGAATTTTAAATTTTTTGTTGTTGGAAAAGAAAAAAATATGCAATGGTATAAAGAATATGCTAAAAAATTGAAAATAGATAAGAAGGTAATATTTACTGGTCCAAGAGAAGATGTTGATAAGTTTTATTCTATGTCTGATATTTTTATATTTCCTACAAAATATGAACCTTTTGGAAGTGTTATTTTAGAGGCATTAAATTTTGAAAATGTGGTATTTACATCAAAAATGTGTGGAGGTGGAGAAGTTTTGCCAAATGAATGGATTATTGATGAAAAAGTGGTTGAAAAAATTCAGAAATTATTAGATGATAAAACTCTTTTAGAAAACTTAAAGAAAAAAGCAAAAGATATTTCAAAAAACTATAGCATAGAAAAAAATGTTGATGAAACAATTAAGGTTATAAATGAAGTTATTAATTGAACCTCCTACTTGGCTTGGTGATAGTGTAATGGCAAGTGGTGCGATAAAAGCGCTTTTGGATGAATTAAAGCCTAAAAAAGCTATT
>Ga0256843_1003939_pt1 | contig 10098 bp, 11 predicted proteins | sample AlvinellametaG_FD_191572 | JGI IMG/M metagenome (GOLD analysis project Ga0256843, IMG submission 191572) | Pompeii worm associated microbial communities from hydrothermal vent at the East Pacific Rise, Pacific Ocean - Alvinella | ecosystem: Host-associated > Annelida > Integument > Unclassified ... | reverse complement strand
GGAACCAGAAAAGGCAAGCAATGGCGGTAATTTTGGTAGATGACCCGGTTCCCCCGGAAGTAATTGGGGAGTTGAAAAAATTGAAAGCCTCTTTGGGGGTGCACTATATTCAAATTTAGGGGAATAGAGATTTGCCCCTCCAAAAGGGGCGGAGAATTGGAATTTGACCCGGAAAAACCGGGAGAGAAGGGGGAGAAGGGAACTCCGGGGGAATTTCAACTCTAAAATGGAAAAAAAGTAGAGCACCAAGATGGGGAGTTTGGAAACGGGAAAGGGGAAGGGGAACCCCAAAAGTCGGAAAAATTGTGGAAAGTAAGATAAAATTTCCCCAATGGAAAAAGAGTGGGGAGAGGAGTTTTTTCACCATTTTCCAAAGGGGAGTCTACCCCGGTGGAAAAACTCTCCAGATTTTCAAATCGATTTTCCCCCTCCTCGGGGAAGAAGTAACTTATTAATTGAGGTAAAGGAGTAAACAATGGCTTATGGAATGAACGATTTGCGGAAGTATCTCAATATTGAACTGGACGGAGTCCCCTACAAAATTATCGAATATCACCATGTAAAACCGGGAAAAGGGCAAGCTTTTGTCCGAACCAAATTGAAAAACCTCATCGATGGGCGGGTGATTGAAAAGACCTTCCACGCCGGAGATAAAGCCGACGAACCCCATCTGGAGCGGAGGAAGCATCAATACTCCTATAATGAAGGGGATATTTACTATTTTATGGATATGGGCACCTATGAAATGATTCCGATTGAGGCGAAAATTATTGAAGAGAATAAAGGGTTTCTATTGGAGGGTATGGAGGTGGATATCCTCTTCCACAATGGGAAACCGATTGGGGTAGAATTGCCGATGGTGGTGGCACTGGAAGTAACCGATACCCAACCGGTCTCCAACCGGGACCGGAGTGGAGCTTGTCGGAAGCCGGCAACTCTGGAGACTGGAGCAGTGGTAACCGTCCCGTGCCATATTGTGGTGGGGGATAAAATTAAAATCGACACCCGCACCGGAGAGTATCTGGAAAAGGTGAAATAGGTTACCGGAAGGGGGAGGGGGAGTTTTTAATTTCATATCTCATAATCCTCTCCGCTTTGGTGCAACCTATTCTATTTCCCAATTTACACGCCCGATTGTAGTAGCGAAAAGCCATATCCAAATTTTTTTCTGTCCCTATTCCATAGTAAAATTTGTCGGCGATTCTCAAACAACTGAACTTTCTCCCCTTTTCACAAAGTTGATGGAGAAATCTCAATTGGGCGTTGTTTCCAAAGTAGCGATACTCCTCCACATCGTAATGGGTGCTATTTCCCAAATTGAAGGAGACCCCTCCCCATCCCACTGCCAAAGAGAAGGAGAGGAGGGAAAGAGAGAAGAGTTTTTTCATCTTTTTCCCTTTAATTTGAGGAGTTTTACTAATTTTAGAGAGCTTTTCTTAAATTTTAAAGTTATTTTAATCTTTTCTTTTCAAAACTCTAAAAAATTAATGTTCAATAAATAAATCCAGTTGTTCTTTGGGTTTTGATACAATTTAGAGAAGTGCCACAATAAATAAGAGGAGGTTAGAGAGGTGGGAGAGGCTTTTTTTTACACAATTCAAACCTTAAAAGATTATCAGAAAATTGCGGTTTTGACTTTAATTCTCTATATTATTACCCTTACTCTTTTTATTCCCAATTTGGGATTGACGACCCTTCCATTGGGGCTTATTTTACTCTTTTCCGCCACTTCATTTTTTGTAAAATTGGCTCAAAAAACCAAAACCATCGAAAGCTATATCTACAATCTGAAACAGCAAAATATGTTGGCTACCCTCTTGGCGTGCATTCCCACCTCGGTGGCGTTGACGGGAGGGATTATAATTGTAAGTGGAATTATTTTAGTAGGTTATCTCTATCTCCGCCATACTCCAATTACCCACAATTTTTATCAAAAACTGACCTATCTTGCTACATCTGGACCTGAAGCCTTTATTTTTTTAATGGTAGCCATTCTCCTCTATTTTTGGATTATCACCTACAATTTTTTAGGAAAATTGGGAAAAATTATTTTTACCGATAGTTTTGGACAAAAGCTCTATCTTTTCTTTTCCATTTTTTTCGATTTGAGATTTTTTGTCCGGGCACTCCATCTGGATTATCTCTTCATCTATATCAAATGGTTGGGGAGTGTCTTGGCTCTTCTCTATTTCCAAATAGATCTCCTCTCTCAGATTATCAACCGGGAATTCTCCCCTTTGGTCTCCCTTCTATTGTTGGTGGTAGTCGACTTTCTTTTTCTCTTTACCGCCATTTTTACCTTTTTCAGTGGGTGGAAAGGGTGGGAGATTATGGAGCAGATTGAAGAGGAAGAGGAGTTGAAAAAATATGATTTTTAATTGGAGGTTCCCTGTGGGAAGTTACTCTTTTCAACAAATCCGCGGTAAAAGTTCCCCTTTGGGAAGCTCCAGATAGCGGGAAGTTCCCCACGGGCTTTCCAAAACCACCCCTTTCCCCTCCCGAACCTCCCCTATAATTTGGGCGTTGGGGTTAAAAAGGCGGAGAATCTCCCGGGTGCGGGTGGCATCTTCCGGAGCCACTGCCACCGCAAAAGTTCCTTCATTGGCTAAATCCAACGGATCAAATCCAAAAAGTTCACAAAGTCCCATTACTCCATCTGGGACAGAAATTTTTTCTTCTTCTACTCCAATTTCAACCCCACTTGCCTCCGCCCACTCATTGAGAAGGGCAGATAAGCCCCCCCGGGTGGCGTCCCGGAGGGCTTTAATTTTTATCCCCTCCCCTATCAATTTTTCTACCCTCTCCCAAAGAGGGGCACAATCGGAAGTTAAATCGGTTTCTACCCCATATCGGTGGGCTAAAATTACTGCTCCGTGCCGTCCAATCTCTCCACTTATTACTATTTTATCCCCCGGTTGGAGATTGGAGGCGGAAATTCCCCGATAGCGAATCTCTCCAATTCCACTGGTGGAGATAAAAAGTTTATCTACACTCCCTTTGGGCACCACTTTGGTATCTCCTCCCACCAGTAAAATCCCCTCTTCCTTCAACACCTTCCCCATCGACTGGACTATTTTTTCCAAAGTTTCCCACTCCAGCCCCTCTTCAATCATAAAACTTCCAGTTAAATAACAGGGTTTTGCCCCTGCCATAGCCAAATCATTGGCAGTCCCCACAACCGCCAACTTTCCAATATTTCCCCCATTGAAAAAGAGGGGAGAAATTGTAAATCCATCGGTGGTAAAGGCAATTTCTCCCTCCAAAGGAGGTAAAATACCGCTATCTTCCCCCCGGAGTAGAATGGGATTTTCAAAATACCGATAAAAGAGGTCTTTAATAAGTTTTTGGGTCTCCTCCCCTCCCCCTCCATAGGCTAAAGTTATCTCTTTATTCATCTTTTCCTCCTTATTTTTTATTTTTTTTATTGGCAAAATAATAAAATACCACAAATCTATAAATTTTAAGGAAGAAAATGGACGGGGCTTTAATGGTTATGGGAGTAGGATTGGGAATTACTTCAATGGCTTTTATTCTTATTTTTATGCTTTTGAGAAATGTGGAAGTAAATAGGGAGAGATTGGAGAAAATTTTTGGAAAAGAGATAACCCGCCAACTGGAGGAGGCTAAAGATGACAAGGAGATTGAGGCAATTATCCGGGCACTTCCCCGCCGGAAAAAGACCAAATTGAAAACCCTTTTGGAGTCCCAAGATATTAGAGATGCAATAGAGGCGGTGAAAAATTATATTTGGAGAAAAGAAAAGAATGGTAAAATTTAAACAACAGATATTTGAGCCATTCAATTGAGGGTGAGAGTGGAGGGGAGAGTTAAAATTTGCCAAAAGGGGTATATGTGAAAAAAGTGGCAATGATAGATTTCCATAATAATCTGGTGTCTCAACCAGATGGAAGTGCTCAAAAAGTGTTGAAAACTCTTCTCTTTTATCTCCGGGGGTGGGAGAAAATGGGAATAGGGGTTTCCCGCTCCAAAAAAATGGAACAGAATCGCCAACGGGGTGTAAGTTTTTATGCGGTGCCGGAAACCAAATCCCCCAAATGGATGTGGAATAAAGTTTTAAAACTCAACCTTTTTACCTATGATAAAATGGTGGAGCTTCTCAATAAAGAAAAACCGGATATTCTCCATTTCCACAATCGCCACGAATTGGTGGACAAACTTTATGAAAAATTGGAATATCAACCTAAAGTTGTATGCCATTACCATAAACCTTTTCAAAAGCCAATTTTCCCCAAATCTGGTTCCCTCTTTTTGGGGGTCAGTAACTATCTAACCCAACGGCTCCGGAAACAGATTGATCCGGGAAGATGGGAATTGGTGCAACCTTTGCCCAATCCTATTCCCTACGACCTCCTTGCTCTCCCCCGGAAACAATTTAAACTCCTCTCTTACCCCTTAAATATCATCTTCCCCTTTGGAGATGATAGGGAAAAGGGATTTCCAGAGGTGGTAGAGGCAGTCCGGGAATTGGAGAGAAGAAATTATCGGGTAATTCTCCATATTGCCGGAGAAATTAAGAGTAAATCGTTGGATTTGTCTGGAATTTCCAAATTCCGTCTCCACGGATATCTTCCCCCCGAGGAGTATTACAAACTTTTGGCAAAAATGGACTTTTTAATTCTCCCAACCCGACGGGAGGCTTTTTCGTTGGTGGTATTGGAGGCTATCTACTTTGGAGTTAGGGTTGTAGCCACCCCAACTGGAGGAGTTCCCGAAGTTTTGGGAAGAGATTATCCCTGCTTTTCCCACTTCTCTGCAGATTCAATCGTCTCTCAAGTTCTGAAAGGGGTAACTTTACCGGTCAGTGAATGGAATACAATCTCCTCCAAAATTATCGCCCGGGCTCACCCCTCCCACGCAGTCCGTCGACTCTCCCACTATTATGAAGCCCTTCTCCGGGGCGAGCCGATAGGGGAGGAGTAAATCTTTCTTCCCTTTATAAATTTTTTCTAAAAGTTATATGGTTGATAAAGTTCCCATTGAAATTGAAATATCTGATCTTTCTGGCTCATAAGGATTAATTCTCATCAGAGTAACTCTCATCTTTTTCTTGATCTTTCTCTTTACTTTTCGAATAGTAAAAACATTTCTCTTTTCTCTTTGGTTTCAATTTCAATAGTTATCTCTTTACTTTTCGAATAGTAAAAACATTTCTCTTTTCTCTTTGGTTTCAATTTCAATAGTTATCTCCTTTTTCATTTTCATTTCTTTTAATTATTTTTTAAATTCACTAAGTTATCTCTTTACTCTTATCCTTATTTCCGTAATATATATTAAAAAATTAAATAGTTCTTCATATAATGTCTATATTAAATTAGGAATTTTTCTCAGAAAAATAAAAATTTACTAGTTATTTTATATAAATTAGTATAAGTATCAATGATAAAATTCTTAATTTCCTTCCCTTCCACGGAAGTTGACTTATCCGTTATTTGCTCCCATTTCAGCACCAGCAATGATTAAAGCTCCATTACTTTTTTGTCTTGATTAGTTAATTTTTTAATCAAAAGTAGTCAACATGGATTCATATTTTTCCCTGATTTCGACTGAATTTTATTTTTTTAGTTCAAATGTAGTATTATTTGGGAGATTATTTTGTGGAAAAGGAGAGTAGAGTGGAAAATGGTTCCCCGGATAAATCTCTGGAAATGAAAAAAAAATATCTGGAAATTCTAAATAAAACTTACCCCAAAATGACCCCCAAAGATGCAGAATATTTTGCCGAAATTATGCGGGGGGACGGATTGGGGAAATTTAAAGCCACCTTCAACCTTTGGGGACTCCTCTTTGGGTGGCTCTATCTTCTTTACCGGCGGGCAACCATCGAAGCAATGGGGGTTTTGATAATTTCGATGCTCTTTTTCTATATCTCTCCCATTGGGGCAATTATTTTAAACTCAGTATTGGGGGGCTTTTTCTACCATTTCCTCTATCTCAATAAATTTGCCCGGGATTTGGAAGTGTGTGGAGAGTTTAACCCCGACATTGAGTGTATGAAACGGAAAGCAAAACCCTCTCTTCTCTACCCCATCGGTGCCCTCTTTCTCTTTGGATTGGTGGCGTTTATCGAACTCTATCCGGTAATTGCCGGGGGTGGCAAACAATAACACCCAAATGAGCCCCAAAGGGGAAAAAAAGAGAAAAAAGGAGAAGAGTTGGAAACTCCTTTTTCCAAAGGAGAGGAATGAAGGGAGATTTCTCCTCCCTCCCCATTGAAACCCGGGAGTTTGAGGGAATTACTTTTTATGGAAAGGGAAATTTCTCCCTTTTGGAACGCCCCAAAGTGGCAATTTTGGGGAGCCGGCGTCCATTGAAATATAGCCGACTCTACACCTACCAACTTGCCCGACTCCTCTCCCGGAAATTTGTAATTGTCAGTGGAGGAGCCATCGGCATCGACCGGGAAGCCCATTTGGGAGCTTTCCCCAATACTATTCTGGTCTCCCCCGCCTCCCCCGACCTCATCTATCCCAAAGCCAACCGGAGATTAATAGAAGATATTGCCCGAGAAGGAGTTTTACTCTCCCTCTACCCTCCCACCTTTCACCCCCGCCGATACACCTTTTTGGAGCGGAACCGGGCAATTATCCAACTCTCCCAATGGGTCATAATCCCCGAAGGGGAGTTGAAAAGCGGGTCTGCCAATAGTTACCGCCTTGCCAAAGAGTTGGGAAAGGAGGTCTGGACTCTCCCCCACCGATTGGGAGAGAGCCCCCTCTCCCATCAAATCGCCCGGGAGGGGGGAAGGGTAATCCACTCTCTGGAGGAGATAGGGGAGGAGTTGGGGCTCACCGGAGCCGACTCCCAAAGGGAAGAGAGCTCAACTTCTCAACCTTTAAGTCCAGAAGAGGAGGCTTTGAAGGAGCTTTTTGGAGAAACCACCCGGAAATTTGGGAAATTAATTTAAAAAGCAATTTGTGTCTCCACCGGGGTCAGATTTGCCAGTTGGATTAAGCTATCCCCAGTTGGATTAAAATGGACACACTCCCAAAATTTGGAGAGGAAAAATAACACAAGAAGGAGAAAGGGAATGGATAAAAGGGGTGGAAAAGAGGAGGAGCACCAAATTATAGAGCACCCATTTGAACCGATTATTAATTCTACCTCCCGGAAATTGATTTTGGGGACTTTTCCCAGTCTGAAATCGATGGAAAATTACTACTATGGGCACCCCCAGAACCAATTCTGGAAAATTTTGGCAAAAATTTACAATACCCCTCTCCCCAAAACCCGGGAAGAGAAAAAAAAATTTATCCTCTCCCACAACCTTGCCCTCTATGATGTAATTTTCAAATGTCGCCGGAAAAACTCCTCCGACGCCAATTTGAAGGTGGTGGAGGTTACCCCCATTGAGCAACTCCTCCAAAAATATCCCACTATCGAAAAAATTTTCTTTACCTCCAGAACCGGAGAAAAAATTTTCCACAAACATTTTCCCCACCTTCAAATCCCCACCGACTACCTCCCCTCCCCTTCCCCCGCCTATGCAAAATTAAACCTGAACCAAAAGGCAGAAATATGGGCAAAAAAACTATTGGATTAGATGTAGGTCTCAAAAGAATTGGAGTCGCCTATACCCCCGATGGAAAGGTGGTGGTTCCATTGCCGGCGGTTATTCGCCGGAGCCGGAAGGAGGCGTCCCGGCAAATCTCCCAACTTTTGAAAGAGTGGGGAGCGGAAATTTTGGTTGTAGGAATCCCCAAAACCAACCCGGAGATGGAGAGAAGAATCCGCCACTTTATCTCCCTGTTGGAGTTTGATGGAGAGATAGTCTTTTGGGACGAAAGCTACACCTCCGCCATTGTGGAGGAGGAGATAAAAGGGGTTATCAAATACCGCCGGGACGGGAGGGTCGATTCACTGGTGGCAAAAAAATTGGTGGAAGAGTTTTGGAGTGCCCAAAATAGAAAAAGTTAACCTTTTGTGGGAAAAACAATTGAAAAAGATTGAAAAAGGAAAACTCCTTTAAATGGAAAAAAACTGCATTTGAAAGGGAATATCCCCTTTTTTAGCTTCACCTTTACCTTCCCAATAATTTCCAACTCCGGTCAACCTCCTCTGGAGTTTTTGACCCAACAGGGTGGAGAGAGCGGGGGGGGATAATAGACTCCTTTTTACCCAGATTAGATTTTCTTTTCTACCTTCCCACCTAATAACTTTTTTGGAAAAAGTGCCACCAATCACAGAAAATTGTGCCAATTCCTTGCTCCAACTCCACCCCTTTGTAATAAAACCTTTTTTCTTTACTGGAATTTTGCACTCCCCCTGCTCCTCTCCATCAAATCTTAAGTGAAATACTCCCACTCTCTCCTACCCTTTGAAAATATCCCTCCCCTTTCGATACTCTTCCCCTCTAAACCCCAAAAAATATTTCCCCCCACTATCACCTTGAACCTTCCCAACCCTCCTTTTTCTTAATCATAATTTTCCAAAATTTTTCTCCTTTCATATATCTTATAAATTGATTGGGAAGTGATGGAGGGAAATATTTAAGGTATAAACATATTAAACTGGAGATTGAGGCTCTAACCCAAGAGGAGGATAAAAGATTGGAGCTGATGTTAATGAAAGGGGGCTTCAATAGTTGGGTTATCTGGGTAGTAGCAATCCTCACCATTTTGACAATTGTGGCAATTGCCTATGTAGCTTCCCATACCCCTACTCCTTATTACTATTGATAAAGGAGGGTTCTTCCTCTTCTTTATCTCTATATCATCTATTTTTTTTCCGAGGAAAAAATTTGAGCACTGGCAATTGAGTGCAGAAAAAGAGTTTAAAAAACTCTCAATCTAATCAGTTTGGACAAGGTTTAAAGCAGAAAAATGTTGTTTATTTTTTTTATTTCTTCTTTCTCTGGGAAGGGGGCAAATGGGACACACTCTGAAAAGAGAGAGGAGACTCCCTTCCAAATAGACTGACCGATTGGAGGATGAAAAGGGGAAAAGTTCAAAACTTGAAACTTTTGGCACTGACCGATTAGAGGTTGAAAAGGGAAAAATTTAAAACTTGAAAGTTCTCTGTTCCCCCTCTTTTGTGTAATCTTTGGTAAAAGAAAATGGATTAAAAAAAGAGATTTTGGTCAATCCCAAACTTTTTTTCTCCCCCTCTTCAGTTTAATCTGGGGTAAAGAAAGTGAAGGAAAAGGGATTTCAAAAAAAGAGACTCTCTTCTCTCTTCTTTTTTTGGATACCTTCAAAAGTGAAAATTTTTTCCTTTTTTTCCTCCAGTTGTAAAATCGGTTTCTCCTTTTCCAATTTGCCCAATTGGGCAATTTTTATAAATTGTGAAGATTTACACTCAAAATTTGGGCGGTGGCTTCTCCTTCCACCGAGCGGAGGGTAATTTTGTCCCCCGGTTGAAGTTGGGAGAGGGGCACTACTTTCCCATCTTTTACCAATTCCACTACCCTTTGGCGGGTTTGGAAAGGGTCAATTTTTTGATAAAGATTGGCAAGTTGGGTAACTTCTGCCGATTTTCTTTTCAACACTTCTCCAAATTTCTCTTTCAACTCCCGACGGAGGTGGGAAACTTCTTCCCCTTTTGAGTCTACAATTTGGGAAAATCGGTGGCGGAACTGGAGTTGGAGGGGTTCCATCTCCCTTTGGAGTTGGAGAAGGGCACCCCGGGGGGAGGTCTGGCGGAAAAGATTTTTCAACTCTTCAATCTCCTCCCCCCTCCGATGGAGAATCTGGGCAAATTTCTCTTTTATCTCCCGGTGGAGTTCCCTGCACTCCTCCGATTTCTGTTCCAAAATTTGGGAAAAGCGGGTTTGAAGTTGGGTATAGAGAGGTTCAATTTCCCTCTGGGTCTGGAAAAGGCGGAAATTGGGGGAAGAGTGGTGGAAAAGTTTTTTCAATTCCTCCACCTCCTCCCTTTTCAATTTGAGGGTGTGTCCAATTTGTTCTTTAAATTGCCGTTTGAGTTCCTCTATCTCTCTGCTCTGCTCTTCCAATTTTCGGGAGGGGGAGAGATTTTCCAGTAATTGCCACTGGTGGAGTAGTTCCCTCTCCTTCCGCTCCACCGCTTGGAGAAACCGGGCTTTCAGTCGGTCAAAAAGGGTGTCCAATCCCAATAGAATCT
>Ga0256843_1003938_pt1 | contig 10098 bp, 10 predicted proteins | sample AlvinellametaG_FD_191572 | JGI IMG/M metagenome (GOLD analysis project Ga0256843, IMG submission 191572) | Pompeii worm associated microbial communities from hydrothermal vent at the East Pacific Rise, Pacific Ocean - Alvinella | ecosystem: Host-associated > Annelida > Integument > Unclassified ... | reverse complement strand
CATAAGCTCTGTAAACTGGAAGGTCGTTTCTAATACCTTTTTCCATTTTTTGGCCGCTTACTCCATATGTAGGGTTAGCACCTTTTAAGCTTTCATAATGATAAGCAAGTTTACTCATTAAGTAACCGTGTTTGCTTCCATTACCAGCAAGCCATTGTGCTGCACCTCTAGCGTGTCCTGAGTTTAGATATTCTTCAACTTCTTTTGCGTGACATTTAGCACAAGTTACTGATGATACAGCGATTTGCACTGTCCAGTTAGCACCTTGCATTGGGTGAGCTTTGAATGCAGTAGGATAGTTTTTAGGAACAACGTGACATTCCACACATCCTACACCAGCTTTAGCGTGTTTTGAATGTTTCCAGTCAGCAACGATTCCAGGATCCATTGTTTTGTGACACATTAAACATTGGTCGTTACTTACACCTTTAGGATGAAAGTTTTTAAGAGTTCTATAGTTCGGGTTTGAATCTAAGCTGTTTGCCGCAAATGCAAAGCTTGCAATTGCCGCAACGCTTAACCCAGCTCCAATAGCTTTTTTCATTTTTACTCCTTTTTTGAGTTTTTCTCTTGATAATTGTAGTGAAAGAAAGTGTTAAAAAAGTGCTTTTTGTGTGAATAAGAAGAAAAAATGAAGAAAAAATTAATATTTGCCTTTGAGACTTCCAAAATAAGTTATTTCTTCTACAGGTTTATCTGTGTTAATTTCATCAACTACTCTAGAAATATCCTGGTCTTTCATCATTTTGTCAAGTTCTTCTTCGCAGTAGCTCATATGCATATCGGCGCTTATAATAAAAGGCATATTTTCTATTTGTTGAAGTTTTGCAATTTCTTCTTCTACACATTCACCTTCGATTGTGATTATTATTACACCTTTTTCTTTATCTCCGAAATGGACTTCGCAGATATCGCTTTCCTGCAAGTTAAGCCATACCGCATCATAATTTTCCGGTTTTGTTCTTACAATAATACTTGAAATGTTCATAATTTACTCCTTTATTTTCCAAATTAATATTTCAGCAGGTGAAAAACTGATTATTGTATCATTATTTAAAAATTCTAAATCGTTTAAAGTCATAGTATGCCCTTTTAAAATATACAGCGGCTTATTATTCATATCTTTTACCATAATGTCGTTTTTATCATCCATCTGATATGCGAAAATTTTCTCATCAGGAGATATTCCTGCTGCATAAGGTATGAATTTTGATTCGAGTGTAAGTTTAGTGTTTCCGTTTAGATCGTAAATTGCTATTCTTTGATCTACACTTGCATTCAAAATTAAGTTTTTTTGAAATGATAGCGCAATAGTTTTGTCTTTGTTAAAACCAATTATTTCTTTTATTTTTTTTCCATTTTTAACATCAGCTATTTTAACGTTTCCACTCTCATCACCAAGGGCTATCATTGTTTTTGAAGGATTAAGGGCAAAAACTGAAAAAACATAATTGCCGATTTGATTGTCATATTCCCATTTTTTGTTTTTTAGATTATACAAAGCTATTTCATCGCTTAAATAGGCAAAAATTATTCTATTTTTATCAATAAATTTTGCCTGCATTAAAGTTTTTGGCGTTTGAAAAATTTTTGATAATTTTTTTGTTTTTATATTGTAAATAAATAAAATTCTGCTTGCATTTTCTCCCTGTGCCAATATAAGCAGATTGTTATTTAATATGTCAAGAGAATAGATTGGCATTGGAATTAAATCACCCATAAAATCATGGATTTTTGGCAGAGTGATTTGATCTAAAAGTTTTTGTGATTTAATGTCTTTTATTTCAATATGTCCGTTTTCAAGTCCTGCTATTATATATTTGTTGTTAAAAGTCACTTTTGAAATATAGTAACTAAAGGTGATTTTTTTAACCGGACTTAATGTCTGTGTTGCGAATAGAAACGACAAGCTTAAAATTAACAGAAATATTTTTTTCATATTTTTCCTTTATAAAATTTTCCATTCGATAGCATTGGTAGGACAAACGCTTATACAAAAGCCGCAACCCGTACATTTTTCAAGATCAATAGCCGGGTTAAACATTCCGTTGTATATTATAGCATTTTCTTCGCAGATATCCTGACAGGAAAAACAGATTGTTTGATTCCATGCAATGCAGTTTTTAGGATTTATAATCATTTCACAGTTGAGTCTGTTTTTTTTGAATTTAATATCCAAAACTTCGTTTGGACATGCATTTGCACATTCATCACAAAAAGTACAGCCGTTTATACCGAATTTAATCACAGGGATTTCATTTTCTATGTGAATAATTTTTTCATTGCATGCATTCAAACAATCTTTGGTTTCACACTCGATACATTTTAAAAAATCTTCTTTTTTATCATAGTATGGAGGATATATGAAAGATTTAAAAGGAGAGGAAGCTCTCCTGAAAAGGTTTCTTTTTGATTTGTCTATCATTTAACTCCCGCTTGAGCTTTAAGACTTTCAAATTTGTTTTCTACAGCTACAGGAATGTTTGCCTGTGGAGCATGACATGTTGTACAGAAATATCTGCTTCCTGCAACTCTGTGGATTTTTTTATCTCCTTCAAAGTTGTCAACATAATGGTCTTTTGGCATTGGTACAACACCAAGTGCTTTTGCATTGTTTCTGTCATGACAGTTTAGACACATATTATGTCCAACTCTGATAGGAACCATTCCTGCAATGCTGTGAGGAATCATAGGAGGTGCAGTAACGAATGATTTTTTAAACGGTTTAACTTTTCCAGGAATTGGAGCCGGTGCAGTATATTTTACAACAGGTAAGTTTTCGCTTCCTGAATTTAAGCTTGTTTGTCTGATTCCTGTTACTTTTACTTCTTTTTGTGAAACAGTATTTGTGTTTTTAGACGGAGTACCACATCCGGCGAAAAACGCCAATGCAACTGCCGAACTAATTAACAGTAGTTTTTTCATTTTCTTCTCCTTTTTGTTTGATAAGATATCTTAGTGTAAATTTTAAAGCATCGTCATTACATACTTCTATACATCTTCCGCAGTTCGTACATTCAATTCCGGAGATGTAGTCGCTTTTTTTGTTAATTACAGGTGAAAGCACCTGATTCTCCGGACAAATCATTAAACAATCACCGCAGTTCGTACATTTTTCTTTATCGTGATAAACTCTGATAATACTTTTTGCTCCGATGATGCTGTACATTGCCCCGACAGGACAAACATGTCCGCACCATCCGTTTTTTAATACGAATGCATCAAAAAGAAATATAGCCAAAAGCCACACCCATGAAAAACCGAGCGTAAATGCTACAGCCCTTGTGAACATACCGATAGGGCTTATAAATTCAAATGCCGCAGCTCCGACTGCAGCCGATACCAAAAGTAAAATCACTAAAAAGAAATAACGGAATTTTTTGATTTTGACCGCACTGATAAGATTGTCTTTTTCGTGATGGGTTTTTCTTCTGACCCACGCTGCCAAATCTGTTATTAAATTTACCGGACAAACCCAGCTGCAATATGCTCTTCCTCCGATTATTCCGTAAAAAGCGATAATAATCAAAGCTCCGATAATTAAATTGGAGCTTATTACCGCTCCTGCAAAAATCATCTGAAGTACGGCATAAGGGTCGGCTAAAGGTATTTTGTCGAATAATTTTGAAAAACTTAAGTTACCTACTAAAATTTTCCAACCCCAGTAATTTGCCGCAAAATACAAAAACAGTATCAAAAACTGGGTTATACGTCTTGGGATGAGATATTTTATTTTTTTAATCATTCCAATTTACTCCCTGGTTAAGATTTTGAAGCGGATTTTCTTTGCTTCTTGGTGTAACTGTTTTTGTATTGGTACTAGCATTTTTAACTCTTTGCTGGTCTTTTATATCCCATCCTTTGACGTATCTGTCTCCGGCTTTACCAAGAAATACGTCTCTTGGAAATACTTTAATTGCAGCTTTTTCAGTAACACATGCGTGTTCACACATACCACATCCTGTACAGGCGTCTTCATGTACCACAGGTATTCTATATGCGTGTTTTCCTGTTCTTTTATTTTGTTTCCATTCAATTGTGATGGCTTTATCCATTTCAGGACAAGCCCTGTAACAAGCTGTACATTGTAATCCCCAAAAAGCGATACAGCTGCTTGGGTCGATTACGGCAACACCCATTTTTGCATAATCAATTGCGACTTCTCCCTTGTCGTTTTTACACATATCAGGAGTTAATGCTCCTGTAGGGCAAGCATACATACAAGGAATATCATCGCACATAAAACAAGGTCCGGTTCTTGCAATAAAATAAGGTGTACCTATTGGAACGCTGTCTCCCGGTGCTCCTAAAAACAGGGTGTCTATTTCTTTTCCGTCTTCAATGAATTTATTTTCCCTGTTTTTACAAGCCTCAACGCAAAGACCGCATCTGATGCATGTTTTGAGAAAATCTTTTTCAGGAAGTGCTCCCGGAGGTCTGAGCGTTAAAGGCTTGTCTTTATTTTCTTCAACAAATGCACCGACTATACTTCCGGCAACCACAGCGGTTGCTGTGGCTTGTATAGCGGAAGTGAGAAACGTTCTTCTTTTATTGTCCAAATTTTATCCTTATGCTTTATAAATTTTAACAGCTGCTTTTTTATAGTCTGTTTCTTTACTTAATGGACAAGTTGCATCAAGACATACTTTGTTTACAAGAATTTTTTCGTCAAACCATGGAATCATTACAAGACCTCTTGGCGGTTTGTTTCTTCCTCTTGTTTCAATTCTTGCTTTAACTTTACCTCTTCTACTTTCAACAACTACAAGATCGAATCTTTGAAGTCCTAAAGCTTTTGCGTCTTCAGGGTTCATATAACAAAGTGCTTCAGGCATAGCTCTGTATAGTTCCGGTACCCTCATAGTCATTGTACCTGTATGCCAATGTTCAAGCACCCTTCCTGTACATAGCCAGAAATTGTATCCGTTATTGTCGTATTTTGGATCTTCTGGGTGTACCATAAACGGTCTCCAGAAAATTTTTGCTTTGTTTGGTAGATGACATTTACCCATACTTGCGATTGGTCCTTGAAGATTTCCTCTTTTGATTGTTTTTAGAAGTGGACCGTAGAACGCGAATTTTTCACCAGGTTTTGCATATTTTCTTGCATATGGGTCATAGTTAACGTTAAATCTCCATTTTGTTTCTTTTCCGTTAACAACAGGCCATCTTAGACCTCTTACTTTTTGATATGTATCGAAGTCTGCAAGGTCGTGTCCGTGTCCAAGACCGAATTTTCTGTATTCTTCCCAAAGTGCTTTTTGGATAAAGAATCCGTATCCTTTAAATACTTTTCCATCACTTCCAACTACGTTTCTGAAGTCACCTTCAGCTTCTGTATTCGGATGCATTTTTCCAGTTCCAGGGTTTTTAGCGATTGGATCTGGCCATGGGAAGTTTTGTCTATATTCAGGTCTATTGTATAGTACGTCAAATAGAGTCATTTCAGGATCGTATCCCATAGCTTTTGCTTCTTCAAGAACGTCTGGAAGTACTGTTCCGTCCGGAAGTTTATGTTCTTTCCATACTTCTTTTAATTTGAATCTTTTAGCGAATTCAGCAATTGTCCAAAGGTCAGGCATAGCGTTACCCGGAGCTACAACTTGCTGTCTCCAGTGTTGAGTTCTTCTCTCAGCGTTTCCGTATGCTCCCCATTTTTCATAAATCATTGCAATTGGAAGAATTAAGTCCGCAACTCTAGCAGATACACCTGGATAACATTCGTTTACAACGATGAAGTTGTCCATAGTTCTAGCTGTTTTAAGCCAGTGGTTTGCGTTAGCAGTGTTTTGCCATGGGTTGTTTACGTGTACCCATACCCATTTAATTTTACCTTCTTCCATGTCTCTCATAATTTTTAGGAAGTGGCTACCAACTTTCGGATTAATTGTACCGTGAGGTACTTTCCATAGTTTTTCTGCGATTTTTCTGTGTTTTGGATTTGCTACAAGTAAGTCTGCCGGTAATCTGTGAGCGAATGTACCAACTTCCCTTGCAGTACCACATGCACTTGGCTGACCTGTTAGTGAGAATGCTCCGTTACCAGGTTCTGCCTGTTTTCCAAGTAATAGGTGTACTGTATATACAAGTTCATTGATCCAGCTTCCTCTTACGTGTTGGTTGAATCCCATTGTCCAGAAAGATACTACTTTTCTGTTTGGATCGCAGTATAGGTCTGCAAGTTTTTGTAGTTTTCTTTTGAAACTTTCAAGTGATTCGTTTTTATCACCTTTTGCTACTTTTGCTACATAATCAAGAGTATATGGTTCTACAGCTTTTTTGAAGTCTTCGAAGCTGATTTCCCAATGCCAGAAAGGTGCTTTTCCTTTATTGTGTTTCATTACCATTTCATCTCCGGCTTTCCATTTGCCGATTGGTGAAAGTGCTACAGCTTCTTCAGGAGTTACCACTTTTACGTCTTGTTTTACGATTGTCTGCATTTCTTTTGCAGAATAACCGAGTTCTTTTGCTTTTTTAGGATCTCTTAGTCCGTATCCGATATCAGCATGCCCTGTAGCGAAAACAGTGTGTTTTTTTACGAAATCCCAGTTTACTGCGTTTCTGTGAAGAATTTCTCTTGCGATATAGTTCATTATTGCAAGGTCAGTATTCGGTCTGAAAATGATTTCCATATCTGCAAGGTTTGAACATCTGTTTCTGTAAGTAGACAGGTTGACAACATAATATTTGTCAGGGTTGTTAAGTTTTGCATCCGATACCCTTGACCATAGGATTGGATGCATTTCAGCCATATTTGCACCCCAGGTGATTACAGTATCAGTAAGCTCGATGTCATCATAACATCCTGCAGGTTCGTCGATACCGAATGTTTGATAGAATCCTACAACCGCACTTGCCATACAGTGTCTAGCGTTAGGGTCGATGTTGTTACTTCTCCATCCGGCTTTTACAAGTTTAACAGCCGCATAACCTTCTTGAATTGTATATTGTCCTGATCCGAAAATAGCTACGCCAGTCGGTCCTAGTTCATTGTAATATTTTTTGAACTGTCTTTCCATTTCATCGAATGCTCTTTTCCAGCTAACAGGTCTAAACGGTGCATTTTTGTCAAATTCACCTTTGTCGTTAAGTCTTAGCAAAGGCTGAGTAAGTCTGTCTGCACCGTACATAATTTTTGCGTTAAAGTACCCTTTAATACAGTTTATACCTCTGTTTACCGGTGAATAAGGGTCACCTTTAACAGCTACAACTTTATTGTCTTTGGTAGCTAGCATAATACCGCATCCCGTTCCGCAGAAACGGCATACAGCTTTATCCCATTGCCATCCTTCTTGTCCCGCTTCAGCCGCTGCTTTAGCGTCTTCAGGAATTGCTATACCAGCAGCACTTGCCGCTGCCACAGCTGCAGTTGTTTTTAGAAAATCTCTTCTGTTCATTGACATATTTCACTCCTTCTCGGGTTTTTACATTATTATGATACAACTTTTTTTATGCCTTGAATAAGAATTTTACGAATTTTTTACATTGGCGGCACTTTATTGGCACTTTTTTTACATTGAATTTACACTCTTTAAAATGTATAATACCGATAAAAAAGGAACGATATGAAACTGCTTATTATAATGTTTGCGGTAATACTTAATGCACAGGTGTTTATTGCAAGTGCAGCAAATTTAACATATGCAATGCCGGAACTTATAAAAGAGTTTCAAAAAAAACATCCTGATACAAAAATAAAACTTATTCTTTCAAGCAGCGGCAAATTAACTGCCCAAATAATGTATGGAGCTCCTTATGACATTTTTTTGAGTGCAAATATGAAATATCCGCGTGCACTTTATAAAAAAGGTTTTGCCAAATCAAAGCCGGTGGTTTACGCTGAGGGAGCGATTGGGATACTTAGCGTTAAAAAGAAAGTTTCTTTAGAAGATTTACCAAATTTAAAATGTATAGCTATAGCAAATCCTAAAACCGCTCCTTACGGAAAGGCTGCTATAGAGGCTTTTAAAAAATCAGGTATTTATAATGAGATAAAAAATAAACTCGTCTATGCCGAAACGGTATCAGCAGTCATACCGTATGCAGTTAATTCTTGTGACGCAGGTGTTATTTCCAAATCGTCAATTTATTCTCCACATATAAAAAATATTGGAAAATTTTATTATACGGATATACCTCAAAAGCTTTATACGCCGATTAAACAGGGAATTGTTCTTTTGAGTGATAAAAAAGATGCAAAAGAATTTTATGATTTTATGCTTTCAAAAGAGGCCAAAAAAATTTTAAAAAAATATGGTTATAATTGAGGTGAATATTGAGAATAAAAGCGAAACTTAATAAAATAAAAAATAAAGACGGCTTAAATCTGTTGTTTTTTGAATATTACGATAATATTATTAAAGTCTTAATGCTTGAAATGAATATAAATCTTAGAGAGGGTGATATTGCGACGCTTAGGGTAAAACCCACTCTTTTATTTTTAAGTTCTCAGAAAATAGATTACGAAAACGTGCTTGAAGTCGATATAGTGGAAATTAAAAAGGGTGAAATAATGGCAAATATAATCTGCAAATACAAAAATGATGTGTTTGAAGTTTTAATGTTAAAAGAATACGCTAATTTTGAAAAAAAAGCATATCTATATTTTAAAGCAAATTTCGTATCGGTTGAGAAATGATTGATTTTACCCCTTTTATTCTTTCATTCAAACTTGCCTTTGTGGTAACGGTGATTTTGCTTTTTATAGGTATTCCATTTGGATATTTTCTAGCCAATACCAAATCCAAAATTAAACCTTTTCTTGAAGCCCTTACAGCTTTGCCGATAGTTTTACCTCCGTCCGTGCTCGGTTTTTATTTGCTTGTGGGACTTTCACCCACTTCACCGATAGGAGAATTTTTTTATAAATATTTTGATTTAAAACTTGTTTTCAGCTTTCCCGGGCTTGTAGTGGCAAGCTGTCTTTATTCTTTTCCTTTTATGATTCAGCCTTTACAGGCCGGATTTGAATCGATAAATAAAAATATCATAGAAGCTTCTTATCTTTGCGGAAGAGGAAAACTTTCAACACTTTTTAAAATAATACTTCCGAATATGAAAAATTCGCTTTTGACGGCAGTTATAATTACTTTTGCGCATACGGTGGGGGAATTTGGAGTAGTGTTGATGGTGGGTGGTTCGATTCCTGGAAAAACGGAAGTTGCAAGTGTCGCTATTTATGATTATGTAGAAACGATGGATTATAAAAGCGCACATATTTACAGTGCTATAATGCTTGTAATAAGTTTTGTGGTTTTGTTCAGTGTTTATATAATTAATGAAAAAAACAAAAGAAAGCTCAATGATATATATTAATGTAAGAAAACAGCTTCACGGCAGTGATGGAGAGATGCTCTTAGACGTTGAATTTGAAATAAAAAAAGGTGAATTTATTGCCGTTTCGGGTCCTAGCGGAAGCGGCAAAACGACACTTTTAAGAATAATTTCAGGTCTTGAAAAATCTCTGGGGGAAATAGTCGTAGACAATGAAAAATGGCTTGGAAAAAATATTTTTCTGCCTCCTCAGAAAAGGGAAATAGGATTTTTATTTCAGGATTTTGCACTTTTTCCAAATATGACGGTGCTTGAAAATCTTTTATATGTTAAAAAAGACAGAGACTTTGCTATGGAATTATTACAAACGGCTGAAATCGAAGAACTTAAAAACAGATATCCGAATACATTGAGCGGAGGACAAAAACAGAGGGTTGCACTCTGCAGGGCATTGATGAGAAAACCTAAAATATTGCTGCTTGACGAACCATTTTCGGCACTTGATACCCAGATGAGGGAAAAATTGCAAAACGAAATAATGCTTTTTCATAAAAAATTCGGGCTGACAACGATTATGGTTTCTCATTCGCCAAGTGAGATTTATAAACTTGCCGATAAAATGATGATTATTGAAAAAGGAAAAATTAAAAATTTTGACAAACCTTCTAATATTTTGATAAATTCGCGTTCGAGTGAAAAATTTTCACTTCTTGGAGAAATCGTAGATATAAGAAAAAATGATATAATAAATATTGCGGTAATAAGTCTTGGAAACAAATTAATTGAAGTGGTCGTTTCCGATGAAGAATCGAAAAACATAAATAT
>Ga0256843_1003937_pt1 | contig 10100 bp, 9 predicted proteins | sample AlvinellametaG_FD_191572 | JGI IMG/M metagenome (GOLD analysis project Ga0256843, IMG submission 191572) | Pompeii worm associated microbial communities from hydrothermal vent at the East Pacific Rise, Pacific Ocean - Alvinella | ecosystem: Host-associated > Annelida > Integument > Unclassified ... | reverse complement strand
GACCCCGCTCGGGTGGAGTGACGGGCGGTGTGTGCAAGGAGCAGGGACGTATTCGCCGCGCGATGATGACACGCGGGTACTAGGGATTCCAGCTTCACGCGGGCGAGTTGCAGCCCGCGATCCGAACTGGGGGCGGGTTTAGGGGATTCCCTTCCCCTTTCGGGGTCGGATCCCATTGTCCCGCCCATTGTAGCGCGCGTGTAGCCCGGGGGTTTCGGGGCATACTGACCTACCGTCGCCCGCTCCTTCCTCCGGCTTATCGCCGGCGGTCCCCCCAGAGTGCCTCCTCCCCAGCGGGGAGGACTGGCAACTGGGGGCGCGGGTCTCGCTCGTTACCACACTTAAGTGGACGCCTCACGGTACGAGCTGACGGCGGCCATGCACCTCCTCTCGGCGCGTCCGGCAAGACCTTCAGCCTGGCCTTCATCCTGCCGTCGCCCCCGGTGAGGTTCCCGGCGTTGAATCCAATTAAACCGCACGCTCCACCCCTTGTAGTGCTCCCCCGCCAATTCCTTTAAGTTTCAGCCTTGCGGCCGTACTCCCCAGGCGGCGGGCTTAACGGCTTCCCTCCGGCACCGGGCGAGCTCGAAGCTCGCCCGACACCTAGCCCGCATCCTTTACAGCCAGGACTACCCGGGTATCTAATCCGGTTCGCTCCCCTGGCCTTCGTCCCTCACCGTCGGACCCGTTCCAGCCGGGCGCCTTCGCCACTGGCGGTCCCCCTGGGATTATAGGATTTCACCCCTACCCCAGGGGTACCCCCGGCCTCTCCCGGTCCCAAGGCCCGCAGTATCCCCAGCAAGCCCCACGGTTGAGCCGTGGGATTTCGCCAGGGACTTACGGGCCCGGCTACGGACGCTTTAGGCCCAATAATAGCGGCCACCACTTGGGCCGCCGGTATTACCGCGGCGGCTGCCACCGGCCTTGCCCAGCCCTTATTCCCGGAGCTTTTTACACTCCGGAAAAGCCGTGGCTGTGCCACGGCACTGGGGGTCCCCCCGTCGCGGTTGCCCGCATTGCGGAGGTTTCGCGCCTGCTGCGCCCCGTAGGGCCTGGACCCGTGTCTCAGTGTCCATCTCCGGGCTCCCACTCTCATGGCCCGTACCGATCTTCGGCTTGGTGGGCCGTTACCCCACCAACTACCTAATCGGCCGCCGGCCCATCCTCGGGCGGTCAGAGACCCTTTCGGCCTGAGGACCTTCCAGTACCTCAGGCCTATGGGGGATTAGCCCCAGTTTCCCGGGGTTATCCCCCTCCCGAGGGTAGGTTACCGACGTGTTACTGAGCCGTCCGCCGGTGCGCGCAGAGCGCGCCCCATGACTCGCATGGCTTAGTCGGACCCCCATAGCAGTGGCCTCCGGCAGGATCAACCGGAATTGAGCAAGGAGTACGGCCGGTGGGACTTCCCTCAAGGGGAAGTACCAAAATGTCCGTCCGGGGTTTGGTCGAGGTGTCGGGCCTGCCTTACCCCCGAGGGGTCCGCCTTTCGGCGTTTCCTCGGGAGCGCACATTTCTGTGACCCGGGCTGGAGGGCGGGGTTCATGATTGGGTGCTTTGCACCCCCTCCCCCCGACGCCGCCGTCTTGGCGCCCGGGTGTTTCGCGCCCTGTTCGGGCGCTCCACCCAATAGGTCTAAACCCCACTGATACAAAATTTTTGCAAAACTGCGTTCCGGCGATATTTTTGGAAAAGAAACTGTCAAAAAACTCCGACAAAATGCACAGATTTAGACATGAAACCGTCAAATCTCGGGAAAGTCAGAGCAGGAAGAAGAGGGTGAGCATCATGCCCGAAACCACGGAACCCCTCAGCACCAGGTTTTCCCTTTCAGTTTCGTCGAGTCCAATTTCCATGTTCATGCCAACGTAACCCGCAAGGACAACCATGACGAGTGAGGTAATAAACGGCAGAAAGCGCCCCCCGAGGGGAACCCATCTATCGACGAAGAGAACTAAATCAAAGGCCGCCACGAGCGTCATGAATACAAAAACCACGGTGTAGAGGGGGAGTCTCCATGTAGATGCCCGAGTCATGGATGGCATCCCCCACAAGCTCCCGGTATCGTCAGGTAGAAGACCACCACCGATGCCATACCTGTCAAGATCGCCAGCTTCCTCGAGGAATCTTCGTCCAGACCGATTGCTGTAAAGAGGCGCTTTGATAGGGGCAGGATTACAAGGAGCGAGAGAACTATAGCGAGACTATCCGCGAAGGCAATCACCGAGCCCAAGCCGCCAACCACGAGAAAAGATGTCAGTATGATAAAACCCCCACCAAAAAAGGTCAGGAACGTCAAAAGTGCAAGGAGGAGAAGTACACGGGCCATCCTCCCGCCTCACAGCCGCACTATCTCGGGCACTATGCTTATCCTCGAGACCGGCGTCGGTATGGTGTTCGTGACCGCGAGCTCGTCCACGGCCTTGCTTACGCGCTCTATCGCCCCTTCAGCAAAGACGCCATGAGTGGCTGCCACGAAAACCTTTTTTGCCCCCATTTCCCTGAGCAGGTTTGCCGCCTTGATCATCGTTCCGCCCGTGCTTATGATGTCGTCAACTATCAGGACGTTTCTGCCCCCAACGTCCACATCGACGGGCCTCATCTCAACCTCCGTCGGGGAGATGCGCCTCTTCTCGAAATGGCTGTACTCGAGGCCGAGCTCTTGGGCAACGGCTTTAGCCCTCTCGCGGGCGCCTTTATCAGGGGCGAGCACTATCCCATCCCCGAGCTTCTCCAAGAAGTACTCCGCTATTGCCCTGGCCGGGGAGAGGTTGACCCCCTTACCTGGGAAGAACCTGAGGGTCTCGGGGTTGTGAAGGTCGAAGACGTAGAGCTCATCGTAGTAGAGGCCGAGCGCCCGCATTACGGCCCTAACGCTCACGGGCTCCCCCTCCTTGCTGACCCTGTCCTGCCTGCTGTAGCCGAAGTACGGGACGACCGCGCGGAGCTTTTCAGTCCCCTTCTCCCTCAGGGCGTCTCCGATGAGCAGGAGCTCGATTATGTGCTCGTCCTGCGGGAAGAAAGTTGAGCTCACCACCGTGACCTCACCGGCGTCTCCAAGAACGCGGACGTACTTCTCCCCGTCCGGGAATTTCTTTATCTCGAGCCCGAGAATCTCCCCCCCGAGTGCCCTGATCTCCTCCTCCAGGTGTCTTCCCCCGCTTCCAACCGCGAACATGAGCATCACCTCTTTGCCGTAAGGATGGCGAATTAATGGTTTATAAACCCACCGTCATACCAAAATGACGGCAATTATCCCCGCGAGGAATATGCCGTCGAAAGTCCCCGCACCGCCTATACTGACCATGGGCGCGCCCAGCTCCTTGATCTTCCTCCAGTTCATCAGGTCGGCACCGATTAAAACCCCCAGCGTCCCGCTCACGTAGGCCACCGCGTTAGGGTTTCCATCTCCGAGAAGCCAGCCCAAGAGGACCGCCATCAGGGGAGGGACGAGCATCGGCATGGCAATTCCAAGACCCTTAACCGGCCTCGCGACCGCGTTGCTCAGGAGGGCCGCTATCAAAACGGCCATCAGCGTGTTGAAGAGGAGCGTAAAGTTCTCGAAGTATATCATCCTGAACAGCTCGTAAATCGCGATGCTCAGCGGGACGAGGGCGCCGCCCACGTTTATCGCTATCACCGTCTTCCTCTCCGCCCACTCGAAGTACGGGACGGGGTAGGAGATTCCAAAGAAGCGAACCTCCCTGAGGGCCAGCACCGGTTCGTACGTGGTTTCCTCAGCGATCGGGATGTTTATGAGGCTCCCGACGAGCGCGAAGATGAAGAGCGTGAAGGCGACCTCCGGGGGGATGCCGAGCTTTCCAAAGGCGGCGATCACGACCCCTGAGAAAAGAACGAAGACAAAGAGGAGAAGGAAGGCAAGCAGTAGGAGGAGGGGAAACGCCACAGGCGGTATGATGACCCGTCTATTCATCCTCCACCACCACGTTCGCCCAGACCTGGGCGCCCTTAGCAATTTTCACCCGCTTTGCCCTATCGAACCTCTCCGCGTTCCTAAGAACCCACGCGTAGAGCGGCTTTCCACCGGAGTACTCGCGGAGAAAGCTCAAGCTCGCGCGATGCTTCTCGGAGTGCTCGGCGAGCTCTTCTGGAGTGAACGGACCCAGCACATCAACCAGCTCGGCCTTTCCAAGGGCTTTTCCGCCGCTGAGGATGAGAATCTCCCCCCTGACCCTTGTCCTCGATTTCCTGATCTCCCAGACCTTTTCACCGTCCACTATCATACTCGCGAACGGCTCCCGGACTATCAGGCCCTTCCGCTTCATGCCCATCATAGACTCCAACGCCCCGGAACTTATAAACTCAGCGAACACGAAAACTTTAAGTCACCTCTCCCCAAACCAATTGGAGGAGGTATAGCCGATGAAGATCATCTGGTATGGACATTCCTGTTTCTGGATAGAGACGAAGGGTGTGAGATTCCTGATAGACCCCTATCCCGAGGTGGACGACGATCGAATTGGTGAGGTTGATTACATCCTGATAACCCATGAGCACGTCGACCACTACGGGAAGGTTGAGCTGCTCTCGAGGCTCCGCGACGCGACGGTCATCGGGCCCAAGCAGGTCTACATGATGGCGATAAGCGACGGCGTCACCAAGGCAAGGGAGATTCAGGAGGGCGAGACGATAGAGGTTGAGAACGGCGTGAAGGTCACCGCCTACTACATGGAGCACCCCTCGAGCCAGTACCCGCTCGGCTACCTCATAGAGGGCGACAAGAGGATCTTCCACACGGGCGATACCTACTCCACCCCCCACCTCCAGAGGCTCAGGGGACGGGTTGACATCCTCCTCGTGCCCATAAGCGGCCGCTCCACCGCCAACGAGAGGGAGGCGGCCCAGATAGTCGAGGACATAAGGCCGAAGATAGCGATACCGATGCACTACGGTACCTACGGCGAGGGCAGTCCAGAGAAACTCCGCGAGGAGCTCCGCAAGAGGCGCGTCTGGGTGATGGTGAGGGAGCCCGTCCTTTACGAGGAGCTCGAACTTTAGGTGTGACTCATGCTCTCAACGGGGGTAAAATCCATAGACGAGCTCCTTGGAGGGGGTTTTGCCGAGGGTGTTCTCACCCAGGTCTACGGGGGTTTTGCCAGCGGAAAGACGACGCTGGCCATGCAAACCGGACTGCTGAGCGGGAAGAAAATTGCCTACGTTGACACGGAGGGGGGCTTTTCCCCGGAGAGACTGCGGCAGATGGCCGAGAAGAGAGGACTCGACCCGGAGGAGGCCCTCCAGCGGTTCATCCTCTTCACCCCGGCAGACTTCAAGGAGCAGAGGAGGGTTATAGGCTCCCTAAAACGGGTCGTTGATGGGAGCTTTTCTCTCGTCGTCGTCGATTCAATCACGGCCCACTACAGGGCCGAGGAGCAGAGGAGGAACCTGACCAACGAGCTCGCAAAGCAGCTCCAGGTTCTGCTCTGGATAGCGAGAAAGAACGAGGTTCCGGTCATCGTCATAAACCAGGTTCACTTCGACAGCCGGGCCGAGAGAACGAAGCCGGTAGCGGAGCACACGCTCGGCTACCGCTGCAAGGACATACTGAGGCTCGACAAGCTCCCCACCCCGGGCATGAGGGTTGCCCTGCTCGAGAGACACCGCTTCCGCCCCGAGGGGTTGATGGCCTACTTCAGGATAACGGAGAGGGGCGTTGAGGACGTGGGCGAATGAGGTCCTCAAGGTCAAAGGCGAGAAAGCCCTCCTCCCTGAGCTCGTCTTTACCCTCAAGCTCCCTCGCTATGACGCCGAACCTGTAGTTTCCCCTCAGAGGTAAGAGTTCCGCCTTTTTCTCAAGGGCTTTCAGAACCTTCTTTGCTTCCTTCCGGCTCAGGTCCCTCCACTTCACCTCGAAGAGAACGACGTTCTTCCGGTCGTAGGCAACCACGTCTATCTCCTCTCCCCTGTGCCACCACCTGCCAACGCGCTCCGGTCTGAAGCCGAGGTCGAGCCTTCTAACAAACTCCACGGCTATTCTCTCGTAGGTCTTACCAACGAATGCTGGGAATTCAGCTTTGAAGCTCTCGAAAACCTTTCCGGGGTCTTCCTCAAGGGCGGTGTAGTTGTGGTAGATAAAGCGGAACCAGAAGTTGAAGAACTCGTCGCTTATCCGATAGGCCACCTTCCTCGTCTTCACCGGGTTCTCGGTGACGGGAACTTCCTTCGTCAGATACTCGAAGTGGTTGGTCAGCTCGCTTAGGTACTTGCCGACGGTCAGCAACTTCATCCCCGTTTTGTCGCTTATCTCCTTGGGGGTGACGTGGCCAAGGCTGACGGCTTCGAGGATTGAAAAATGAGCGCGATAGAACCTGCCGAACTCCAGCTTGAGGACGTTCAGACCCTCTTCCCTGAGTGGGGCGAACTCGTCGAAGAAAAGCCCCCAAAGGGCCTTAACAGGGTCCCCACGGTAGTAGCGCGGGACGTAGAGGAGATACCTCGGCATTCCGCCCAAGGCCGAGTACAGTTCAACGAAATCCTTTGGGTTTACATCAACCATCGAGCGCACGAAGTTGAAGGCCCTCCAGAAGTCAAAGGACCTGAGCTTAATCCACTCGTCCACCCTGCCAAAGAGGGGCTCCTTCCTGTCCATAAAGAGGCGCTTAATCATTCCAACGTACGAGCCGACGGCGATGAGCGCGAGGTTTGAGGTTTCCTTTTTCTCGTCCCAGAGTCTCTGGAGGGAGGAGAAGAAGGAAGGCTTAACCGTCCTGAAGTTCTGGAACTCATCAAAGACCACAACCAGCCTCCCCTCCCGTGAGAAATCGAGCAGGAACTCAACCAGCTCCTCGAGAGAGCTGAACTTTGGCTTCACGTATGAGGGAAGGTAAGCAGAAAGCTTCTCCTCAACCTCGCGCGAGTACTCTTCGAGGAGCAACGCTTCATCCTTTTCACCCACGAAGAAGTAAAGACCGGGCTTGTCTTTGAGAAACTCCCGAACGAGGGCAGTCTTCCCGACCCTTCGCCTCCCGTAAATCACGAGGAAGCTTGAACCCGGATAGGAGTAAACCTCGTTGAGCTTCTCAAGCTCGCGCTCCCTGTCGTAGAACATATTACCCACCGAGTATATTACTGAGCGAGTAATATTTAAGTGTTGCGGGCAAGTTTTGGTAAGAGACAATCCAAGAGAACAACGTTAAAGATGCCAAAAGAAGAGAAATAAAGCCCTTAAACCCTCTCGTAGACTTCCTGGACGATCCTCAAAACGGAGCGGTAGAACTTCTCGCTTATGACACCGTCCTCGTAGTGCTGGGTCAGCTTCTCCTTGTCAATTATCTCCTTCTTTCCGTCAGGCCACTTTACTATGTCGACCTCGAGGTCGATGTAGCGCGCCCTGTCCGGGTAAATCTCGACCGGCGTGTTGATGTTGTAGTACTCCCCCTTCAGGTTGCCGTTCTTGTCGTAGTAGCGGTGGACGAACCACCACTTCCCGGCCTCTATCTCGGTTATCGCGTAGTCCCCAAACTCTATCGGGAGCTCAAGTCCGTCGTAGAACTTCCCGGGCTTCAGGTGCCTTTTGATCGTCACCTTCAGCGGCTCCAGGGAGATTTCAACTATCTCCCCCGGCCCTATCCTCATCCTCTGGCCGTCCGGCTTGTAGTGGTCGAGGCTGAAGAGCCAGCCCTTCTTCGGCCCCTTGTTCTTGAGGAGGGCTTCCCAGAAGCCAATGCGCACCTTCTCGCTCTGGTTGGGAATCTTGGCGAGTATCCCCTCAGCTATGTCCACCGCAAAGCTCAGCTCGGGATCGTAGGCCTTTAGCTGGTGGTGGCCGGGAACCGTCGGAACGACCCTGTTCCTTATCTCGTCGAGCTTCTTCTTGGCCCCTCCACCAAACTCAACCTCGTAGATGTTCCTCCCCTCTATGACGAGTGAGGGCGAGGTGTACGAGAAGGATTTCTCTATCCTGTCCGCGAGCTTTGACAGCTTGATTATCTCGTCCCTGAGAACGTTCCAGTCCTTGTAGGCCGCGGCGGTCCTCCAGAGGATTCCCCAGTCGCCGAGGTCTATGCTGAGGCCGAGTATGCGAAGCCTCTCCCTCTCGCTCTGGTCGCGTATCTTCCTCGATATCTTCACGTGCCTCTGGGCCCCTATTGGCTTCGGTATCAGCACGGCGTAATCACCGGGTATCGTCAGGGTAACGCTCAGCTTTGGCAAGACGTTGTGCTTCTTGACCTGGACGAGGATCTCATCCCCCTCGTTGACGTCCGGCGCTTCCCTCTTCGTCAGCGTCCCTATCGCGCTTCCAATGTCAACGTAAACGTACTTCTCATCCTTCTGGACGACGATACCCTTGTAAATGGCGTGGAGCTGGTAGGGGAGCTTTCTAAAGAATACGTCCATCAGCTCCTCCTCGAGGACCTTCTTGGCCCTCTCAACCTCCGTTCCAACGAGGATGACGCCGTGCCTGTCCTTCTTATCGTAGATGTCCACATCAAACTCGTCGTATGTCTTCTCAAAGTTGAAGCGTTCCGCGATTTTGCTGCTCGGCTGGGCGATCTTAAAGCCCCTATCAAGGAACAGCTTCGTCAGTGCAGTGCTGTAGATGCCCCTAATCCGAACTGAAACTTCTGTGTCTGTAGACACCTTCACCACCCCTCATCTTCTTTTCCACCACTCCAATGAGAGTAAGGCCTTCAAGGATTTCACCGGCGTTCTGGACGCCGCTCACCTTCTCCACGTTTCTCGCCTCGACCCACAGCAGCCCCTGGGAGTGCCAGGCCTTCAGGGCCTCCTCAACCTTGTGAACGTCCCCCGGATGAGTGTAAAGCCTGAAGAGGAACCTCCTCATAACCCTTAGCTCCGCCTCAAGCTCGTCCACCCTTGACAGCTTGTCCATTATACCGGAGGGCACCTTTTTCTTATTTTCGGCGCCCGCAACCAGGCTCAGTCCCTCGACTTCACTCCCGAGTTCACTCAGGGATTTCCTGATCGCGTAATCATAAACCCTGTGGAATTGAACGAGCCTCTCGAGGGAGCCCTTGAGCTTGAGCCTCGCCTCGTAGTCACTCTCGCGCGCGAGGTTCGAGAGGAGCTCCTCAAGTCGGAACTTCATCTGGTGCTCGTTCCTGTAGAGTTCCTTGGCCAGCTCCTCGGTTCGACCGCCTATAGCCGCCAGCTCCCGGTAGAGAGAGGTCGCTATCTCAAGCTTCTCCCTTGATATCGCGTACAGGTTCTTGACCCTCTCAAAAAGCGTCTCCCTATCTACCTCCTCGTATATGCCGGGAAAACCGCGCTCAAAATCAGCGTGAAGCTTTTCAAGGCGAGAGAGTTTGGCCTTAATTTCATCAACGTTCATTCCCGCACCTCCTAAAAATTCTGGCCCCTCCCCCTACTTTTACTTTTCGATGAGCGCCTGTTAAACATTTCCGCTTACCCAAAAGCTTTTTTTAAACCGCTGAAGAGTTACTTCGGTGGTTCAATGACGCTCTACGACCGCTTCGGCAGGCCGGCAACGAACCTGAGGATATCACTAACGCAGGAGTGCAACTTCCGCTGCTTCTTCTGCCACCGCGAGGGACAGCGCTTCAATGCCAACGGCGAGATGACGCCGGAGGAGATCGAGAGGCTCGTGAGGATCGCCTCGCGACTCGGAATAAGGAAGGTCAAGCTGACCGGCGGCGAACCGACCGTCAGGGAGGACATAATCGAGATCGTCCGGAGGATAAAGCCCTACGTTAAAGACGTTAGCATGACGACCAACGGGAGTCGCTTGAAGGAGCTGGCCGAGCCGCTCGCGAGGGCCGGACTGGACAGGGTGAACGTCTCGCTCCACAGCCTCAGGCCTGAGGTCTACAAAAAAATCACGGGCGTTGATATGCTGGAGACTGTCCTCGAGGGCATCGAAGAGGCGGTAAAGTACCTCTCGCCGGTTAAGCTAAACATGACGGTCATGAAGGGTCTGAACGAGGACGAGATCTGGGACATGATAGAATTCGCCGCTGAAACCGGCGCGGTTCTTCAGCTCATCGAGCTCGAGGCACCGAGGGAGATGACCGAGACGGCCTTCTTCAGGAAGTACTTCTACCCCCTCAGGCCGGTCGAGCGGGAGCTTGAAATGAGGGCCGTTGAGACGAGGGAGAGGAGGA
>Ga0256843_1003936_pt1 | contig 10100 bp, 8 predicted proteins | sample AlvinellametaG_FD_191572 | JGI IMG/M metagenome (GOLD analysis project Ga0256843, IMG submission 191572) | Pompeii worm associated microbial communities from hydrothermal vent at the East Pacific Rise, Pacific Ocean - Alvinella | ecosystem: Host-associated > Annelida > Integument > Unclassified ... | reverse complement strand
GGGAGAGACCAGCACGGCTCCCGCTCCCGTCGCCTCCAGATCGGCCGCGTATTTGGGATTGTCGAGGAAAGAGAGGTGCTCTTTTTTCGCGTTTTTCAGCGTCGCGAGCCCTTCGATCTCACGATCCTCCCCTTCGAACGCGAGCTCCAGAGCCGCCGCCAGTTCGCTCAGTCTCATTCACGCTCCATCGCCACGACGCCGCCGCGGACGATCTCCACCGGATGGAAGCGCTGGGCCGCCTCGATGAAGTGCTTGACCCGCTTGGGTTCGTCGGCCACCATCGTGATGATGTGCTGGCTGCTCACGTTGGCGATGCCGCCGTTGTAGGCTTCGCAAAGCGCCTGGATGTTGGCCAGCGATTCGTTGATGGGAAACTTCATCATCACCATCTCTTTTTCGATCATCTCTTCGTGCTCGATCACCTTGAAAGTCGGGATCAGCTTGTGCAGCTGCTTGATGATCTGCTCGATGATCCGCACGTTGCCGCGGGTCTCGATCGTCAGGCGCGACATGTCGCTGTCGGGGATCGGGGCGACGGTGAGGGTTTCGATGTTGTACCCCCGCGCCGCGAAGAGGCCGGTGATGCGGGTGAGGACACTGTGCTCGTTCTTCACGATTACGGAAATGACTCGTCGTTCTATTTTCATCATCAATCCTTGAATTCCAGCATCATGTTGTAGAGCGTCCCGCCGCTGGGCACCATCGGCAACACGTTTTCGTCCCGGTCGACGATCACGTCGATCATCGCCACGACACCCTTCTCGACGGCGTCTTTGAGCGCCTCGTCGAACTCCTCTTTCGTCTCGACCCGGTAGCCGACGCCGCCGCACGCTTCGGCCAGTCGGACGAAATCGGGCTGGAAGCTCAGATCGGTCTCGGCGTAGCGCTTGTCGTAGAAGAAGGTCTGCCACTGGCGCACCATCCCGAGGTAGTGGTTGTTGAGGATGATGTTGATGACGGGCAGCCGACTCTCCACCGCCGTCACCAGCTCCTGGATATTCATCAGAATCGAGCCGTCGCCGGTGAAGTTGATGCTGACCTTGTCGGGGCGTCCCCGTTTGGCCCCCATCGCCGCGGGAAAACCGTAGCCCATCGTCCCCAGACCGCCGCTGGTGATGAACTGGCGGGGATAGCTGAAGGGGTAGAACTGCGCCGTCCACATCTGATGCTGCCCCACGTCGGTGCTGACGACCGCGTCGTCGCCGATAAGCTGTCCGACCCGCTCGATGACCCACTGGGGCTTGAGCACGGTGTCGCTGTCTTCGTAGCGGAGCGGATGGATCTCGCCGTAGCGGGCCAGGATCTGGCGCCACGCCTGGTACTTGTCGGGGTCGACACACTCCTTGACCTTGGGCACCATCACCTCCAGCACCTCCTTGAGGTCGCCGACGATGGGGTAGTCCACGTCGACGAGCTTGCCGATGGAGCTGGGATCGATGTCGACGTGGATGATCTTGGCGTGTTTGGCGAATTCGCTCAGTTTGCCGGTGACCCGGTCGTCGAAGCGCGGCCCCAGGGCGATCATCAGGTCCGCTTCGCTCATGGCCATGTTGGCCTGGTAGCTGCCGTGCATGCCGACCATGCCCAGCAGCAGCGGGTTGTCATGGGGCAGCGTGCCGCGGGCCATCAGGGTCTCCACGGCGGGGATCTGCGTCGCTTCGACGAACTCGCGCACCAGATCGGCGGCGCCCGCGTGGATCACGCCGCCGCCCAGGTAGAAGACGGGGCGCTTGGCTTTGCAGATCGCTTCGGCCGCCTTCTTGATCTGGCGGGTGTTGCCTCGCGTGGTCGGCTTGTAGGTGGGGATGTCCACGTGGGTCGGGTACTCGAACTTCGCCACTTCCGCCGTCACGTCTTTGGGGATGTCGATGTGCACCGGGCCCGGCCGGCCGCTGGCCGCCAGGTAGAAGGCCTCCTTGAGGATGCGGGGCAGCTCTTTGGCGCTGCGGACCAGGTAGTTGTGCTTGGTGCAGGCGCGGCTGATGCCGGTGGCGTCGATCTCCTGGAACGCGTCGGTCCCGATGAGCGAGAGGGGAACCTGGCCGCTGATGACCACCATCGGCACCGAATCCATGTAGGCCGTCGCCAGCCCCGTCACGGCGTTGGTGAAGCCCGGACCGCTGGTCACGAAGGCGACGCCGACCCTGCCGGTGGCCCGAGCGTAGCCGTCGGCGGCGTGGACGGCCGCCTGCTCGTGCCGGGTAAGGATGTGTTTGAAATCGTTCTGTTTGTAGACTTCGTCGTAGATATTCATGATGGCGCCGCCCGGGTAGCCGAATACCGTGTCGACCCCCTCCAGCTTCATCGCTTCGATCACCATCTGTGCACCGGTCATCTCCATGGCCGTCATCTCCTGCGCGTTGTAAAATTTGCCGATTATATCCCAAACTCGGTTAAGATTTCATTTGGCCTGCCGCCGAGCCCCCGGCAGCCCGCGATGGCGACCCCTTCGCGAAGGCCGTCGTCGACCACCGTCGACGCCTCGAAACCCAGCAGGTCGTAGAGCCGCTCGAAGATCAAAATCCCCGCGGCGATCAGGTCTTCGCGCCCGACCCCCACCAGCGCCTGCCGCCCCTTCTCGTCCAGGGCCAGAAGCCTGGCGAGCTGTTTGGGCAGCGCCTCTTTGGGCAGCACCGTGCCGTTGATCCGAAGGGGATCGTAGGTGGCGTAGTCCATGCCCAGCGTCATCGCCGCCACGGTGGTGGGTGTGCCGGCGGTGCTGACGAAAAGTTCCGGCGCGAACCCTTCGGCCCGGGCCTCCCGGACGAAATCGGCCAGCGGGGCCGTCTCGGCGGGCAGCGCCCTGGCGATCGCATCCAAAGAGCCGTAACGCTGGGCGATCGTGACGATGCCGACCGGAAAACTGCGCGAAAAGGTCTCCCCCTCCCGGAAAAAGAGCACCTCCGTCGAGCCGCCCCCGATGTCCGCCAGCACGAAGCTGCGGGCCGCGCGCCCCAGCTTTTCGAGGCGGATGCGTACCGCCAGCAGCGTGTAGGCCGCCTCTTCGCGCCCGTCGATGATCCGGAAGCGAAGCCCCGCGCGCTCCTCGAGCTCCCGGAGCACCTCGGCGCCATTGACGGCCCGGCGCACCGCCTCGGTGGTGACGGCCTCCGCCGGCTCGGAAAAATCGAGCCGGGCCTTCGCCTCCCGCGCCGCCTCGACGACGCGATCGACGGCCGCCTCCGAAATCCGGCCAGTCTCCACCAGGCCGTCGGCGGTGCGCACGATCTTTTCGTACACGGCGACGGGTTCGAGGGTCCGACACTCGAGCTGCACGGCCCGGAAGGTGTTCGAGCCCAGGTCCACGCCGATCACAACAGGCTCTCCGGCAGGTCGGCCAGGGAGTTCTCGCCGCTCCCCGCCGATTCGGCGAACTCTTCCGCGTCGATGCCGTGTTCCCTGAGCCACGACTCGATCTCGTCGTCGAAACCGAACCGCCCGACGTAGCGCCCGACCCCCCTGCGCAGCGCCGCTTCGTCCGAAGCCGCCCGCTCCAGCTGCTCCAGGTAGGCCTGCTTGAAGAGGGCCTCGATCTTCTGACGCTTCTGGGGGATCGCCAAAAAGGGGCCGAAAACCTTTTTCAGACCCGCCACGTCGCCTTTCGCCGCCATCTCTTCGGCGCGGCGGACCACCTTCTGCCACGCCTCTTCGAGCCTTCTGACGATCTGTGTCTCCTCCAGGTAGGGGTACTGCTCGAGCATCCGGTAGATGGCGCCGTAGTTTTTTTCGGCGAAGTAGCGCATCGCCGAGGCGTAGAGGTTCGCTTTCTCTTTCAGCTCCTCGGCCAGTTCGCGCTTTTCGGGAAACTCCATCAGTTGCGTCGCGAGCCTCGCCGTCTCGGCGTAACGGCCCGCCTCGAGCTCCTCTTCGGCCTTGGCGGCGATGACGTCGGCGATCCTCTCGACCTTGCGGTACTCCTCGAGCTCACGGATCGCCGGGTAGCGTTTGGCCAGTTCCAGCGCCGTCTTGTAGTCACGTTTGGCCACCAGTTTCATGAAGAGCTTGTAGATCTCTTTCTCGGCCAGCAGCGTCTGGATCAGCGTGCTTTTGCCGGTGATGCCCCGAAAGGGTTTGAGGATCTCGCGAACCCGGTCCTCCCCGCCGTTTTGCAGCACGATTTTCTTGGCCTGGGCGAAAAGGCGTTCCCACTCCCGTTCCATCTTCGCGTACAGCGGGTTCTGCTTGAGCATCGGGTATTGGGCGGCCAGGGAGTAGGCGAGCGGGTAGCGCCTCGCCTCGACCGCGTTGCGGAACTTCTCGAACTCCCGGTAGTCGTGGAGGAGCTGCTGCGTCAACAGCCGTTTGGAACTTTCTCCCGAGAAAGGCTCAAGCACGTTGCGCGCGGCGTCCGTCATGCCGTTTTGCAGAAGGCGCACCGCCTCTTCGAAGGCCTCTTCCCAAAGCGCCTCCAGTCGCACGTAGGCTTCACTGTAGCGCAGCAGCGGGTTTTCGTCGGCGATACGGTAGGCTTCCGTCAGGTCGCCGGCGTCGATGAGCTCCTCCATCTTCGCGCTCTCTTTGAGGGGCGAATTGAAAGTCACCTCCCCCGTCTCGAGCCCCACGATCAGATGGTTCCCGGTTTTGGCGTAGGCGATTTTCGTCACGGGCCGGGCGTAACTGAGATAGCGCAGCGAGAGCATCTCGTAGGTCGTGAGGTCGTAAAGCGACACGATGCCGCTGCGGTCGGCGGCGAAGAGGAAACGGTCGTCGGGGGTGACGCAGAGCGAGACCGCTTCGTCGAGCATCTTTTTGAGCCGTTTGACGACCCGGGCGCCGAAATAGTCCCAGACGACGATCTCGCCGCTTTTGTCGGCGGCGATGAGCCGATGGCCCGAGATGAATTTCAGGTCGTTGATCGCGCCGCCCATCCCCTGCAGACGGTAACTCTGCGACAACGAGGAGATGTTGGTGACGAGGATTTTGCGGTCGAATCCGCCCGTGGCGATCCACTGGCCGTTGGGCGTGAAATCGATGGCGGTGACGAAGTCGGCGTGGTGGGGCAGCGACGCGACCATGCGGCCGGTCACCAGGCTCCACAGAAAGGTCTTGCCGTCCTGGCCGCCGGTGGCGAGGTATTCGTAGCGGTCGTTGACGCGAAGGCTCTCCACCTCCCCTTCGTGCCGTTTGAAGCGGTAGAGAAGCCGTTTGTGGATTCCGCTGAAGACGGCGGCGCCTTCCTTTTTGACCGAAAAGGCGACGAAACGGCCGTCGGCGGAGATGTCGCTGCCGTGCAGCAGCCCAGGCTCCTGGGAGACGGAGGTTTTAAACCCGCCCGTCAGTTCGATGGGGTCGAGTCTGTAAAAGCGGACCGCGTTGGAGGCGTCCACGATCGCCACCCTCTCCCCCTCCAGGGGTTTGACGGCGGTGACGGGATGGCCGAGCTGCAGCCGCTTTTCGATGATCATCGCGGCTCAGTGCTCCTCTTCGAACCGGTAGCCGTGCTCGTGCAGGAGTTCCTTGATGAGCTGCTGGTGCGCTTTGCCCTTGGTCTCCAGGGCGATCGTGACGTAGGCGTCGCCGAATTTCAGATCCAGCGACGTGCGGTCGTAGCCGATCTGCACGATGTTCGCCTGCGCCTCTTTGAGGATCTCGGTCAGTTTCATCAGGCTGCCGGGCTTGTCGACGAGGGTGACGACCAGCTTCATCTTGCGGTAGGATTTGACCAGGCCCTTTTCGATGATGACCGAGAGCATCGTCACGTCGATGTTGCCGCCGCTGAGCACGGTGACGACTTTGGCGTTTTCGGGCAGATTGAGCCGCTTGTGAATCAGCGCGGCGACCCCGACGGCACCGGCCCCTTCCACCACGAGCTTCTGCTTTTCGAGCAGGTACAAAATGGCGTTGGCGATCTCGTCGTCGCTGACGAGCACGATGTCGTCGACGTAGCGCAGGATGTATTCGAGCGTCGTGGGCGACGTGTCCCGCACCGCGATGCCGTCGGCGATGGTGCGCACGCCGGTGGTGTCGATGGGCTGGCGGGCGTCGAAGCTGAGCTTCATGGCCGGCGCCCCCTCCGCGGCCACGCCGATCACCTTCGTCTCGGGCGAAAGGGCCTTGACGGCGGTGGCGATGCCGCTGATGAGGCCGCCGCCGCCCACGGGGACCAGGATGGCGTCGGGTCTGTCGCACTTGTCGAAAATTTCCAGGGCGATGGTCCCCTGTCCCGCGATGACACTTTCGTCGGCGAAGGGGTGGACGAAGACGCGGTTTTTCTCTTTGGCGTACTCCACGGCGTAGGCGTAGGCCTCGTCGTAGTTGGTCCCCTGCAGCACCACCTCCGCGCCGTAGGATTTGACCCCGTCGACTTTGGTCAGCGGCGTCGTCTCCGGCATGACGATCGTCGCGGGTATGCCGAAATACTTCGCCCCCAGGGCGACCCCCTGGGCGTGGTTGCCCGCGCTGGCCGCCACGACGCCGCGGGAGCGCTCTTCGTCGCCGAGAGAAGCGATCTTGTTGAAAGCGCCGCGAATCTTGAAAGAGCCGGTATTCTGGAGGTTCTCTTTTTTCAGGTAGACCTCGTACCCGCTCGTTTCGCTCAGCTTCGGCGCGTAGGAGAAGGGGGTCTCCACCGCGACCTTGCGCACTTCGTCGTGGGCTTTTTCGATATCTTCGAGACGTATCATCGGCGAATCAGGCCAGGTTGCGGTGATCGACCATGGCGCAGCGGCTCTGGACCACTTTCATGCCGGCCGCTTTGGCCTTCTGGGCCGCTTCGTTGTTGACGATGCCCGCCTGCATCCAGACGACGTCCACGTCGCCGCGCTCGAGGCAGGCGTCGACGATGGGCGCCACCGCCGCCGGTTTGCGGAAGATGTCGACCATGTCGACCTTGCCCGGGATCTCTTTGAGGGAGCGGTAGACCTTCTCCCCCAGGATCTCCTCCTCTTTGGGGTAGACGGGGATGATCGTGTAGCCCGCCTCCTTGAGATACTTGGCCACCCGGTGGCTGTCTTTGGAGGGGTTGGGAGAGAGGCCGATGACGGCGATCGTTTTGACCGTGTCGAAAATCTCTTTGATTTCGTTCATATCCGCGTTGATCGTGGGGAATTCACACTCCATGAAGGTACCTTTTGGAAAGTTTTTGATGGGAGAGAGTATAGCAAAAGGGGGCTTTCGCCCCGCATAAGCGCCAGAAGGCGGAAGTCAGTAGCCCAGGGCCGCCAGCAGGCGGTAGGCCCCGAAAGCCATGAGCCACGCCAGGACGTTGGGATAGATCAGGTAAAAAGTCCGCCACGCCCACTGGGGCACCTCGGCCCAGAAAGTGCTCATCGCCGCGATGCACGGCGAGTAGATCATGATGATGATGATCATGGCGATGGCGGCTTTGAAGGAGATGTTCTCCCGCAGCCGCTGCAGCAGGGTGTTGCTCCGCTCGTCGGCGTCGCCCACGGCATAAAGCGTCGCCAGGGTCGAGACCACCACCTCTTTGGCCGCCAGGCCCGCCACGACCGCCACCGACATTCTCCAGTCAAACCCGATCGGCGCGAAGACCGGTTCGATCGCCTTGCCGATGGAGCCCAGGTAGCTGTGCTCGAGCAGCGCGGCAGTCCTCTCGTTTTCGAGCTGCTGCTTTTGCGCCGGCTGGACCGCCCGCTCGATTTTCTGTTCGTAGTCCTGAACGATCTGCGGGTGATGGGGATAGGTGCTCAAAAACCAGATGATCATCGAGGCCCCGGCGATGAAGGTGCCCGCTTTTTTGATGAAGAGCTTGGCCTTGATCCAAAGCTCCATGCCCAGCGCCTTCATCGAAGGGAAGCGGTAAGGGGGCATCTCCATGACGAAGGGTTCGGGCTCGCCTTTAAAAAGCACGGTCCGCAGGATTTTGGCGACGATGAGGCCCAGAATCGCGCCGCTGATGTAGATGATAAAGAGAATGTTGCCCGCATGATGCGTCGGGAAAAAGGCGCCGATGAGCAGCACGTAGATCGGCAGCCGCGCCGAACAGCTCATGAAGCCGAGCACCAGCATCGTGATGATGCGGTCGGTGGGGTTTTTGAGCGTACGTGCGGCCATGTAGGCGGGCACGGTGCACCCGAAACCGCTCACCAGGGGGATGAAGGCTTTGCCCTGAAGGCCGAACTTTTTCATGAACCCGTCGAGCAAAAAGGCGGTCCGGGCCATGTAGCCGGTCTGTTCCAGCAGGTTGATCCCCAGAAAGAGGATCAGGATGTTGGGCAAAAACATGATGATCGACCCCACCGCGGGGATGACGCCGTCGGCCAGAACCGACTGGATGTTGCCCGGCGGAAGCACCGACTTGACGAGGTCGGAAAGGCCCGTGAAAGCCTGGTCGATCAGGTCCATCGGCAGCGAACCCACCTCGAAGGTCAGCTGAAACAGAAGCCACATGAAAAAGAGAAAAATCGGCAGCCCGAAAACCGGATGGATCAGCAGCCGGTCGATCCTGTCGGTCAGGCTCACCCGCTTCTCGGGCTTTTTGACCACCTCCATCACCAGCGCTTTGGCCAGGGCGTAGCGCTCGTCGCTGAGAATGTCGGCGGTGCTCTCCTCGTCGTACTCGAGTTCGAGCTCTCGGTAGATTCTGCCCAGCAGCTCGTGCAGCTCGATGAAGATGGGCAGGTCGTGGACCATCTTGTAGACATCCTCGTCACGGTCCAGCAGCCGGATGGCGATGAAGCGGGCGTAGTCGGGATCTTTGAAATGGGGGGACTTGTGCAGGACTTTGACCAGCTTCTCGATCTGCGCTTCGATCCGCTCGTCGTAGAAGAGTTTGTTTTTGGGCTTCTCCCCCTCGTGGGTCCGGATGATCTGATCGACGATGGCGTCGACGCCCCGCTGTTCCTTGGCGGACGTGAGAATCACGGGAATGCCCAGCAGCTCCTCGAGCTTGGCCTTGTCGATTTCGCCCCCCTGTTTTTCGAGCTCGTCGATCATGTTGACGACGAGAATCATCTTTTTCTGCATGTCCATGAGCTGGAACGTGAAGATCAGGTTGCGCGAAAGGACGTTGGCGTCGACCACGTTGACGATCAGATCGTACGCTTCGTGGAAGAGGTAGTTTTTGGCGACGTGCTCTTCGGGGGTGTAGGCGTTGAGCGAATAGATGCCGGGCAGGTCGATGATCTCGATCTCGTACCCGTCCTTTTCGATGAAGACCTCTTTTTTCTCCACCGTCACGCCCGAGAAGTTGCCCACGTGCAGCCGCGCGCCCGTGACCGAGTTGATGATGGAGGATTTGCCGACGTTGGGCTGCCCGGCGAGGGCCACGCGGATCTTTTTCACGCCTCACACTCCGTATCGTCGATGAAGATGGAGGCGGCCTCCTCTTCGCGCAGGGCGATCTTGGTGCCGTCGCTCTCGACCTCCCAGGTCTGCTTGGCCAGGGTATGGTCGAGCACTTTGATATGGCTGCCCTTGGCGAGCCCCAACGAAAAAAGACGCCCTTTGACCGGCTCCTGGGCCCGGATTTTGACGACGGTGCCTTCGCATCCGATGCGGCAGGCGGTAATCGGTTTCATGTCTCTCCCTCGACAGTGAGAAAAAATCAGAGTAAATCTATCTCATTTAATGAGATGAATTATAGAGCAAAACCTCCCTTTTGTCAATCGTCTTGATAATCATTTTCATTCTTGGCGGCACAGCCTCCCGTTACATTCGTTCAGATTATACTCACAATCACTCCACGCTATTTGTGATAGAATGCCGCCCAAAAAAGGGAGAGAGATCATGAAAACGGCAAAAATCCTGATGACACTGCTTCTGCTGATCGCGACATTCGCGATGGCGGAGGAGATGGAGTACAGCGACGACGTCACCGGCAAAGAGGCGATGGCGATGATCCGGAAAGAGGGAGCGATTCTCGTGGATGTCCGCGACCCCGTGGAGTTTCTCTATGCCGGCCACGCCGTGGGCTCCGTCAACATCCCCATCTTTTTCGTCCGTGTCGACCTGCCGCCGCTCGCCACCCGTGAAAAGGTGGCCCAGGTCGAACGCAAACAGGGCAAGGCGATCCATGTCAAAAAGACCTACCGCCCCATGATGGACGAAAACAAGAAGTTCGTCGAAGAGGTCAAAAAGCTGACCAAAGGCGACATGGAAAAGCCGCTGATCATCATGTGCCGCAGCGGCGAACGCTCCAT
>Ga0256843_1003935_pt1 | contig 10103 bp, 8 predicted proteins | sample AlvinellametaG_FD_191572 | JGI IMG/M metagenome (GOLD analysis project Ga0256843, IMG submission 191572) | Pompeii worm associated microbial communities from hydrothermal vent at the East Pacific Rise, Pacific Ocean - Alvinella | ecosystem: Host-associated > Annelida > Integument > Unclassified ... | reverse complement strand
CCACTAGCGTAAACGGAAGAACTTTCCCATCTTCAATACCAAGGTTACGTGAGAGTGAACCTGTCGCAATATTGCGCACGATTACTTCAATAAGGATAACATCAGCTTTTTTGTGAAGCATATGGTTATCATCAAGCATCTCTACAAAGTGAGTAGGAATACCCTTTTCTTGTAAGAGTTTAAAGAGCTCAGTTGAGATTTTGTTATTGAGTGCACCTTTTCCTGCTTCAGAAGATTTTTTCTCTCCATTAAAAGCTGTAAGGTCATCTTTAAACTCTGAGATTACTAAATTCTCGTCATCTGTGGACCAGATCTTTTTGGCTTTACCTTCGTAGAGTAACTCTCTTTTTTCCATAGTACGCTTATCCTTTTGTGATGATTAAAGCTTTGATGATATCAACAGCTTCTTTGAGTTGTACATCTTTTTCCAACATTTTTGGCGTAATTATATCTTTTTTATCTTTTTTCTCAGCTTTATCTTTTGATTTTTTTCCATCAATTTTTTCAAGTTCGCTTTGAAGGTGCTGTTTTAGGTCTGCTTCTTTGATGGCAAACTCATTTTTAAATGTCTTTAATTCACCCGGAAGTACTTTGATGTCCGGTGTTACACCAACAGCTTGGATCGTTCTTCCACTTGGAAGATAGTAGCGTGCAATAGTAAGCTTGATAGCTTCTGTTTTTGTAATGGGGAGAACAACCTGAACACTTCCTTTTCCAAAAGTTTTCTCTCCAACAAGTACTGCACGTTTATGATCTTGGAGTGCACCACTTACGATCTCGCTAGCACTTGCACTTCCTCCATTTACAAGTACAACAAGCGGAACTTTTGTAATAGTGTTACTAGCGTGTGCTTTGTACTCTTTTGTTTCAACCTCTTTACGTCCTTTTTGTGAAACGATAAGTCCATCATCAACAAAAAGGTCAACAAGCCCTACAGCTTGATCTAAAAGACCACCTGGATTGTTTCTAAGATCAAGGATGATCCCTTTTGTAGAAGCTTTTCGTTTTTGGATCGCTTTTTTTACATCTTCTACAACTTTTTTATCAAAGCTAGAAACTCTGATGTAGAGAATGTCATCACCGACACGTTTTGTATGTACTGATTCGATTTTAATGATATCACGAACAATATGTACAACAATTGGTTTACTCTCACCCTCACGTACTATCGTTAAGTCAATCGGATCACCAACTTTTCCACGCATAAGTGAAACAGCTTCATCGATGGTCATTCCAAGTGTTGGTTTGTCATCAATTTTTAAGATGATATCTCCAGCTTTAAGACCTGCTTTGTCAGCAGGTGTGCCATCGATCGGTGCGATAACAGTGAGTGCACCGTCTTTCATGCCTACAGTGATCCCTAGACCGCCAAACTCACCGTTTGTTTGTACTTGTAAGCGTTTATAATCTTTTTCAGTAAGGTAGTTGGAGTGTGCATCAAGGTTCTCCATCATACCTTTGAGCGCTTTGTCTATGAGCTCTTCTATTGTTACTTTATCGACATCATACTCTTCTACGATTGAGAGTACTTTTGTAAACTTTGAGAGTGCTTCAAGACGTGATTCCTGAGATGACTCTTTTTTTATCTCTTCTTTTGCAAAAAGTGTTGAAGAAAAAAGCAGAGAAAACGTTAGTGCTACCGATGTAAAACCCAGTGTTATAAATTTTTTGTTGTTCATTTTCAGCCTATTTTGGTCTAATTTTGAAGCTATTATAGCAACTCTTGTTAAACATAATAAACAAGTTAAATAACAAATTTAGATTATTAGTCTATAATTACAAAATAATTCTACCTGCGTAGCAAATATTTAGGAAAATGATGAAAAACATAGTACTTATAGGTTTTATGGGTGTTGGCAAAGGAAGTGTTGCCCGCGAAGTTATAAAACACTCTGATTATGTAGCGATCGATACAGATGATCTTATCGAGAGTATGGAGAACAGAAAAGTAAAAGAGATCTTTGAAGCTGAAGGTGAAAAGTATTTTCGTAAACTTGAGAAAAAAGTCGCAAAATGGCTTGAAAAAAGTGTTCAAAATACGCTCATTTCAACAGGGGGAGGCTTCTATAAACAGGAGAATCTTAAAAAGATAGGACTGATTATCTTACTTGATTCTCCTTTTGATGCTATAATCAAACGCATAAAAGCACATCCAAATGCTGCAAAAAAGTTGAAAAAAAGACCACTTCTGTCCGATCTTGAGGCTGCAAAGAAGCTTTACGATGAGAGACGACCTGAGTATTTAAAACTTGCAGACATCGTCATAGACGTAACAGATAAAAGCGCAAAAGAGTGTGCTAAAGAACTTTTAAAAAAGGTAAAAAAACATGATTAAAAAGATAGTATTGATACTGCTAGTGGCAGTAAGTGTGTTTGGTGCAGAGGTACATTGGGCAAAAGATTATAAAAGTGGTATAGCACAAGCACAAAAAGAGCATAAGCCAGTGCTTTTTATCATCTCACGCGATACATGTAAGTATTGTATTTTATTGGATAATACAACATTAAAAGATCCAAAAGTGGTTAATGAACTAAACAAAAACTTTGTGGCAATTCGTTCATGGACAAATGAGGGTGATTATATTCCATATATGATAGCTCAAAATACACCGGGTCTTCCAGGTATCTGGTTCTTAGACTCAAATGGTGAACCACTTTTTCAACCTCTTTTAGGATATGTAAAAAAAGAAAATTTTTATGGAGCACTTAAAACTGTTGAAGCAGAGTTCCAAAAAGTAAAAGGTAAAGATAAATGATATTTACAACAACACAAAGCAGTAGTTTTGCGTCTGAGTTTGAAGAACTTTTAGGGCGTGGAAAGATGGATATCGCTCACGTAACAGGTATCGTTGGTGGTATCATTTCAGAGATACAAAAAGATAAAAACCAAGCACTCTTTACACATATATCTAAGTTTGACAACTGGACTCCAAAGTGTGATGCTGATCTGCAGATATCACAAGAGTCTATGGCAAAAGCGTATGAAAACCTTGATGAAAAGTTAAAGTCAGCACTTCATATGGCATACGATAGAATAAAGGTCTATCATGAAAAGCAAAAACCACAATCATGGTTTGATACAGAAGCAAATGGGACTATTTTAGGTCAAAAAGTAACTCCTGTTGATAGTGCAGGGCTTTACATCCCTGGTGGTAAGGCAGCCTACCCATCATCACTGCTTATGAATGTCATCCCAGCTCAGGTTGCAGGTGTTGCAAACATAGTGGTCTGTACACCTACACCGGATAACGAGCCAAATGAGCTTCTCTTGGCAGCATGTCACCTCTGTGGTGTCAAACAGGTCTTTAAAGTAGGAGGGGCAAGTGCTATTGCCGCGATGGCATACGGGACGGAGACTATTCCTAAAGTAGATGTGATTACCGGTCCGGGAAATATCTTTGTAGCAACAGCCAAAAAGATGGTCTTTGGTGATGTAAACATTGATATGATCGCAGGTCCAAGTGAGATAGGGATACTTGCAGATGATAGTGCAAATCCAAACCATATAGCAATCGATCTACTGTCACAAGCAGAGCATGATGAGATGGCAAGTTCGATACTTATCACACCATCACAAAAGCTTGCAGATACTGTAAAAGTAGAGATTGAAAACTGGTTACAAAAACTTCCGCGTGAGGCAATCGCTAGAAAATCAATTGAAGAGCGAGGTGCTATTATAGTAACACAGAATATGGATGAAGCGATCAAACTGATGAATGAGATAGCACCTGAACACCTTGAAGTAGCTACTATGAGCCCTTTTGAACTTTTACCGTTTATAAAACATGCAGGTGCAATCTTCTTGGGTCATAACACACCTGAGGCAATAGGTGACTATGTGGCAGGACCAAATCATACACTTCCAACAGGTGGAACAGCGAAGTTCTACTCACCACTGAGTGTAGAAGATTTTATGAAAAAAAGCTCGATTATCTCTTTTAGTTCTGCCGCTATTAATGAGATAGGTGAGGAGTGTGCACTCATTGCCAATACAGAAGGTTTAACGGCTCATGAACAATCTGTACGTGTTCGTTTAAAGTAATCTTTATCTTCTCATACTAGTTATAAAACTTCAGTTTATAACTAGTATAAACTCCTCAAATATAAATTTTTTAAATATACACAACTCTTCATTTCTATTAAAAAAATATCACATTTTTATATGTTCTTTAAGCTTTCTTAGCTACACTAGATACAGAAAAAGAGCCCAATTTGCCCTGCATAAGGGCTTCTTTTAAAGTAAATAAGTCGTAGTTATAAATCTTAAACTAGCCATTAATAGGCCAAAGGAGAATATATGCAATTAGGTTTCCTAGTTGATTTACATCTGTGTATGGGATGTAAAGGTTGTGAGATCGCATGTAAAGTGGAAAATGAAGTTCCGCTCAGTACATGGAGACTTCGTGTTAAATATGTAGATGTGGGAACATTCCCAGAGACGAAAAGAACATTTACACCGCTGAGATGTAATCACTGTGAGAATGCTCCGTGTGAGAGAATCTGTCCGGTATCTGCTCTTCATTATATTGAAAATGGTATTGTAAATATTGATAAAGAGAGATGTATTGGTTGTGCTGGTTGTGTTATGGCTTGTCCATATGGTGCAATCTATATTGATCCTGAAACGCAAACTGCTGATAAGTGTACATACTGTGCACACCGTATCGCTTCATCTATGATGCCTGCGTGTGTTGTTGCCTGCCCTGTTGAAGCAAATATCTTTGGTGATCTTGATGATCCGACTTCAAATATATCCAAATATATTCAAGATCATAGAGATGTACAGGTTCGTAAACCTGAAAAAGGTACAAACCCTCATCACTTCTATGTTGGAGCTGGTCAAGTTAATCTCAATCCTTTAGCATCAAGAAGAGAAGAAGGTTATAACCTATTTAATAAAATTACAAAACTTCCATTAGGAGGGCATGAATAATGGTAGAACATACTTTAGCAGCAACAAATGCTGTAGTGACTTTAGATGTACCATTACCAGATATATTTTGGGGTTGGTTTGTTACAATGAACATGTGGGCGAAAAGTATAGGTACAGGTTTGATCTTTATGCTTTTCCTATTATTAAGAAAGAATGCAAATGAAGTAGATAATGGTTTGAGAACAAAGACATTGATCGTTTCATTTATAATGATGAATATATTTCTTCTCTTTACATTGGCGGATCTCCACCAACCGTTTAGAATGTGGCATATATTCTTCTACCCTCACTGGACATCGGCGATTACTGTAGGTGCATGGATGGCAACTGTCTTTGTAGGTCTTGAATTTGTGATGATAGCTGTAATGATTCGAAAAGAGAAGTGCCTTTTAACTAAAGAACCTACAACATTTTTTGATAAAACACTTTTTTGGGTAACACTGCTTGCAATTCCTGTTACTCTTTACACAGCAGGAATTATGGCAGAAGCGACTGCACGTGAGCTATGGCAAATGCCGACAGAAGCTGTTCAGATGATTTTAGCTGCAACACTATCTGGTTCTGCTGCTATCATTTTACTTGGTGGAAGCAAACTGAGTGATGAGACAAAAAGCTTTTTCGCGTCTATCTTAGGTCTCTCAGCATTGATGGCATTTATTATCTATATGTCAGAGTATATCTTTGGTGCGATGAAAGCTGAAGAAGCTGCTGCGATCCTTGATTATGTTAAGGGTGACGGTGAGTATGCAACAATGTTCTGGATAGGTCAGTGGGTAGCATATATCTTACCTATGATTTTAGTAGCACTCTACAGAGTAAGTAGAAGCAGTGCAATGTTAAACCTAGCGGCTATTTTAGCAATCGTAGGTCTGTGGGTAGTTAAACATGTTTGGCTAGTAATTCCACAATTATTACCACTTAGTTAAGGAGAAAGTATAAATGTATTTACAAAGTAGAAGAACATTTTTAAAAGGTGCTGCATTTAGCGTTGCTGGTGTTGCAATAGCTAAAGGTGTGTTTACAACGGATGCTGTAGCAGAATCAGTTGCAAACAGTAAGTTTACAAACACTCCTGATACTATTTCATTTTATCCTGATCAAAGTGAATGGGATAATTTCCAAGAACTAGATGGTACAGATTGGAAAAGAGGTGGTATTGAACGTCATGGTGTAAGAAGTGAAGATAACCCGGATGGTATCCAGGTAAATAACTATACAATCGTTCCTACAGTTTGTTCAAACTGTGAAGCGGGTTGTGGTCTTACTGCATGGGTCAATACAAATGACTATAAAAATGGAAAACTTACAGTAAGAAAGTATATGGGTAACCCACTGCATACCGGTTCTCGTGGTAGAAACTGTGCAAAAGGGTACGCTGTAACTTCTCAGATGTATGATCCTGATCGTATTCCATTCCCAATCAAAAGAGCTCCGGGTTCTAAACGTGGTGAAGGAAAATGGGTTCGTACAACTTGGGATGAGGCAATGGCTGCTATCGGTAAGAAAATGCACGATACACTGAAAAAAGGTGATGAGATCTCTAAAAAATCTATTCTCTATCATGTTGGTCGTCCAAATGAGAATGGTTTTGGTCCTCGTGTACCACAATCGTTAGGTATTGACGGATATGATTCACATACGAATATCTGTTCTGCAGGTGCTCGTGAGGGGACAATTCAGTGGGCAAATGATGATAGAAACTCACCAGACTGGGCAAATGCAAAACTGGTATTTTTACAATCATCTCACGCAGCAGATGCAGGACACTATTTTCAACAATCAGCAGGTTTGATCGCTGAAGCACGTAAAAACGGTGCAAAAATGGTTGTTATTGATCCTCGTATGTCAAACTCAGCTGGTATGGCAGATCTTTGGATTCCATGTTGGCCAGGTACAGAGGCAGCGCTCTATCTTTACTTAACAAACCGCATCTTAAATGAGAAGAAAAAAGATGGTGAAGATATCGTTAATCATGAATTTGTAAGAGAATGGGTAAACTGGGATCGTCTTATGGCGAACAAAGCGTATCTGAAGAAAATGATTGATTATGGATATATTTCTAAAATGCCTAAAGATGATTCATATGAATCATTTATAGAGTTGGCAAAAGAACTTTATGCACCATATACAAAAGAGTTTGTAGTAAAAGAGTGTAAACTTGAAGGTATGGAGTATAAATTGGATGAACTGTGGGATCTTTTTGTTCCAGCAGGTGCTCGTGTTGCTACATATCTATGGCGTGCAGGACCGATCGGTCACCGTGGTGGATGGATGAATACACGTGCTGGTTTCTTACCACTTGCACTTGTAGGTGCTATGCGTGGTGATATCGGTGGTGTTGGTATGCACCACTGGCATGAGATTTCGGTTGCAGGTAAAGGTGACAAAGCTACAGTTGCCGGTGAACACCCTAAACCTACTGATGCATGGAACGAACTTGCATGGCCGCCTGAATATCCAATCTCTACATATGAGATGGGTTACATGTTGCCACAATTGATGATGGATGATGCGTGGCATGAAAAATGGACAAAACGAGGACTTCAAATTCCTAAATCTATGTCTGTATATATTCCAAGAATGCACAACCCGATGTGGATTAACCCGGATGGTTTCAGATGGGTTGAAGCACTCAAGCGTGAAGACAAATTTGAACTTACAATGCACTTGACACCGACTTGGTCTGAGACAAGTTGGTATTGTGATTATGTTCTTCCGGTAGGACTTGCAGGTGAGAGAAATGACCAACAGTCAACGCCTTCTAAACCAGAACAGCGTATTGAGTTCCGTCAGGCAGTACTTCGTGTTGCAGCTGAAAAAGCTGGTTGGAAACCAAAAGATCCAACACGTGCGACACTTGAAGCACATATGAAGTTTGGTCTTGGTGAAGTTTGGGAAGAGAGTGAATTTTGGCCGAACCTTATCTACCATTATGTTGATCCAGATGGTAGTCTTGGTATCCAAAAATATTGGGCAAGTAAAAAAGATCCGTCTCGTTGTGTAACAGTACCGGAATATTTCGATGCGGCACTTAGCTTAATTCCTAAGTTAAATGAGACTGCTCGTAAACTTTATAAAGATGAAGAGTTCCCTGTATATAGCTATATTAGAGATCACGGTGCTTGGACAGAGAAAACTGATGTATACAAACCACAGGAAGAAGAGCTTGAATTTGATGGTACATACTATCATGCTCACGGGCATAAATACCATAAATCTGATGTTACAAAAGATAAGTTTGGTGCACTATGGGTTAAAGATGGAAACTTCAAGAAATCAATTGGTGTTGAAATTGATGGTGAATTACATGAAGGTTTCCATACACTTAGTAAAAAACTCGAGTTCTTCTCTGAATGGTTGGCAGATGAATGGAAATGGCCTGAATATGCTATTCCTATCTATCCAAGAAATGAGCAAGAGAGTGAAAAAATGGTTCACTTGGTAACGCAGGTACACCATAAACATATGAAAGCAGATAATGAGTTTGCATTAAATACGATTTATCGTCTTCCATACAATATTCATACGCGTTCAGTGAACTCGAAACATCTTATGGAGATCTCAGTGAACCACAATCCTGTATGGATCTATACAAAAGATGCAGAGCGTCTTGGTATTAAACGCGGAGATGCGATTAAGGTACAGATCGAAGATACATTGACAGGTATTAAGTCTGGTTACTTTATCGGTATGGCCGTACCTACTGAGGCTACTCGTCCTGGTGTTCTTGCATGTTCACACCACGCTGGTCGCTGGAAATTAAAAGACGCTGTAGAGATTCCTGGATTTGAACACAAACTCGGTGTTATGGGTGTTGGTTCTCCTGAATATACAATGACAAATGATGGTAAAATAGGTACACTTAAACCAAAAGAGGGTATCAAAGAGGGTGTTGAAAAACGTATTGCTGCCGGTGATATTTGGCAGTTTAAAGAGTACAACAGAGACCTCAAAGATATCTGGTGGGATGGATTAAGTGGTGCATGGCAAAATGCTGTTGCTCCTTGTCATCCAGATCCAATTGCAGGTAACCATGGTTGGCATCAAAAAGTTATTATTACAAAAGCAGGTCCTGAAGATAAGATCGGTGACATCTATGTAAATTATGAAAATAACTTTAAAATTTATCAAGGATGGAGAGATCAATTAACTCGTCCATTAACAGCGGCTGATAAATTACGCCGTCCGTACCATATTAAACGTCCTGTAAAACCAAGTCAAAAAGCTTACGAATTTAATATTAAAGACGTTTAATAACACTATTAAAGCCCACTTCAAGTGAGGCTTTAATATACTTCTAAGAATAATTCTCATTAAGGTAAACAATCAATGAACAATGATTTAAAGCAACAACAGATTGCTCGTATAAATATCTATGCACTCCTCTCAAGACTTCTTATGAGTGAAGTTGATGAAGGGCTATTAAAATCAATAGAAGAAGATGAAAATATGCTTGCCTTTTTCCCAACATATAAAGATTGGAAAAGAAGAGGTGAACTAAATAGAAAAGATTTAATAGAACAGTTTTTAAATGTTGATTTTACTAACCTTTTTTTACTCCATCTTATCCCATATGAGTCTTTCTATATGCGTGAAGATCAGATGATGGAGACAGGTGGAGAGAATCCTGTACAAGCGATATTTAATGCTTTTGAATTTAATGTCGCTCTTGATAAGGCTCGTGTTATGGCAGCTGATCATATTGCTATTGAGTTGGAATTCATGTATGAACTGTGCAAAGCGGAGCTCAAAGCCTTAGAAGAGGGTAATACCAAAATTGCAACAGAGATAGCACAGCTAGAGTATGGTTTTATGCGAGATCATATTGTAGAGTGGGCACCAATGTACTTGATGAATGTCAAAAGTGAAGCAGCAACTGCATTTTATTATGACTTGGCAGATTTTGCTATAGAGTTTATCTTAAGTGATTTTGAATACTTAAGTGAGCTCAATAAAAATGAGTATAAATACGAACTATAATATGAAATGGAAAATATAATATGGATATAAAAGATTTAAACGAATTACGTGCAGAATTTGAAACTATGCAGCAAAGGGCTATGCAAGATGCCTGTGTTGATGGCAGTTGTATGGAAGATGATGATTATGAAGATTATCCAGATTATCTACGAGCTATTTATGCCGAGATTATGCCGCCTGTAAAAAGTGG
>Ga0256843_1003934_pt1 | contig 10103 bp, 13 predicted proteins | sample AlvinellametaG_FD_191572 | JGI IMG/M metagenome (GOLD analysis project Ga0256843, IMG submission 191572) | Pompeii worm associated microbial communities from hydrothermal vent at the East Pacific Rise, Pacific Ocean - Alvinella | ecosystem: Host-associated > Annelida > Integument > Unclassified ... | reverse complement strand
ACAAAAAAATAGGGCTCAGACCGTCGATCCCGGGCATCGCTACCCCAAAGGCCAATGTCATCATCGCCATTCTTTTTTCTACTCTCTGCCTTAAAAGCTCACCTCATCCTGAGCCAGAAGTAGAGGGACGCGGTGCCGAGGACTATCGAGACCGCGAGCAGGAACGCTCCCACCAACTTTGCGGCAAGGGAGCTCTCCCGGACGGCAAGGCCGCCGAGTATCAGCCCCGCCGGAACGAGGGCGAGGAAGGCCTTCTCGGACTTCGAGACGAGAGGGACGAGGAGGAACGGCACGGCGAGCAGGTAGAGCGGGTTGCCGTAGTTGAGAAAGAGCAGGACGGGTAGGATGGCGCCGAGCCAGAGGTGGAGGTTGGATGCTCGCCCCCGTTCCGTGCGGTTTATTGCGTGAGCGCCGGCGAGGAGCAGGAGGAGCGCGATGGCAAAGAGGGCCTTTGAGAGGGCGCCGTTGGAGTCTCCGGTGTATGTTGAGAGCGCCACGAGAACGAAGGACAGGGCTATTAAAGCAATTCCCCTCACGCTACCACCTCAGAGGACGTTGAGGTACTTGTGAACCTGGAAGCTCAGCCCGACGTTCTTCCGGCCGAGGACTAAGGCAGCCTCGCGGTAGAGCTCCATGAGCCTTCCCTGGCTGACATCAATCGGCTCCTTCGGCTGGATTACGAGGGGTGCGAGGCCCTTCAGCAGTTCCGCGTACCAGCGGACGTTCTCAACCTTCGTCTCCGACGTAACGACCAGTTTGGCGTAAACCTTGGCCCCGGCTTCCTTCAGGATTCTGATGCTCTCGACCTCCCGCAACACGAGTGCCTTCCAGTCGTCGGTCGCTTTAGCGGTCTCGTCCTTTATGTCAACGCTCGCGTAGTCGGTGAGCGGGGCGACTTCCCTTATGAGCTCCGGCAACCCTCCGTGGGTCTCAAGGAAGTTGTCGAAGCCGAGGCTTTTCATGCGCTCCATGAGGGCCCTGAGAGGCTTCACCTGGAGGGTTGGTTCCCCACCGGTGTAGCTTATCGAGTGTATATCCCCAGTGTCGAGGCGAGCAATGGCTTCAACGACCTCATTGAGCTCCGCGGGATTCGGCCTGTACTCGAACCTCCCGGTGAACGGCTCGATCTCGTAGCGCCACCGCGAAACGCGGGATGCATCGATGTACTCGCGGGAGTCGCACCACCTGCACTTAAGGTCGCAGCCGGCGAAGCGGACGAAAATCTGCCTCCGCCCGAAGGCGCTTCCGGGAACGCTTCCCCCCTCCCCCTGCCAGCTGTTGAAGACTTCCGCCATTATGAGCTTCATGCCAGGCGTTACGCTGCGGTGGTTTTAAGGCTTTGGGCGGTTTTCCCGGAGGAGCTCGGCAAGGCAGGGAGAGTTGATGCGCGTTCGGTAGTATTTCCTTACAATCTTTCGTCTTTCATCGACCTCAAGCCGGTAGTCAAGCAGTCCCGCGTTCAGGAGTTTTCTGATGTGGGAGATGAGAAGGGGCTTGGATATTCCGAGTGCCTCTCGGAGCTCCCTGCTGGTCCGCTCTTCGTCCATGCAGAGCCTTAATATTTTGAGCCGCGTTGGGCTGGAAAGGGCTTTGAACGTCCTGGAGAGCTCTTGTACGTACTCGTCCTCCTGCATGGAGGTCACTCCTTGAGTTCCTTCCTGAGTTCGCGGATCTCCTCTCTCAACAGTTTTATCTCGTTAAGAAGTGCTGACATGGAATCGCTCTCTCCGGTCGATGTTTTGGAGCAGCGCTCGATTATGAGCACAACCCCGACTGCAATGGCCAGAAGTAGCAGCCATCCCATGAAATCTGGCCCCAGCGGTGTGGGTCCGGGCATTGGGCATTCCCCCTTGCTTTTTAATTTTAGTCAACTTTAGTTTAGCCAGGTAAACATATGCTTACCCATTATATAAACCTTCCTCCGGGGTTAAAGCTCAATGCCCTTGACCTTCTCGCTCACGTAGCCCTCGAGGATTTCCACCTTCACTTCCCTATCCTCGCCGACCATGTCTGCCATCAGTTTGACCGCTCTCGCGTAGTCCCACAGGCGTCTTTTTGCCTCCGGTGTGGCGGCCTCCGTCATTACGATGAGCTCCCGCTCATCCGGGTGTGTGCTCATCCACTCAACTATTTTCATGGCGTCCTCCTCGCGCAGAATGCCTCTTTTCTTGAACAGCATTAAATCACCCCCCGAATTATGCAACTGGCTAATTATGTAATTATGGAATCAAGCGATTAAATGTATCTCAGCAGGGTCTGAATGGCTTCTTCAAAAACTTCCCTATCCTCTCCCTCGAGGATGCTTTCAAGGTATTTGAGGGAGACGAGGTCGAGGATTATGTATGCCGTGTTCCTGTCGAGACCGAGCGAGTAGGCGTCGTAGTAAACGCGCTCTTCTCCGAGGGCCTCGTTGAGCATTTCCACGAAGTAGTTTATCTCCTCCACACTCAGTTCGTCCCACCGGCTCTCCATCTCGTCGAAGTAGCGTTCGAGGGTTCTGAGCCTCTCAAGGTCAAGTCTAAGTGTTCCCTCCACGTACGGGAACTCACCAACGCGGAAGAGCTTCACCCCCTCGTCGTCCCTCACACCGATGGTGTCCCAAAGCACTACCCCTCTGACGGGGTTGTGCCCGTACTTGCTTGCAAGGTATGATAGGCGCTCGAGGGTGAAGTCCATGTCGCTGAGGAACTCCTCTTCATCGCGGAAGCTGATTATCTTGCTGACTGTTCCTCCCATGTTCTGCACCTATTCGAGAGTTGCCCCAAGCGTTATAAGGCTTTGTGCCAAAGAGCATGTGCCCGACGAGTATTGGGTTGCGATGACGTCGGGACCCCCAGGGGGGCGACATCTTTCATGCCCCCCTTTCAAACTTTTCTGGCGAAAAGTTTGATCGGATAATTCTTAACCGTTCATGATGCTGGTTTTATAGTCCGTGAATGTTAAAATAAGCAGTTTGTTACGGGTTTACTTTCACGGTTATAGCTTTGAAGTGGTTTCACTATCAAAACGGCGTCCAAAGAGCGCCAGAACTAAGTTGAAAATCTCTTAAACTTCCTGTTCAATGTTAAACTCGCATTGAATTTCCAAATCCAGGAGTGCACGGGGGGTTTCTACTCTCCGAGGAGGTACTACTTTCGCAGGCCTTTCTTGAAGGCGGTTTGCCCTTATCCCGGAGGCAGGGCTTCCGGTCGCATCCCCTGTTTTGGCCTATGGGTTAAAAGTTCTCTCAAAAATCTCAGCCCCCCTAACCTCTGTCAAGACCGTTAGGTGCTGCTCATACACCTGGAGGGGCTTCAGTTCTGGGAGAAGCCCCTTACTGCTGGTTAGCTGCCACAGGCCTTTATCCGTATTGTAGAGGTCCTGAAGTACGTACATCGCAAAAAGGTCAACTTCGTAAGGCTCCTCTGATGCATTGAACAGCTGAACGGCTTCTGCATAAATTGTGTCTCTTATGCCTGTGATGTTGTAGGGGTAATCTTTCCGGATTTGGATGATATTTTTTAGGCCGTACCCGGGGACATCGGCCCAGCGGGACCGCGAGATGTTGTAGTATCCAAGTGCTAAACAGTAGTGCCAGTACGCTGCTGAGATGTAGCCCAGGCGGTAAAGCTCCTCAGATTCGTTGAGTTCTATGAGCCCATTGAATGCCATGTACCCTCTAAGCGTTCCCTTAAGCGTCCCTCCAAACGTTCTCTCGTCAGAGTCGCACTCTTTTTTCAGCATGCCCCTAAGGGTTGAAATGTTTGATAGGCCAAATCTAATGGGCCTTCCATTATCAGGACGCTCATTGAGAATTCTAAGGTATGGCAGTACTACCTCGTTTGTTAGTTTAATGCTCGGGTTTCCTTTCTTTCCCATCTGCCAGTACACCAAAAGTTCGCCCACTGCCCTCCGCGGACTTAATCCCGCGGCGTCCTCCCTGATGAACTGTTTTCTGTACAGACTTAATACACTCTCGGCGTGAGTTCTTTCGGAACTGGTAACACCTTCTCCCCAGCATTCAAATGTAGCATACTCCATGTACGCGAGGGTCGGGGAGAGGACGAGAATGCTGTCATTGTAAAACTCCTCCGCCATGGCTGGGACAGAGCAGTTATTTTTAAGGAGTTCCGAATGGACCTCCTCTGTTTTGGCGACCACCCAGGGGTAGCTGCTTATTCCCGAGAAGTTTGAGAGTGAGTTTTCCTCCAGCATCTCCCGGATATCTGAGGGCGAGTACACATACATAGCGGTGGTGTTTCCTCCTGCATGTTCGTTGCCCCGGCCAGAATGGAGATAGCCTAAGCCGATGCTGAAAACAAATAGCAAAAAAGCAGTGAAAAAGACTATGGTGTTTTTGGAGGGTTCATGGCCCATTGCGGCTTCACCATCACAGCTCTTTTTGAGTATTTCCCCTTCCGGTTATACCAAAACCCGGCTCTGATGGACGTAGAACTGAAGCACTTATAAGGCTTTCCTTTTAGCGAAGGTAAAAATTCCTCCTTCTTCTATTTGGATGTAAGTTTATTCTGGTGATAATTTTCAGGTCAGAACCGTCCAAAAGAAACCAGAGTAAAAGACTGCACATTTATGTCCAGCAAACCTCTCAGTAACTGCTTCTCAAAAATTTACCCCATCGCTCAGGCTTTCTAAAGGCTTGTTCGCCAGCGTTTGAATCTTGACCAACTTTGCGATAACAAAGGTTGCAGGAAAGTGATTTAAGGCCCCCATGTGATGCTAAGTGCGGGTGATGGGATGAAGATTCACTACGAATGCTTTGCCTGCGCCGCTAACCAGTGTCAGAAGATAGTTGAGATGGCGACCGATGACTTGGAGCTCAGAAAAAAGGGCGTCATCGAGGCGGCGAAGCTGATGGCATCAATCGATGAGACGTCCGTCCCCGCTGTATTCGGGAGCGGCGTCTTCCTCGGCGTGTATAAAGCCGTGGGAAACGACGACCCCTTCAGGGAGTACAAGGAGCTGTCCAACAGACTCGCCAGGAAAATAGTGGAGGACTTCGAGGACGTTGCGCTGAGAGATGCCCTCAAGCTCGCCATCATAGGGAACGTGGTTGACTTTGCTGTCGGCTACTCCCCCGAGAAGCTGGAAAACGACGTGAGGGAGATGATGAAGGAGGGACTCCACGTTGACGACTCGGAAGAGCTGTTCGGGGAGCTTTCGCGGGCGGAGAAGCTCCTCTACCTGACGGACAACTGCGGCGAGATATACTTCGACCTGCTCTTCCTGAGAAAGCTCGGGGAAGCCTTTCCTCACATCAAAATCTACATCGCGGCGAAGGAGGGCCCGATAATAAACGACGCCACGGTGGAAGACCTGCGGAGGGCGGGATTTGATGAGGTTGGCGAAATCATCTCGACGGGCACGCGCATCGTGGGAGTTCCCTTCGGGCTCGTGTCGGAGGAGTTTATGGATGTCTTTGAGAGCGCGGACGTGATAATAGCGAAGGGACAGGGCAACTTCGAGACCCTCAGCGAGAGGAAGGACAGCAGGGTCTTCTACCTCCTCAAGGCTAAGTGCAGGCCTATAGCGAGGGAGCTGGGGGTTCCGCAGGGAGCGCTGCTGTGCATCAGAAGCTGAGAGCAAACTCAATCATCTACGACTACCGGGGTGATAGTTAACTATCGGGGTGGTAGTTGCCAACATTAATGTTTAGGTCGGCCTCTTCTCATCCTCCGGGAACTTCCAGTTTTTGGTTATCTTGGTCACGTTCCTCACGAGCGCCTTCTCCTCCAGGTGCCTTGAAACGAGCTCCTCGAGGAACGATATGAGCTCGTCGTATGCCGGCTTGTCTATCGGGAACGGAACGCGGTCCTTTCCTCCAACGGCGTAGGTGAACTTGAACGGGTCGGGCGGATGAGTCACCGGGTCCTTCCAGCTCGGGTGGACATCGTAGACGAGCTCCAGAACGAGCGACAGCGCCCTCAGTGTGCTCGGTCCGAGGCCTTTCAGAAGGAGGAACTCCTCGTAGTTATTCACGCTCAGCTCCCTCGCGTATTCGAGGGCTTTCCTGTTCAGCTCAAACCTACCGAGGCTCTCGTACCTCTTCAGGACGTCCTTCTCCCAGGGCTCCCGCGGTTTGTAGTAGACGAGCGGCCGGTAGCCCTTTGCAATCGCCCTGATGCTCTCCAGCTCACGCTCTATCTTGACCGGACTTTCCTGCACGACGTCGAGGAGGGTATTCTGGTACTCCCTGGCCTCCCCCGCGACCGTGTTGAGGGCGAGCTCCCGCTTTATGCCTGCTATCGCCTTGTGAGGGTCGAGGGTGAACGTCTCGGCGTCGAACCAGTGGAAGCGCCTCGCCATCCTCTCGCGCTCGTTCATTCCCTGCTGTATCACCGCCCAGTTGCCCTCCTCATCGAGGAAGAAGACGTGATGGTAGAGCTGATAGCCGGTCTGGAGCGCCACCGTGTCCACTTTGGCAACCAGCCTCGACGTCCTCACGTAGGGCTCCGGGTCGAGCTCGTAGAGGTCCGCTATCCTCAGCAGTTCCTCGGGCGTCTTTCTGCTCGCCTTCCCCTTTCCGCCGGCAGCTTTGATCCCGAGTTCCTCCTTCCAGAGGGCATCCTTTATCATCCCGGCCGTTACCGTCGTCGAGCCGGAGGAGTCCCAGTCCATGCCGATCACGTTGTTGAAGGCCTGAAACCACACCGGGTCGGACAGCCGCTCGAGGAGCCCCCTTGTCCCGTACTCATCGACGGCCATTATGAGGACTAATCGCGTGAGCTTTCTCATCCGCTGGGCCAGCCAGTGGGGCACGTGGCCGCCGTGGAGGGGCAGGTCTGCGACGTTCCGCATCGTCTCCTGATGGGGGCCGGAAGTTTTAAGGTTTGTTCCGGAGAATCCTCGGTCAAACTCTCCTCCTGCCGGGATCCACTCGGGTAGACCTTTCCCCAACTGCCGAAAGGCTTTTTATACCACCACCAAACTCTTAGCGATGATTGGTTCATGGAGGTCTGAAGATGGGAGTTGAAAAGGTTCCGAAGTACGATATTCCGACGATTAAAGTTGACTACATTTTTATTGAGCTCGACAAGATGAAGCCCCACGAGCAGCTCGTCCAGAAGGAGCTTGAGGACTTCATCGAGAGCGTAACGGGCTCTGGCATCTTCTGGAAGCCGATGCTCCTCGCGAAGATCCCTGGAACGGACGAGTACCTGATAGTTGACGGCCACCACCGCTGGGCTGGCCTCCAGAAGCTTGGCGCAAAGAAAGCGCCCTCCGTTATCCTCGACTACTTCAGCGACGACGTCAAGGTCTACACTTGGTACCCGGCCTTTAAGGGTGACCTCAACGAGGTCATTGAGAGGCTCAAGGCGGAGGGTCTCGAGGTTATCGAGGACCCCGAGGCTGAAGAGAAGGCCGAGCGCGGTGAAGTTGCCTTCGCCATCGTCGGAGAGAAGAGCTTCGCCATCCCCGGCGGCCTTGACGAGCAGAAAGTTGTCAGCAGAGTCCTCGACGAGATGAACCAGGAGGGCAGGATAGAGTTAATCTACTACGGCCTCAAGGAGGACGCCCGCGAGGATATGGCCAAGGGCGAGATCGACTACGTCTTCATCAGGAAAGCCCCGACCAAGGAGGACGTTATGGAGCTTGTCAAGCGCGGTGAGGTCTTTTCGCCGAAGACGACCAGGCACGTCCTTCCATTCAACCCGGACAAGATCGACGTCAAGCTCGAGGAGCTGTTCTGAAAGTTTTTAACGCCTTTCCATTACTTTTATAGCCGATGACGAAGGATCAACCGGCTGAACTATGATGAGCAGTCCAGGAGGCTGAGGCATGCTTAGGGGATTGATATTCGATGTTGACGACACGCTGGTTTACTACGAGGGCTACGATATGAAGAGATGGTACGAGGAAGTCGCACGGCCCGCCATGGAGAAGCTCGGCGTCGTGCTGGACCTCGATACCTTCGTTAAAATCGTGAGGGGTGGGCTTTCGAGGAGGTACGTTGAGCGCTTTGGCATCGACCACGTTGAGTTCTGGAAGGCGCTGGACATTGCAAACGGGGAGTACCGAAGGAAGCTCATCAGGGAGGGCAAGATCAGACCGTTTCCCGACGTTGACGCCCTTGGGGAGCTTCGAAACCTCGGCTTGAAGCTTGCGGCGGTGAGCAACGCCTCCCTGGAGAACATCTACCTCGTTCTGAAGCCCTTTGGGCTCGAAAAGTACTTTGACCTGATACTCGGGAAGGACTACTCTTACCTGGACGGTGCGAAGCCGAGCCCGTACCTCGTGGAGAAGGCCATGAACGCCCTCGGGCTGAAGCGCGACGAGGTTCTGATGGTTGGGGACAGCTCCAATGACATCTTGGCGGCAAAAAACGCCGGAATCAAATCGGTCAACCTGACCCGGCTGGGAAAGGTCGAGGGAGCGGACTACTACGTCAGAGACTTGCGGGAACTTGTGGAGCTTGTAAAAAGGATGTTAGGGGATCAATCCCCGTAAAACTCTTTTTCAAAGACGTCTATCCCGACCTCAAGGCCGTCCAGCCAGTCGAGGAACCGCGGGACGTTCTCGTCCTGGAAGATGGCGCCGTGCTGTGGGGCTATGATCCTGGGCTTCAGCTTCCTTACCGAGCGGACCCACGCCTTCAGGGCCTTCGTGGAGCTCATGTACCTCTTATGGAAGCCCTCCATGTACTTGGCGTGCTCGTCGAAATTCTCAACGAAGAGGTACCACTCGCCCTCAGGGAATGCCGCGGCACCTATGTCCGTGCTGAAGAGTATCCCGCTCTTTTCGTCGTAGAAGGCGAAGTTGCCCGGGCTGTGGAGGTAGTGGGCTGGGACCGCCCTTATCACGGAGTTTCCGAGCTTGAACTCGGCCCCTTTGTCGGGGATTCCAACGGTTCTTCCAGCGCTCAGCACCGCCATGTGCGGGATAAAGCGAACCCACAGCTCCGAGATCACGAGCTTGGCGAGGGGCGCGTACTCGAACCAGAGGTTCAGCCCCGCGACAACGTCCGGATCCTGGTGGGAGTACATCAGGTACTTGAGTTGGGTCGGCGGAATCAACGATGAGACGTTCTTCAGAACCCGGGAGAAGACAAAGAACCCTCCGGGTTCGATTAATGCACCCTCGTTTCCGTCGATGACGAGGTACTGATTGGTGAGTATTCCCTTCTCATCCTCGGCCTCCTCGATACCGAGCCAGTAAACCTTGTGCTCCCCGTCGTCGTAGAGGGGGTAGCTGTTCATGTTCTTTATCATTCAAACACCTCCTACAGGTACCCATACGTTTATCATGTAAGCTCCCTCGACTCCGGAAACCAGCTCGAGGGCTTCGCGAGCGTTCTCCTCGTTTTCAACTTTCACAATCCTGGGACCGTTTCTGTCCCGGTACTCCATTGCAAGGATCTGACTGCCGCGCATCAGAAGCTTGAACGAGCTCATTCCGTCCTGCGTGACTCCCGAGACGTAGAGGACCTCATCCCGGATCTTTCCCCTCAGCTCGAGGATAACGTCCAGGAGAGTTCCCTTCTGGATCACGTGCAGGCCGCTGTGGACCATCTTCGCCTTCGCAAGGAAGCTCGCAACGCTCATGGGGTCTGAAAAGTCAACGGCGTCCACTATCCCTGCCGCCGAAGGCACGGGGGCAACGGTCGGGGCCGCGTTCTCGGAGAGCTCCTTTAAACTGCGTGCGATGCCCTCCACGAGTATTTCGAGGGTCTTCCCAAGCAGGAACTCGCCCCTGCCCTTGTATGAGAGCTCTATCTCTGCCATCGTGTGCTTCTGCCACTCTTTCAGGAAAACAGTCACGATAAGGTGGCTCTTCTTCCCCGTGCCCTCGTAAATATAGCTGGTGCTGTCGTTCATTATGGAGAAGGTGTAGGTGTCCCCGAATTTGAAGACGAACCTCGGCAGGAGTATCTCGGCAGTGATACCGTGCTTGGTGCTCGTCTTTACGACGTAGGGCCAGTTCGTAATGAACTGGGCTGCGTCCTCGAGGACGGCGACGACTTCGCCCTTTCCGGCGGCAATTTCAATCGACGTGCTTCTCCTTTTCATAGCTCATCCCTCAGCACGTCGAGAATTTTTAGATAAGCCCCTTCAACGCCTTCCCGAGGGTCCAGGGGAAGAATGAAGTAAATCCTGTTCTCGTCCCGG
>Ga0256843_1003933_pt1 | contig 10103 bp, 8 predicted proteins | sample AlvinellametaG_FD_191572 | JGI IMG/M metagenome (GOLD analysis project Ga0256843, IMG submission 191572) | Pompeii worm associated microbial communities from hydrothermal vent at the East Pacific Rise, Pacific Ocean - Alvinella | ecosystem: Host-associated > Annelida > Integument > Unclassified ... | reverse complement strand
TTGAGAGGGAACTTGCGAAGAAGGGTGTCGAACTCAATGAAGGCACTATCCATGAGAGTCTGTTTGGGTTGACACTTGAGGATGTGACGCTCTATGTACAGGGGATCCAGGTTGCGAAGGCAAAAGAGGTTTCACTCTTTACGCTCTTTGTCTTTACCCGTATCAAGGTAGAGGAGCTAACCATAGACAAAGCCCTGCAAAATATGGTACCTGAAGAGGTGAAGCAGGCAGTGATCACACACTCTGTACTTTCTCCGGCGACACTGCATATCAAAGCAGAAGGAAGTTTTGGAAAGCTAGACGGAGAAGTGTCGATCACAAACAGAACAGTGCACCTTGATTTTACAGAGACAGAGAAGATCGATATGATCCGTCCGCAGTTGAAAAAAGGAGAGAAAGGATGGTATTATGAAACCTCTTTTTAATCCTGTCATGGTCAAAAAGCTCATTGGTATTCTCATTCTGCTGCTGCTCATCAAACTGCTCTGGTTTGGTGCGGAAGTAGCGTTCTTCCCTGCGCAGGGTGTGAATCATGCAGAGAATAAACGTGCAAAGCCTCTTTACTACCGTATCAAGCTCACCCCGAATGAGGCACCTGCGCCGGTGGTGAAAAAACCTGTGCGCTCTGTAGGGAGTATTCGCGATATTACACTGCTTGGGGTCTACAGTTCACCTGAACAGGTCGTTGTGACTCTCAAGTACAAAGGTAAGACCAAGGTACTTGGCAAAGGAGAGGATATCAATGGGTTCGTCTTGCAAGGTGCAGGCAATACCTACGCGATTTTCACCAAAGGGGGCAAGGAGTACAAAGTCTCACTGCAACGTACAAAGAGCAAAACAGCAGGGAGTATAAAACCTTCGAAAAAGCGCGCTCAAGCAGGGCATACAACACCGTCTGAAAGCAAAAAGGAGAGAGGGGAGATCATTGATGTGGGTGACCACAAGATCGTAGATCGTTCGTTGATCGACCACTATACCAAGAATATGAACGATATCTATAAGAATATTGGTATCAGAGATATTAAGAAGAATGGTAAAATAGACGGATTCCGTATCACCTTTGTTAAACGTGGGACACCATTCGCCAAACTGGGACTGAGACGCGGTGATGTGCTTAAAGCGGTCAACGGACAGCCGCTGGACAGTTATAAGGCGGCATTCGATGCTTACAAAAGTGTGAATGATACACAAGGTCTGACTCTGACCATTAAACGAGGAAATAAAGAGATGGAGCTGGAATATGAGATCAATTAAACGTATGGTAATGCTGTGCCTTGTCTGTATGACGATGGTGATACATGTACAGGCTGAAGAAGAGACAGTTGACCTGAACCTTCGTAATGTCAGTGTTAAAGATTTTATCGAGATGGTCTCCAAGATCACCCATAAGAACATTCTGATAGATGCGGACCTGAACGGAAAGATTAACTTCATCTCCCAGGAGCCGATCAAGAAATCGTCTCTGATCCCTCTGGCGAACTCTATTCTGGGAAGTAAAGGGTTGACCATTATCGATCAGGGTGATTTCTACAAAATCGTCAAAGCATCCAATGCGGCAGGGGAAGGGCTCGATGTCAGCAGTAAGATCAACGGAGAGACGATGAAAACGGTGATGTTCCCGCTGAAGAATTCCAATGCGGCCGTTGTACGGGCAAAGATCAAGCCGTTACTCCAAAAGAATGACAAAGTGATCTCATTCAAAGAGAACAATGTCCTTGCCATTACCTCTACACCCCGTACGCTCAAATCTATTGCAAAACTGATCGATGCGATCGAAAAACGCGGTGTAAAACGTTCGACAGTGATCCGCCTCAAGAACTCCAGTGTCAAAGATCTCTATACCAATGCGCAAAATATGGCAAAGAAGCTTTTCCCTCAAACCATAGAAAGTGAAAAGGTTGACATCTTTAAAGATGATGCGACCAACTCCATCATTCTTGTCGGGAAAGAGGATAATATCCGTCGTATGATCCGCTATATCAAACAGTTGGATATTCAAGGGGAAGACCAGACACAGAAGATGTATGTCATCCGCCTGAAGAACTCCAATGTTGAAGAGATGGAGAAGATCCTCTCCAAGCTGGTCTCACAGATGAACAATATGTCTGTCAAAGCAACCAAAAAGGGAAGCAAGCCGCCAAGTAAAGCGATGGTGGTTTCCGATGTCGAGCGTAATGCCCTCATTGTGCTTGCCACGGGAGAGCAGATCAAGAATATCCGTGAAACGGTACGCAAGATCGACATCCCTAAAGTGCAGGTCTATGTCAAGGCACGTATTGTAGAGATCGACAGCAGTCTGGCTGCGCAGGTTGGGTTGAAGTATGGATTGAATGGGGGTGCCATTACAAGCAGCGGACTTTTCACGCTGGCGGGTAACTTGGGAACACAGGCATTACAGATGGATCCGGGACTGTTGGCATTCCTGAATACTAATAATCAAAAAACATATACAGATCCTGCCACAGGAACAATTATTCAAGAAGATAATCCAGCTTTCAAATTTAGTAACGTCAATCAGGTCTTTGCATTGGGTGCACAGTTAAGCCTCTTGGAGCAAAATGGTGCGGCACACATTCTAAGCGAACCTTCCATTCTTTGTACCAACAACAAGGAAGCGGAGATCTATGTGGGGCGTACCATGTCCATTTTGACACAGGCACAGCAGTCTGTACAGGGGAATGCGCCTGTAGTCAATAATTATTCCAGAGAAGATATCGGTTTGACACTGAAAGTGAAACCGAGACTTTCAAGCAACAACAAAGTGACACTTGAGGTGGTCACGACTATTGAAGATGTGCTGGAGAATGAGTCCCCTGCGGCAGACAGACCGACAACAACCAAGCGTAATGTGAAAACAACTGCCATCGTCAACAACGGAGAGATGATAATTCTGGGTGGTCTTATTAAGAACTCGGGAGGAAAAGGAGTCAGTAAAGTCCCGTTCCTTGGTGATATCCCGGTATTGGGTGAAATGCTTTTTACCCATACAACCGATGCAAGTCGTGAAACCAATGTCGTGATCTATTTGACACCGTACATTGTCCGCAGAAGCGATGAGCTGCAAAAACTTAAAAAGCATCTGGAAAAATTGGAAGCGATACAGGAACGTTACAATCGTCTCATAGGCGAAGTACTTGAGAAAAGAGCAGATGGTGAACTGCCTGAAATTGCTCCGGTAGCACCGGCGGCACGTCGCATCAAACATGTACCTGACGGACCTATCAAGATCTACAGTGACCCTAAGGGTCTGATGGAGGCGTTCTAGCCATGTTATTCCCTCGTCTGAAAGATGTCAACCTTGAACCGCTCTGGGAAGAGGAGATCAATCATAAGCTTGCCCTGAAGCACTCTTTGCTCTTTTCGGAAATAGATGGAGAGAAACGAGCTATTGTTGAAGAAGGAAGTATGGGTGAGGCACTCAATCACCTTGCCAAACTGGGGTTGGATTATGCCATTACGATCGTAGACGAGGATAGTTTTGAACGTCTGAAGAACAAATTTCTTGAGATCCAGACAGGCTCCGAATTTGAAGATATGTCTACGGCGACAGAAGAGCTTATCGAGGTAGAGTCTGACCTGCTGGAGTTCATCCGTAATTCCCAGGATCTTCTCTCCAGTGAAGAGTCCGCACCTATCATTAAACTGGTCAACTCTCTTTTCTTTCAGGCCATTCAAAAAGGTGCGAGTGATATTCACATTGAAAGCGGAGAAAGAAAAGGGGAAGTACGTCTGCGTATAGACGGAGCACTCAAAAAACATCTTGATCTCGACAAGATGATCATCGGTTTGGTCATTAACCGTATCAAGGTTATCTCCAATCTCGACATCTCGGAGAAGCGTATTCCCCAGGATGGTCGTACACAGATCTCTATTTCAGGAAAGACACTTGATGTCAGGGTCTCCATTCTGCCTACCTATCATGGAGAACGTGTAGTAATGCGTATTCTGGCACAGAGTGACCAGATACCGACACTGGAATCTCTGGGCTTCCATGAGGACATTACCAAAAGTCTCTACAGACTGCTGACCCACTCGCATGGAATGTTCCTGGTAACAGGACCGACCGGTTCGGGTAAATCAACGACACTCCATGCCTGTCTTCAGCACATTGCGACACCGGACAAGAACATTATTACGGTCGAGGACCCGGTCGAGTACAATGCCGATAACATTGCACAGATTCAGGTGAACGAAAAGGTAGGATTGACTTTTTCTGCCGGACTGCGTTCCATTTTGAGACAGGATCCCGATATTATCATGGTTGGTGAGATCCGTGACTCTGAAACAGCAGATATTGCACTCCGTTCTGCATTGACCGGTCACTTGCTTCTCTCTACGCTGCATACGAATGACTCCACCTCTTCTCTGAGCCGTCTGATGGATATGGGTATTGAGAACTTTTTGATCTCATCGACACTTTTAGGCGTGCTTGCCCAGCGTTTGACACGTAAACTCTGTGTGCACTGCAAGGAAGAGACAGCGCTGCCCGATGCAGTGATAGAAGAGTTGCAACTCCCCAAAGAGAACCGCTACTTTGGTGCAGTAGGGTGTAAAGAGTGTGACTTTACCGGATATAAAGGGCGACAGGCGATCGGAGAGATCTTCATCATCGATGATGAAGTGAAGATGATGATGAAAGACGGCTTCAATGACCATCAGGTCCGTGAATCGATGAAGCAGAAAGGGATGGAAACCATCTCTGACAAACTGAAACAGATGCTGATCTCCGGAGAGACAAGCTATGAAGAGGCGATCCGTGTAGGATTGATGGACGGCTGATGCGTCTCCGCGGGGCTTTTACACTCATAGAGGTATTGATCTCTATTGCCCTTATGGGACTGATCCTCCCCGCGCTCTATCAGACAGTCGATCTTCTGCGTGACTCCAACTCCCATTTGTGGGACTATCTTCAAAAAAGTAAAAAAGAGGTTGCGGCTACACAAACCTTCTACCTCGATATTGCAAGTTCGGACGGTAACCTTACGATCAAAAAAGGTGAGTTTGACCGACTATGCATCGAGAAGACATACAATTCTCTGTATGGACTTCCTGTCGCAAAAGTGTGCTGGCTCGTACTCAAAGACAAGAATACACTGGTCAGAGCAGAGGGAAGTACATATCACCTGCCAGTAGGGCTGGAAGAACGTGTGGAAGTGGATCCGGTTATGGAGGATCTTGAACTGTTCGATGTCTACTGGAACAAAGACAAGGTGTTGGTACTGCTTCAGCAGCATCGTAAAGAACCGGTCACTTTCATGGTACAGGGAATTACCAAGCCTCAACCGAAAAAGAAAAAGTCTAAAAAGAAAAAAACGGGCAAGAAAAACAAAAAGAACACCCGGCCGACGGAGAATAATGCAACAAAAGCACCGGTATCTCCACCTCCTTCTCAGAACCCCGCTGCAGCACCAAGTCCATTCTAGCTACCCATAAGCCGACTACTTTTCTATTTTCGATACAATAATCCTACGACTACGGAAGAAGGAAAGTGATGCAAAAGATATACGAGAAGCTGGGTCTTTTCTACCTTGGAAAAGATGTTGACAAAGAGACACTTGATTTTACAGAAGCGCTCACACTGCTGAAAAACAAGAACTTTACCACACACGCCGCGATCATAGGAATGACAGGCTCAGGGAAGACGGGACTGGGAATAGGTCTCATAGAAGAGGCAGCCATAGACAACATCCCTTCTATTATCATCGATCCTAAGGGAGATATGGGTGATCTCTGCCTGACAGACCCTGAATTCAGCCCGAATAGTTTTGAACCGTGGGTGCGGGATGAAGCTGCGGCAAAAGGTGAAGATCCCAAAATCTATGCCCAAAAGATCGCATCGATGTGGAAAGAGGGGATTGAAAGCTGGGATCAGGATAGTGAACGGGTTGCACGATTCGCAGCTGTTGAAAAGCGTATCTACACACCGGGAAGTTCCGCCGGTCTGCCTGTCAATATCCTCTCCTCCCTGGATGTGCCACCATCTGAGATCATGGAAGAGAGTGATACCTATGCCTCCTATCTGAAAAGTACCACTGTCAGTCTGCTTTCATTGATTGGAGAAGAGACAGATGCCCTGGATACCCCTGAGTATATCTTGCTGGCACAGATCTTGAATAATGCCTGGATCTCCGGTGAGACTATGGGTATAGAGAAGATCATCGGGCAGATCATCAACCCGCCTTTCCAAAAGATCGGTGTATTGCCACTGGATGATTTCTTCCCTCAGGAAAAACGTTTTAAGCTGGCAACAAAGTTCAATGCACTTCTGGCAAGCCCCAGTTTTGCACTTTGGATGAAAGGTGAATCACTTGATATCCAGAAGCTTCTGTATGATGAGAATGGGAAAGCAAAAGTATCGATCTTCTCCATTGCACACCTGAATGATGAAGAGAGAATGTTCTTTGTCACACTGCTGTTAAACAAATATACGGCATGGATGCGTCGGCAAAGTGGTACTTCTCGACTGAGAACACTCCTCTATATGGATGAAATTTACGGTTTTTTCCCGCCTACCAAGAACCCGCCAAGCAAGGAACCGATGCTTCTACTTCTTAAACAGGCAAGAGCATTTGGTATCGGTGTAGTACTCAGTACACAGAACCCGGTTGACCTGGACTACAAAGGGCTTTCCAATATCGGGACATGGTTTATTGGACGATTACAGACCACGCAGGATATAGAGCGTGTGATTGACGGTCTTGGTGGACAGATTGGTTCCAGTTTTGAAAAAAGTGAGATCAAGGAATTGCTGGCAAATCTGAAAAAACGAACCTTCTTCCTTAAGAGTGCCCATTTGGAAGATATCCGTCTTTTTGGTACAAGGTGGGTACTGAGTTATCTGAAAGGTCCATTGAAAAAAGATGATATCTCCCAACTGATGGGTCCATATAAACAGCAGACAGCCCAAAGTGAACCGGTGCGTGCAGCATCTGCCGTCAGTGAAAAAACATATCAGCAGATCGACGCGTCCATTCCACAGTATTTTGAGCCGGATCCTACCGGTACCAATACATTCTTCGCTACGTTAGGTGCCAAAGCGACAGTCAGATTTTTCAACCAGAGACGGGGCATAGATGAAGAGGAATCACTGGTCTTCTCTCTCCCTGTAGATGAGTCGGACAAGCGTATTGACTGGGAAAATGCAGAGGAAGATCCTACCGATTTTGAAAAGTTCCCGCACAAGGCTCCTTCACAGGCACATTTCACGGCACTGCCCAGAGTGATCCTGGAAGATAGAGGTCTGAAAAAAAGCATTCGGGAACTGAAAGAGTATCTTTATCAGACTCAGGGTATTACACTTTGGAGATGTGCTTCGCCAAAACTTGAATCCAGACCGGGGGAGTCAAGATCTGATTTCATGGTGCGACTGGATGATTTGTTGCAGGAGAAGAAAGAAGCAGAGATCGATAAACTGAAAGAGCGTTATGGGAAAAAGGAGAAGACCCTTTTAGATCGACTGGCAAGAGCAAAAGAGCGTGTAGCAAAAGAGGAGGCAGACTCGACAAGTTCTCTTATTGAAGCAGGTATCTCTGTACTTGGGGCACTGTTTGGAAAAACAAGTGTCACTAAAATAGGACGGGCAGTCAATAAAAGTGGCAAGATCCTCAAGGAACGTGGTGAAATGAGCCGTGCACAACAAAGGGTAGCGGATGTCCAGGAAGATATAGAACTGCTCTCAGAAGAGTTGGAAGAGAAGATTGATCAGCTTCAGGAGAAGTATGACATTGATAAATGTGAAGTGTCAGAGTTTAAGATAAAACCACGAAAAACAGATATCGATATAGAAAGTTGTGCACTGGTATGGAGAATTTAATATAAAATATTATTATATCTATAGATAAAGTAAACTTTAAAACAGTTTGTCCTATAATTTTTATCAACCACACCGTAACATACATATCGGTAGATTGATAAAAGGGATACACATACAATGATCACATTCACAAATGTAAAAACCGGAATGCAGGTAGACAGAGGTGCTACCCAGGATGAAGAGTTTATTTATGAGGGAAAGCCTCTTTTGGTTGAAACCGATATGGAAGGGGTTATCACATATGCGAACAGACGTTTTGTTGAAGTGAGCGGTTACACGAAAGAAGAGCTTGTAGGATCTCCCCACTGTGTACATATGCATCCCAATATGCCAGAGTCGGTCTTCAGGGATGCATGTCAAAAGACGTCTGAGGGAAAGACATGGAGCGGTTATATCTGTAATATTTCGAAAGAGGGGATAGGGTATTGGACAGAATTGACTGTTCAGCCCAAAAAGGACCAGAATAATACGCTGGTTGGCTTTATGGCAACACGCCGTGCACCCAATCCCGATGAACTTGAAAAGGTAATACAGGAGTATGATGATCTAAAGGCAAGCGGTGATGCAAATGCAAGAAGTCAGTATTGTGGAGAGGTATTTATTGGGAGAGGTGCCTGTCAGTTCTAGTGGACAGGCACAGGTGTATTGGATTAACCTTTACTCCCCGGTTTGATAGCAGTACTTCCCTCTTTGCACATAGGACACTCTTCCGGTGTGTACATTTCAAAGGTAAAGTCTGCCAGAGAGAAGAGTGGCACATTCCCCGGTAGCTTACACTCCGGTTTTGCTTCGTTCTCTCCTCCTACACGTTTACAGAAACCGCGGTTTGCCAAAGAGGCAAATGCAACGACTTCTGCACCAAGGGCTTCAATAGCCTGAGCAGCTTTCAAGGCTGAACCGCCGGTTGTGATGATATCTTCACAGATAATGATCTTCTCACCTGGGCTGACTTCAAAGCCTCTACGAAGCTCCATGCCACCCTCTTTTTTCTCAACGAAGATAGAACGTACGCCAAGAGAACGCGCAAGCTCATAGCCTGCCAGAACACCGCCGAGTGCAGGTGCACATACCGTGTCTACCTCTACTCCTGCATCACGGATCATTTTAGCAAGAGCATCAGTAAGTTCAGATGCTTTCTGTGGGTACTCCAGCACCTTGGCACTTTGGAGATATCTTGCTGAGTGATTACCGCTCGCCAAAAGAAAGTGCCCCTCAAGCAGGGCATTGGCATCTTTATAAACTTGTTCTACATTCATCTTATACCTTTAGGATATCAGCCTCTTTGGATTTGAAGAGCTCATCAACTTTGGCAATATGACTATCTGTGATCTTCTGGATCTCATCTTGCGCTTTTTTAGACTCGTCTTCACTGATCTCTTTCTCTTTTTCGAGTTTTTTGATCTTGTTGTTGGAGTCTTTACGGATATTTCTGATCGCTACTCTGGCATTCTCTGCCATCGCTTTTGCCTGCTTTACGATCTCCTGTCTCTGCTCACTTGTCATTGGCGGGAAGAAAAGCTTGATGAAGTCACCGTCATTGTTTGGGTTGACACCGATATTCGCCTCCTGGATCGCTCTTTCAATATCACTGAGGAGGTTCTTCTCCCATGGTGTAATACTGATAGTTGTCGCATCCGTAGCAATAACACTACCTACCTGGTTTAGCGGTGTAGGTGTACCATAATAGTCAACCTTGATATTGTCAACGATACTGGTGGTTACCTTACCTGTTCTCAATGATGCAAAGTCACGTTTAAGTGCATCAATACTTTTATCCATATGCTCTTTTGTATGTTCAAAGATCTCTTCTACCATAATTCTCTCCTGGAGTGTTGTTTGAGTGAATTTTACCCTTTTTTAGCTTGATGATTGCAGGGTGGTTGTGTGTAAGGAGATGAAAGGGAGTGCAGAGCCATGGCTCTGCGTCTTAAAATGTATAAGAAGAATTATTTTGCTGTTGGAGCAGAAGGTGCAGCAGGTGTCTCAGTCGCTGGTTTGATTGGTGCGGCAGGGACAACCTGATTATTCTTTGGTACGATCTTGTCTGCAACAGAGCTTTGTGCTTCTGCTGTATACATATAACCCAATGCCAAAGTATTGACAATAAATGCAAGTGCGAGTGTAAAGGTTGCTTTAGCAAGGAAACCGGTTGGTCCTTTTGCCCCAAAAACAGACTCATTGCTGCCACTGTAGGCACCAAGTCCGATACTTGAACTCTTTTGTAAAAGTACAGCAATAGTGATTGCGATCGATAAAACAATCTGAATGATAAGAAGTGTAGATGTCATGA
>Ga0256843_1003932_pt1 | contig 10104 bp, 9 predicted proteins | sample AlvinellametaG_FD_191572 | JGI IMG/M metagenome (GOLD analysis project Ga0256843, IMG submission 191572) | Pompeii worm associated microbial communities from hydrothermal vent at the East Pacific Rise, Pacific Ocean - Alvinella | ecosystem: Host-associated > Annelida > Integument > Unclassified ... | reverse complement strand
CTCTATATCGACACTAGTTGTCGTGAGTGATAATCGTAGTGACTATGCACTTTTAAAAAGAGCCCAGTCTGCCATAGCCATAGTTAAAAAGCATAAAATGGTGGCATTTTGGCAAAAAAGTGATATAAAAAATATAAAAATAGTAGGATTGGATGGAAAAATATATACTACCCATGGGTTATCTGATATATAGCCGTCTTCAATCGATACCTTCTAGGCTCTCTTGGGTAGCACTCTATTTTATACCTCAGTATTTTATGGGGTTTTATTTGGGAGAGTGGCAGAGTCTTTGGTTATATAGTGTACTTTTTACATTGAGCTTTTTTGCTTTCTATACACTCTATGATATAGGGTATATCTACAATGATATCTTTACTATAAAGTATGAAGAAAATCCAAACTTTAGGCTTAAAAAAGAGGCGTATAGCTATTTTGAAAAGCACTATGAACAGATAGTCTCTAAGAAGATTTTACTCTTTATGGTTTTACTGAGTATTGCTATGGCTTTTTCATTTTGCTATGAACTATCGGTCTATTTTGGAGCCTATCTTATGATGGTTTGTGGTGTGGGAGTAGCATTTACCCTACACAATAGAGTACGAAGTAGATGGAATATAGGGACATTTTTTCTTCTCTCTAGCCTGAAGTATATTACCCCTTTAATGCTTCTATTGCCTTGGAGTCAAATGGTCCTTATTTGGCCTTATGTGATTCTTCTCTTTCCCCTACCTCGCACCATAGAACATGCCACAAAAACAAAATACCATCTTCAATCGTGGCAAAGGCTCATAGGCTCACACGATAGATTTCGACTCTATTATTATGCTCTTTTATGGGTGGTATTGAGTATAATGGATGTTGGTATGGTTGTTGAAGGAGTGGCACTTTACTTCTTTTTCTATCGTTTTGTTCTCTATATTTTACTAAAAAGTAGTCTTTTGCTACGCCCTAAGGAGTCTTAAGTATGCTAACCTACTGGCTACTCTATTTGCTACCTCTTGCTTTTGCACTTATCTTCACTCAACGTCAACAGCGTACTCTTTTGCCATGGGTAGCCACAGGGGCTTTGTTTATTATTATTATTGGATTACGTGATAAGATAGGGTGTGATTGGTGTAACTATTTGCGTCACTATGAGGAGATGGTTGACATCCCTTATGCTGAAGCATTTACTACATTAAAAGATCCGGCACATAGTTTTGTTAACTGGGTTGCCAATGAGTTTGATTGGGGTATTTATGGGGTGAATCTTATCTATGCTACCATCTTTGTTATAGGGTTAATCAAGTTTGCCCGTACACAAACTTATCCGTGGCTTGCGTTGGCTGTATCGGTACCCTATATGGTGGTGATGGTCTCTATGGGGTACTCTAGGCAGGGGGTTGCTTTAGGACTCTTTATGTTTGCTATTACGCAGTTAGAGAAGGGGCGTTTTAAGAGTTATATTGTTTGGGTATTGTTTGCAGCACTTTTTCATAAAACAGCGTTAGTACTCTTACCCTTTGGGCTCTTTTTAACCAAAGGAAATATGATTGTACGTTTGTTGGTGATTGTACCAGTTCTTTATGGAGGGTGGGATCTACTTTTAGCTGAAAAAGAGGAGCACCTTTGGCAAACCTATGTGGAGCAACAGATGCAATCTTCAGGGGCTAAGATACGGGTGGCTATGAACTTTTTACCTGCAATATTTTTACTTCTTTATCGTAAAAGATGGAAACATCTTTACCGAGACTACCCATTTTGGCTTTGGATCTCTATTGCTTCTATTTTCTCTATGTTTCTTGTAGGGTATGCCACGACAGCTGTAGATAGAATTTCTCTCTACTTTATCCCTTTACAGTTGGCTGTTTTTTCACGTTTACCTTACTTGTTACGTAAGCAGATTTCACCACAAGTCACCACGCTGTTTATTCTCTTTTTCTATGCTTTGGTGTTGTTTGTGTGGCTGGTTTTTGCTACCCACTCTCACTGTTGGTTGCCTTACCAAAATATCTTATGGGAGGGGCTTTTTTAGATGTCTTGCCTAGAGAAACAAAAAACAGTTGCCATTATCATCAATACTTCATGGAATATCTACAATTTTCGTTTGGGGCTTCTGTGTGCTTTACAGCGTAAGGGGTATCGTGTGGTGGCTATTGCTCCTGTCGATAGATATAGTGCTAAGCTCTCAGCGTATGACATAGAACACCATGCTATTACTATGAACAATAAGGGTACAAACCCTTTTGAAGATATAAAGTTATTTTTCTCTTATGTGAAAATTTTAAGGCATCTATCGCCTGATGTTATTCTCTCCTATACGATAAAACCCAATATTTATGCTACATGGGCAGCAGGAGTTTTAAAGATACCTGTCATTGCCAATATTTCAGGGTTGGGTACGGTATTTTTAAATGACTCTTTCTCTTCAAAGGTGGCACGTTTTCTTTACCGTGTTGCTTTATGATACCTCATAAAGTCTTTTTTCAAAATAGAGAAGATAAGGAGATTTTTCTTCATAAATCGCTTGTAAATCAGAAGCAAGCTGAGGTGATTGCTGGTTCTGGGATTGATACAAAGAAGTTCTCTCCCCTTGAAGGGGTACAAAAATCATCTAAAGGTGTTCGTTTTTTATTTGTTGGGAGGGTACTAAAAGATAAGGGGATTTTGGAGTACATTGAAGCTGCCAAGAGGCTAAAAGGCTATCTTGGGTGTCACTTCTACATTTTAGGTGCCTGTGATGTTCAAAACCCTACGGCGATAAAAAGAGAGGAGTTACGTGTCTGGGAAGATGAAGGGGTGGTGACCTATTTGGGTGTGAGCGATGATGTAGACTCTGTAATGCAGCAGTATGATTGCGTGGTACTACCCTCCTATAGAGAGGGGCTCTCTCGTGTGTTACTTGAAGCAGCAAGTATGCAAAAACCTATTATTACAACCAATATCGCAGGGTGTAAGGAGGTTGTTGATGATGGAGAAAATGGCTATTTGTGTTGTGTTAAAGATGTAGAGTCTTTGGTGTTACAGATACAACGAATGATACACCTTACCCAAGAAGAGAGAGAAGCCATGGGAAAAAAAGGGCGTCAAAAAGTAGAAGAGCACTTTAGTGAGAGTAGGGTAATTGATGCCTACGTAAAGACGTTAGAAGAGATATTTTCTCAAGAGGCGTAGGGGACGTAGTAGAGGGTAGAGGAAGAAGAGTGGTTTTGGGAGCAAAAGGGTTTTTATATCATCACTTTTTAAGGCAAATGGGGCAAGAAAGAGAAATTTAAGTTTGTCTCTCTTACGCTCTCTTGCTGTGAAGAAGAGGGAGAAGAGGTAAAGATTTTTCTTTTGAGAGAAGTTTTTATCTTGGTAGTGTTGGACTATTTTCTCTTGAATGCTTTTGATTTTTGGTGTATTGTAAATCTTGGTTAAAATCTCTTCAGGAAGTTGACATAAAAGGAGTTCTTCTACCAATGAAAGTGTCATAAGCAGTAGGTGGTAAACGCCCATCTTTTTTGCCTCTTTTAGTAACTTTTCCCAGCAAATATCCTCTTTATACGTAGTGATAAAACGTTCAATATCATAAAGCCACAAGAGACGTTCGTAGAGGTGTTTACTTCCATGAATAGTAAGGTAGAGAAGGTAGCTCTCAAGAGGTAGAGTTCGTAGAGAGGTACGGTAGAGTTCTAGGTGTCTCTCTTCTTCCCAAAGCATCTCCTGAGGAAAGACAATAGCGTAGTTTTTAGGAAAGAGTTCCCAGTGTACCTCAATAAAGAGTGAGGAAGCAGAAGAGACGCCTAAGACATTCAATGAGCTAAAGAGAAGTCTACTGTTGGTGGGGGTTATCTCAATCTCTGGTATGTAGTGGTGCTTTTGTAGAAGTGCAAAGGCTCTCTCTTTATCTTTTGGTTGAATTAAAATATCGATATCACCAAATTGCCTTAGTGTAATATCACCATAACAGATAGAGGCTAATGAAGGACCTTTAAAGTGTACTACTTCTATGTGGTGTTGCGTAAGAAGTTTGGTGATTTTTAGTAGGTCTGAGATGAGGAGCATATTGCGTTTACTTACGTGAAGATAGTAGGCTTTTAGCTTCTCTTGAAACTTCTCTAGTAGGGGGGTCTCTGTGTGAGAGAGTCTCTTTGTGGCATGGTATACCACACCTACTAACCCATGTGCTTTTGTTGTATGAAAGAGAGACTCAAAGTCATAGGGGTACTGTTCTAAGAGAGACAAAAGCTCTCTTTCTCTCTCCTCTTTAGGGATGTTCTTTAGACAAACTAAGAGAAATTGTATCTCAGGTAGGAGGGAGGCAGTAGAGAGATACATAGTGGATTAGAGGCTCTGTTTAACTTGCTCTATCCAAAAAGGGATGACGCTTTGTTCGGCTTTAAGGGTGGTGCTAAGTCCATGTCCAGGGTAGAGGGTAAAGTCCTCTTTTATCTCCATTGCTTTGTGTAGGCTTTGAACCATTGCTTCTGCACTTGAAGCAGGGAAATCCCATCGTCCAATACTCTGTTGAAAGAGAAAGTCTCCACTAAACCAGACATCGTCTATCTCTATGATGCTACACCCTGGGGTATGTCCAGGGAAGTGTCTAAAGGTGACTTTGGTATCTCCAAATAGAATGCTCTCATCTCCTACAACTTCATAGGTAGGGCTACTTTTGGGTACCCCTTGTCCCATAGGATCATCGGTGAGCATAAAGGCATCCTCCTTAGGACAATAAATGGGGATGTTGAGGGCTTCTTGAAGTGCGGCATTGCTCCATACATGGTCGAAGTGTCCATGTGTGTTTAAGATGGCAACAGGATTGAGAGCATTTGCTATAACCCACTGTGTGGCATCTACTCCAGGGTCAATAATGAGTGATTGGTTGGCTTTAGTAACAATGTAGCAGTTGGTTTGGTAGGGTCCCATAGGTTGAATTTTAATTTCCATCGGTTATAATCCTTTTATGAAGTTATTTGAAAATTTAGAACAAGCCATTACAAGTGATGATATTTTAGTTAAAGAGGCGTTGACATTACAATGTTTAGCATATTGTAACGAAAATGAGGTTAGGAGTGAGGAAGGTTTTGTACCAAAAGCATTTACGCAACCCTCCTATGCCTCAAAGTGTCACATTGTAGATCCTCGCGCATTGCCAGCACGTAAGGATTTTGAGAGTAAAGAGGGGTTGGCTACACTCATTCATGCCATTACCCACATAGAGTACTCAGCGATTGACTTAGCACTAGATGCTGTCTATCGTTTTCCTCAGATGCCTCAAGCCTACAAACAAGATTGGTTGGTTGTGGCACAAGATGAGATACGTCACTACAAGATGCTCAATGAGATGTTGGAGGCGTTGGGGTATGCCTATGGGGACTTTCCTGTACACTGTGGACTCTTTGATGCGGCAACCCATACTTCCCACTCAGCACTTGAACGAATGGCAGTTGTACCACGCTACTATGAGGCCTCTGGGCTTGATGTTAACCCCCAAATTGTAAAAAAGCTTGAAAATAAGCGTAAAAATCCTTTGGTAAAAAAACTTATGGATGCCCTAGAGGTAATCTACCAAGAGGAGATAGAACATGTCCAAAAAGGGGACAGATGGTTTAAGTGGTTGTGCGAAAAAGAGGGGCTGGAGAGTAGCGTTTATTTTGAGATTTTACAACGCTATGAGATTTTACATAAACACCGTCCTCACCTCAATGTTAAAGCACGTAAAGAGGCTGGGTTTACCTGTAAAGAGATACTAAAACTTGGAGCAAAATCGTGTCAGTAAAGTCATTTTTTGAGGCGATGTTTTTTCAGCCAAAATGGTACCACTATGGGGTGATGGTTCTTCTGTTTCCTCTCTCAATGCTCTATGGGAGTTTGATGTACCTTCGTCGTCTTTTTACAAAGAAAAAGCACTTCTCTGTACCCATTGTTTCTGTGGGAAACCTTCAAGTAGGAGGGGCTGGGAAAACCCCTTTTGTCATCGCTTTGGCATCACGCTATGAGGGGGTGTGTATTGTCTCTCGTGGCTACGGAAGAGAGAGCAGGGGTTTGGTTGAGGTGAGTTCACAAGGTCGTATTCTTGTTGATGTAAAAGCGAGTGGAGATGAAGCGATGCTTATGGCACAAAGTTTGCCAAAGGCTTCGGTGATAGTCAGTGAAGTACGCAGTGTAGCCATTGACCTAGCCATACGTCAAGGGGCAAAACTGATTGTTTTAGATGATGGATTTAACCGTCTAGAGATAGAGAAGTTTGAGATACTACTTGAACCAGCATGTAGCCCCAATACGCTACCTTTTCCAGCAGGTGCTTTTCGTGAGTTTTCTTGGATGAGATACTATGCGAATCTTGTGCTACAAGAGGAGAGAGACTTTAGACGGGTAGTTGGCTATGAGAACCTAACAGAGGCGATGCTTTTAGTGACAGCTATTAGCAACCCTCAACGTCTAGAGCCCTTTTTACCACAAGGGGTTGTTGAGAAAATCTACTTTGATGACCATGCCTACTTTGATGAGAAGATGCTTCGTGCAAAGATGTTTGAAGTGGGGGCAAAGAGTCTTTTGGTAACCCAAAAAGATAAGGTGAAGATGGAGCAGTTTCAACTCCCTCTATCGGTGATGCTTCTTAGCTTAGAGGTGGAGGGGTATGTTTTTGATGAGGTAGATGCCTACTGTAAGGGACAATCAGCCTTATAGCCAAATCATGCTATACTTAAAGATAAATAAAATTGTAGGAATAGTCTATGCGTAATAATATGGAAGTGGTAAAGACACTACTTGATGCTTTGCCATACATTAAGCGTTTTGCGAATGAGAAGATTGTCATTAAGTATGGAGGTTCTGCTCAGACCTCAGAAACACTCAAAGAGCAGTTTGCACAAGATATTGTCTTGTTACACCTTGTAGGGATGAAGCCCATTGTGGTACATGGAGGAGGTAAGAGTATTACCAACTTGCTTGCCGATCTTGGGGTAGAGACAAAGTTTGTCGATGGACAGCGTGTGACCACCAAAGAGGTGATGCGTATTGCTGAGATGGTTTTAAGTGGTGAGATTAACAAAGAGATTGTCTCTTTGCTTAACAACCATGGAGGAAAAGCGATTGGTATCTCTGGAAAAGATGCCAAGTTTTTAGAGGCTCGTCCAAAAGATTTTGAGAACTTTGGCTATACGGGTATTATTGAAAATGTCAATCCTGAAGTGGTGGACAACATTATAGAAGATGGGTTTGTCCCAGTCATTGCCCCAATTGCTGCTAGCTCTACCATAGGGCACCCTGGGTTTAATATCAATGCCGATTTGGCAGCAAGTCAGATTGCTGTGGCACTTGAAGCGAGAAAAGTACTCTTCCTTACCGATACAGCAGGGGTACTGAACAAAGAGATGAAACTCATTACTAACCTTGATATTGCCAAGACAGAAGCCCTTAAAGCAGATGGGACAATTAGTGGGGGGATGGTACCAAAAGTAGATGCGTGTATTGAGGCACTTCGTGGAGGAGTGAAGAAAGCACACATCATAGATGGAAGGGTAGAGCACTCTTTACTTTTAGAGATTTTGACAAGTTCTGGCGTAGGAACGTGTATAGAGCTTTAGTTTTTTTAGCTATAATCATAAGAAAATAAGATTTTAGGATAGTACATGCAGTTTATTGAGACACGTGGTAATGATGGGGTAAAGGCTTCATCGGTAACATTTTCAGAAGCAATTTTAAGCCCAAGTGCAAGTTATGGAGGACTCTATGTACCTCAAAGTATTCCTGCTTTAGACCATACCTTTTTGGAAAAGCATATTTGTAGTCACTATAAAACATTGGCACTAGACTTTTTAACCTCTTTTGGTATCGACATTGAGCAAGAGGTTTTAGAGGAGGCATTGAGCCGTTATGATGCATTTGATGATGCTAAAAACCCTGTTCCTCTTGCCGCAATAGAGGAAGATTGTTTTGTCTCTGAACTCTACCATGGTCCAACAAGAGCCTTTAAAGATATGGCACTTCAACCTTTTGGTTCTATCTTGAGTCATCTTGCTAAAACAAGAGATGAACACTACCTTATTATGGCCGCAACCAGTGGCGATACAGGTCCAGCAACCCTAGAGACCTTTAAAAATGAGAGCCATGTAAAAGTGGTATGTCTCTATCCAGATGGAGGAACTTCTGATGTCCAGAAACTCCAGATGGTTACAGAAGAGGCTGAAAATGTTAAAGTGTTAGGTGTTAAAGGAAACTTTGATGACACACAACATGCGCTCAAAACCCTTTTAGCATCAGAAGAGTTTAAAGAGGCATTGAAACAAAAAGATATTCAGCTCTCAGCTGCGAACTCTGTAAACTTTGGACGTATTATTTTCCAAATTATCTACCATGTCCATAGCTATTTAGAGATGGTACGTAATGCCAATATTGCTATGGGTGAGGAGATCTACCTTGTTGTTCCAAGTGGAAACTTTGGAAATGCGCTAGGGGCATACTACGCAAAGAAAGCAGGACTTCCTATTAAGAAGATACTCATTGCCTCTAATGTAAACAATATCTTAAGTGATTGGATCAATACAGGTATTTACGATATTAGTAAAAGAGAGCTTATATTGACGGAGTCTCCTGCGATGGATATCTTGAAGAGTTCTAACATTGAGCGTGTACTCTACGACAAGTTTGGAGCACAACGTACCAAAGAGTTGATGGATGCCCTCAATGAAAAGGGAAGATTTGAGTTAACCCAAGAGGAGACAGCCTCACTACAAGAGGACTTTACAGCAACATTCTCTAACGATATTGAGGGAGAAGCCATTATCGCCCAATATGCGAAGAAGGGTTATATTCTGGATCCTCATACAGCTACGTGTCTAAAGGCGTATGAGACACTCAGAGAGGAGAAACTCCCTACGGTTATCTACTCTACTGCTGAGTGGACAAAGTTTAGTACCACTGTAGCAAAGGCGTTAGGCAACCCTGTTGAAGATGATATAGAAGCTTTAAAATGGGTGGCAGAAAATACCAATGTCTCTGTACCTTCAATGATTCATACACTATTTACCAAACCTTTAAAACATACTACTGTTGTTGAGAAGGAATCCATTCAAGGAGAGATGCTAAACTTTTTATAAGGTTTAGCATAACGTAATGTCCAGATATAAAGTCTCTTTTTTTCTCTCTTTGGTACTGTTCACACAATCACCACTTCTTGCTAAGAGTATGGTAAGCTGTAGGGTGGCTGTTGGACATACAAAGAGTTGTACCCCATACCCTTTTCAGTTTCTACATGCAAAAACTATTGAATATACAAAAGATAGGCAGAAGCTTATTGTAGAAAAGACCCTTCCTTCACCTCAAAAAGCAACTTCAAAAGATGCTTCAGTCATTGATATGATTGAGAAGTATGTACAGGTTGAAGAGTCTGTACGTTTCTCAGGTACAATGCCTCTGGGAAAAAACACCATAGACTCTAGCGATATGAGAGCAGTCGTCTATCAACGGCTTAAGCGAATAGAGATATTGAGAGAGGCGTTAATGCATACGCTCCTAGTAGAGCAACCCTCTTACGCTTTGGCTAGCTCTTCTAAAGATCAAACAAAGCCACAAGAGATAAATGGTATCTATCGTATTCAAAAAGGTGATACTTTAGGGCATATTGCTTTACGTTTTGGATTGAGTTTACAACGCTTAACTACCTATAATAAACTACAAAAAAATAGTGCGTTGCGTATAGGACAAAAGCTTAAACTCCCTCTCTCTCAAAAACAAGTAGATAGTATTGCGAGTGCAACGTATGTGGTAGAAGAGGGAGATACTTTAGGTTCAATTGCTTCTCTCTTTAACCTCAGTGTGAGTAGCTTAAAAAGTTACAATAAACTCAAAAAAGAAGATGTGTTAAAAGTAGGGCAAAAGCTCTCTCTCCCTTTAGCTTATGTTTTAGAGAAGAAGAAAAAGTTAAAACGACTACAAAAGTTTGGAAGACACACCTTACGTGTAACAGCAACAGCCTATAGTTCTCACTCCAATCAGACTGATAAGACACCTTTCTTGGCAGCATGGAACAATCGTCTTCGCCCAGGAATGAAGATTATTGCTGTCTCTAGAGATTTGCTTACCAAATATGGGATGCGTAATGGGACGAAGGTAAAAATCTCTGCCTTACCGGGTATC
>Ga0256843_1003931_pt1 | contig 10105 bp, 7 predicted proteins | sample AlvinellametaG_FD_191572 | JGI IMG/M metagenome (GOLD analysis project Ga0256843, IMG submission 191572) | Pompeii worm associated microbial communities from hydrothermal vent at the East Pacific Rise, Pacific Ocean - Alvinella | ecosystem: Host-associated > Annelida > Integument > Unclassified ... | reverse complement strand
CTCTTTTACTTTCCCGGAGAGGGGGAGGAGAAGAGGGTTTTGTTGTGGGTTTGGTATCTTCTTTTTCCAGTGAGAAAACGGGAGACTCCTTTTTTCTCTCCTTATCCTCCTCCAATGAAGGTGTTTGGGAAGTTTCCAGGGTTTTTTTCTCCTCCTCCCAGAAAGGGGGTGGGGTGGTTTTATTAGCTGTTCTCCGTTTTGCCATTTACAACTCCTTTCTCCTCCGTTTAATTATCGTTTAGCCAACTTTAACCAGATAGAGTAGTCAACTCCTCTAAAATTTCCCGCAATTTTTTATTCTCTTCTGGATTCTCAATCCCCCCACCTTTTCCCCATTTCCATTTTAAATTAGCAAGGGCTCCCTCTTTAAACCCCAATAGCCACTCTCCGGTAAAAAGGCGTCCCGGAAATTTTTCTTTCAAATTAAGATTTTCGAAATCTGGGGGGATAACTTCAAAGTCGGGATCCCACTCCCGGAAAATTGGAGTTTCCTCCAATTGGGGTCTCTGTTCTGGGGAAACATAGCTCCACCCTACACTCTCCACCAATCTATTGAAGTAGAGAAGGGTAAGCCGGGAGATGAGGTAAATTACCTGCTCATTCTCCACAAATCTTTTAATAAAAGGATCCACTTCCTGCTCCAGTTTATGCCGGAGTCCAACCCGTTCCAGACTTTCCCTCAATACTTGCAAAATCCATTGGAGATTTTCGGGGGAAATCCCTATCTCCTCCAGTTTTTGGGGTGTTTCTTCCTCTACCCGCCGTTGCCACTCCTCCAATACTCGGGCTACAAATTGCCGACTCTCTTCGCTCACCTCTTCATTTTTATCCAAACTCTCCTCTTTTACCTCCAATTCTTCCAGTCCCAATATCTTTTTATACCACGCCAAATCTATATCTATTTTATTTTCTACCTCAATTCCCCGTTCAATCCTCCCCTTCAATCCTTCTTCCCCATAATCAAACTGAAAATAGGGGTTGAGAATGTAGTAGAGGGTATTGTAAGGGGTGGTCTCCTTCATAGAGAGGAGGTAGAGAAGCTCCCCAAATCTGTTTCGCTCCGCCAGAACCTCTTCAGTTAACTCCAAAAGGGTTTTTTTAGTCTTTTCCAAAACTTTCCGATGCTCCTCTTCCCAATCTCCACTTTGGTAGAAGGGCTCCAACTCCCGATAAGCTTCTTGGGCGATCCGCCCGATTCTTCCCAAAATCTGCTCCCGTCTTCTCTCCCACGTTGTAACTTTAAAAATTCCCTCAATTATCATCTCCACCCCGGTATTGCCGGGGGTTGCCACTTTCTCCCACACCTCTTCCGGGTTTGGAAGATATTTTCTCACTATAGGAGTGGAAATAAAGGATTGAGCCATCTCCCTGTTTTGGATTTCAAACTCCCGACTGGCAAATTTTTCTTTTCCATTTTCAATAATTGTCATTCGTCCGTAATTGGGATCCCGGAGAAAGTAGAAATTTTGGAAAGGGTTCCCATTTGCCCAATTTTCAATCCAGTTGTCGGAGGGGCGTCCAGTCTGGGACGCCAACCATTTTTCGATATGTTCCCGGAAGCGAATTTCCCAAAGTTCATTATACTGCTCAATATTCCCCTCCCCCGGCACCAGAGAGGGTTTTCCGTCCAATTCCACATTGAAAAAGTGGAAAGAGATTAGTAAATTGACCGGTTTTCCTTTTCGACTTTCTGGAGATTCTCCATAATTGCTCAAAATCCATTGGTCAATTTGTCGAGGGAGAGTATTCACCTCTTGATTTCCATTTCTCAAAGCTAAATAGAGAGTAGTAATATCGTTGATATAGGAGTAATAATTGAAAAGGAAATTTACTTTCCCCCGGACAAAAGATTCGTGGAGAATATTTTCATCATTGGAAGAGGCTTTTTCGTCGGTTAAGGAGGAGAGTTGCCGATACTGCTCCAGAATATATCTTTTCCGCACTCGGGCTCCCGGAAAATCGTAAACATCTACCTCTTTAAACCCTTGTCGCAAGGGATCATTTTTCAATCGCTGATCTACCGGGAGGGTCATTTCCCGAACAACTCCGGTAATTTCGGCAATATCTATTCCCCTGACCTTTTTTCCATCGGGGAGTTTAACTTCCAAATGTTTTACTACTTTCCCTTGAAAGAGATTTCCAACGGTTCCAACATCTATTACTGAACTTTTGAGAGTTTCTCCTTCTATAGTAACTGCTTTGGGAAGGAGGGCGTCCAGTCCCAAATACCCCTTTCGGGAAAAGTTCAATTTTGCCAGAACTTCGGACAATCTCAAAAAGAGTTGGTCAAATACTGGCACTTTTCCCCAAAATAGAGAAAAGAAGGGGAGTCGGCTCCGGTAATCCAATCGGGGGATTAACTCAATTATTTCCCACCAAAGCCCCAACTGCTGAATTTGTTGGAAAATTGGATTCTGTTCCAAAAAACTGGAGAGATAATTTTTAAAATAGACCAAATCGTCCTCTTCCAATCCATCTCTCTCTTCCCTACCCATTTTTTGGCGGAGTTCCCCCAAAAGAGTAGAGAGCTCCTCTTGAGTTATTTTTATTTTGGTAGAAGAATCGGTAATATCGAGAGTAAAGGTATCTATTAAAATTAGAGCCAACTCCACTTGGGAGAGAAATTCCACTGGGATTGGAAACTCTCCAGTTGGAGCATCTGAGGGGAGAGTAAACCGGGTTACCACCCCGCTGGACTCTTTTCCACCTGTGGGGTTTACATATCTAATATAGTCCAAATATTTTCCATCTTCGAAAAATTCTTGAAATTGGGAGGGGATATTTTGAAACTCCAGATAAAATTTCCCTTCTGGGGAGCGGAAAAGTTGAGACATTAAATAGGATTTTCCAACTTGGGAGGGGCCATAAACCCCTACCGTCGGTTTGTGGGGAGAAATTCTCACCAAATCCCGGGCAAGGGAACGATTCTCTTTCAACCGGAGAGCTACCCTTTGAATCTCCTCCCTTTTCAAATTTCGGGTAACCCAATTAATCCCTTTTTCCAACGCCTGTCTCAATTGACGGGATTTTCCCTCCAACTCCTTCTGAATTTGATTCATTGAACCTCCTTATTTTACATCATCGGGTAACTTTCAATTTCTCCATAATAGAGGGTTCCCCCATTCTCCCCAATTACAATAAAAGAGAGCCCCCTTTTGATCCCCTCCCCTTTCCCTTTTACAGATAAATGGTAATTTGGGTCTATTTTTTCCCACTCTTCCGGAGAGAGAAACCGGATTCCCTCAAATCCTTCCGATAGAAGTTTTCCAATTTCCGCCAAAATTCCCCGGCGATAGGGGGAACGAAACTCCCAAATTCCCCGGAAAAATCTTCGACTCTCCCGGTGAAGAAGTTGGGCAATTTGCAATTTGTCTATTTTACTTTCAATTAAAAGTTCCCTTCCCCGCCACAACTCCAAAAAGAGTCCCAAAATTGCAATTCCCCACTCCTCTTCTACCTTTTTTAAAAGATTTATCAACTTTTCAAATTTTTTGTGCTCTTCCGGGGTAAACCATCGTTTTGCCACCTCCTCTATCCCCTTATTTTTTGGAAGGGAGGTAGAGGAGGGGGCGGGGGGAAGGGGAGGAGTTTTCTCCCCTTTTCGGTCGGAAGAAGGGGAGGGTAGTTTACTTTTGGTCCATTTGATGAAATTGTCCCAAAAATTTTCCAATCCCTCTTCTCCCCCTTTTTTTACCCGTTTAGCCATTATTACTCCTACTTCTATTCATCTCCAGTATATTGGAACTCCCCAGTATCCAACCAATACCCCCGTTCTCCAAAAATTGTTCGCAACTTTATTTCTAAAATTTTGGTAGGAATAGGTTGTCCAAATTTATTTTCAATTTTAAAAGGACGGAGTATATCCCCATCTTTCACCCCTATTAATTCATAATTGGAGGGGTGTCGCCGTAAATGAATCCGGAAAGGGGTTTGGGAAAGGAATCTTTCAACTTGGGGGTCTCCGCTGTAACTTATCGAATAGAGGGGATTGGCAGGCCAATCGTTGATAACTTCCCGGGTGGGGAGTTGCCGATCAACTTTAAACTGGCTTTTCCCAACCAGAACTGGTCCATTGAAGTAAACTCCCTCCTCCCCATTTTCCTCTTTGGCAGTCTCCCCTCCCCGCTCAAACCAAATCTTTTTGAGTAAGTGGCTTTTTCTATCTAACTCTCCTATATAGTTGGCGGTGCTTTTAATTCGCCGTTTTAAGAAATAGGTATCCAGATGGAAGCTTGCCAACCTTTTCAAAGTCCCTGCTATCAAGGCTATAGCTCCCCCTACCACTACTGAAGTTTTGGGATCTTCAACTTTTCCCTCCCAATTTGCAAAGGGATACCATTTTCCAATTGGATAATTTTCCAGAGTAATAATCCGGGCAGGGGGTAGGGGTAAATATTTATGGAAAATTTGCCGGAGGGCGTAGATTGAGGAGATTCTCCCCCCCAACACCAGATAATCACATTTGAGCTGTTGGATAATTTGACTCAATCGGAGTAGTTCATTTTTCAAAGTCTGCTCCAGTGTGTGGGCAATCTCCCGCGGATGGTAAATGTAGATATTGTCTTCAAATTTATACTCCACCCCTATCAACTCTTTTATTCGCCGGTTGATATATTGAATTAAATGGGGATTGGGGGCGTTGGTTCCCAGTTCATTGAAAATTTCCGGCAACTTTTTGGCAACAATCTCCTTCTCCCCTTTTTCCAACAACTGGAGTCCGTAGAGAGCTAAAGGCTGGGCTATTTGATAAGCAAACTCCCGTTTAAACTCCTTATCACTGGCGGTATGGGAGGAACTAAACTCCCCAAATAGGTGATTTACCACACCCGCAGACTGGGAGGTGCCGGTCTGCTCTTCCAAATTTCTCCGGATATTGTGGAGAATTACCCGCTCTACAATTCTCTTCAATACATCATCTCCCGCTATTGAAAACCCTTCATAAAATTCTGGGTAGGGGATTAAATGGACTCCGGAGGTAAAAGGGAGGTTGCGGTAACTACAAATCATCAAATCACTGGTCCCTCCCCCAATATCCAGACTGGCAATTGTAACCGCTTTCCCCTCCGACAAGGCTTTTATAATGTCGGGGGAGGAGAGAGTATTCAACTGCTCTCTGGGAATTGGACGCTTCCGCCCTTCCAATTGGAAAAAGAGCTTCCCTTCCCCTTGATATCGATTCATTATCTCCCCATAGATAAATGCCAATTGGAGGGAGGTTGCCTCATCAAATCCCCACTCTTGGGTAGTGCCCGGTCTCTCCTCCCGTTCCAACTGGCGAATATCTACGACAATATCCTCCTTTTTGGGGATAACTTCCAACTGGGAAATGGTGGAATTGTAGGGGTCGACTTTGGCAAAATAGTTTTGGACAATTTTTACTGCCTCCTCCCCTGCCTCCAGAAAGAGCCGTTTTTCCAAAGTAGCCATTGCGGTGGGGGAAGTCAAAACCAACCGCCGAAGAATCCGCCGTCGGGGCAGTTTTCCTTGCCGTTTCCGGAAAAGGTGGCTATTGATGGTAGTTAAACTTTGCATTAAAAGCTCAATAATTGCAAAAACCATCACCGCCCGACGGCTAAATTTTCCCTCTAGTTCAGGAGCGAATTCCTTTCCTTGCTCTGAAATACGCCCTTTAAAATCTATATCTATAAATTTCAATAGATTTTCCCCTGCACTGACGACTTTGGGTTCCTCTGTCCCGTGGTTGAAATACCACGGTTCAATTGCCCGTTCTCCATCCCAAAGATAGCGTTTGGGACTGGAAAGTCCTGTTTTTAAAAAACTTTGCCCCTTCAATCGGGAGAGCCGATCCGCCTCATCTCCCACCCGCACTAAACTTCCCCAGTTGAAACTCTCTTCCCAGTTGGGAATTTCAAACTCCCCAAATTTGGTTTCCCGGAACTCACACCGCATTGGGAAGGGTTTTTTACTAACTCTGAAAGGAAATTCCAAATCTCGGATTTCCAACGGAAAAGAGTAGGAGAAATCTATCTCCCCCTCTCCATCTCTCTCCTCAATTAAAAGCCCCGTAGTCCGCGAATTTCCAATGTCAAGAATTAAATTTACCTCGATGGGGGGCTCTGTATCTTCCCCTTGGAATACCCTAAACTTTGGAAATTGTCCACTTTTTTTCAAAATTTTCAAAAGGAGAAGGTAAGCCCCTTGGTAGAGGAGGGGGTTTGTGGTTTTGTAGTCGGGGATTCCCACCCGCTTCAGCCGATTGTTTACAATTTTTTCTACCCCTTTCTGGAACCATCTTTGTCCCAGTAATCCCCCCACCTCTTTTATGGAGGTTGCCAGTTCAAAAATGGAATCTTTATCATTGGAGGTTAGAGTTAAGTGGATGTCTTCCGATAGATCATTCCTAATTGAGGTATTAAAGAGGAGGGTTAAATGGTATTCTCCCTCCCGTCCCGGCACCGGATCCAGCCTTCCCCGGCACCATCCCATTGGACCTTCATCAAATTGGAGCTCCCCTTTCCGGGAATAAACTTTTTTAGCATAAACTGGCAAAGGGATCCACGCTCTCTCCAACAAAGCTATAGCTTCCCGTCCATTTAAATCTACTACCTCCTCTGCAGGATAGGGATCCCCGGTTAAAATATCATACCACTCCCCCGTTTCGGGATTGGTGTCAGGGAGAGCCAGCTCATATTTATTACCGGAACCCTCTTCTTCCCAATATCCAATTGAAATCTTTTCCCTCTCTATCCCATCCTCCAGTGAAATTGGCAAAGTTACAAATTGTAGTCCGCTATTTCCGATTAGAGTCCATTCCATTTTTCTCCTTTTCTATTGGCAAACTCCGCTTTTACGGGCAAGGGGAGTGCAGGGATCCCCCTCTTTGTAGAGATAACCCGCTTTGGAGTAGGGGTAATATTTCCAACCAAAGGGTAATTTACTTTCAGGGGGGAGTTGTTCAGCCACCTCTCTCCATTTAGGGTGCCCTCTTTTTTTCAACATTGGAAGTTGGTGTCTCAATTGATATCCAAATCGTCCCAATCCTATTCTACTCTCCCCTTGGTAATTGAAAGTTATCAAATATGACCTTACACCTAATGTGGGCACTTTTGCCTTATTCCAACTATAACTGGTGGGGAGAATATAAGTAACTTCGTAATTTTTAATTTGAAGAGGGTGGTGAGTATCATATTTTAAAAGTTTAAATTGGTTTCCCAAATTTTTCAATCCTCCCAATGGTTGTCCCCCAACCACCACAACCACATCAACTTTTCCCTCCCTCAATTTTTGAAGGGAGGTTTTCAAATCATCTTGAAAAATTTGATTTAAAGGTAAATCCCGGTGGAAAAGTTCCCTGTAAATTACAGAGGTAGTCAAAGCAGTTCCACTTTTGGGGGGACCAATCTCTATTTTTGCATCTTTTATATCCTGTATCCTAATGAGAGGCGACGATTTCCGGGTAATAAAGTGCACTTCTTCAATATAGAGGGGCTTAATTACCCGCAATTTTTGCACAATATCTTTGGCTTTCATATCTCCGTCATCTGCCAACTTTTTAAAATATGCCATTACATCGGATTGGACAATAGCCATTTTTACAAATGGGACCTTCCGCAATCTCCAAATATTTTCCACCGACCCGTGGGTAACCTCCGGGGTCAAATTGATACACGCCCCCGGTGCCACCCATTGGGCTAAATCTTCCCCCATTGGGTAGTAGGTGCCATTGCGAGAACCGGTTTCAATTTTCCAATTGAAATAGTGGGAACATTTCCAAGGGGTTCCAAAGAGAAGAGAACTAAGAGCTATTGCTACTAATGGAATTCTTTTCATCGAAAGTCCCTTTGAACTATTTTTTTAATTTTATCAAAAATTAAAGAAAAATTATTTCTTTTCCAAAATTCTTAGCACTTTTTTTCCCATCGGTTCGGTTTGACGGTGAAGCCAGAATTTAATCAACTCTTTTTGGCTTTCTGGATTCACCAGAAGAGCCAGTCGGCAACTGGGGAGATACTGATTTTTGCACCCTTCTACCAAAAGTTTACTTCCTTTGGAAATATCTTTTTTTACGATTTTTCCGGTGATATAAAGTTTACCCAATAGGTAGCACCCTTTGCCATCTCCCAGTTGACACCCTTTTTCCAACAACTTTATCCCTTTTTGGAGAACTCCACTCCCCAAAAGATACTCCCCTTTGAGGGTGCATCCCCGGCCAACCCCTTCTTGGCACAATTTGGTAATAAATTCCAATCCTTTTTTCCGCATCTCTTTACTGGTATCTCTGTTGAAAATCAATTCTCGGCAGGAGGGGAAATAGTAGAGTTGGCACCCCTCCATATAATAGCTCTCCCACTCTCCAAATCCATCGCGGAAAATTCCGTCATAATAGAGTTTTCCCAGTCGGTAACAACTCTCCCCATCGTCCATTGTGCATCCATATCTGAGAAATTCTGCTCCCCTTTCTACATCTCCTTCTTTTAGTAGAACTTTCCCCGCTTCTCCGCAACCCCTTCCCGATTTGGCAAGTATGCAATAGTTGGTCAACAATCTTACCCCCTTTTCCACCCCTTTTTTCCCTTTAAACCCCTTTACAAGCATCAATCCCTCTTTGACACAGGCTCCGGGATTTCCATTTTTACACCCCAATTGGTAAAAATAGAAAGCTTTTTGGGGATTGTAGGGGCGACCAACCCCCATTTGATAGAGAGACCCTATCTCTTCACAACTTTTTCCATTTCCCTTTAAACACTCCTTTTCGGGGGTATTAGCCCACCCTACCAATGATATAATTACTGCCAACAGGACTTTTTTCATTCCGACTCCTTACCAAAACGATTGAATGAAGATTATTAAAATTATATTACAAAGGGGAGTTAGATGGTGGAAATTGTGGAAAAAGTGGAGACTCCTATCTCCCCTCAACTTTTGGAAAAGATAGCTTCCCTTTTGACCGATAGGGAAGTGGAGGTAATTTTTGTAGATGATAGAGAAATAAGCCGGTATAATCGCACTTATAGGGGGAAAGATTCCCCAACAGATGTTTTAAGTTTTCCGGTGGAGGGGGATTTCCCTTTTCAACCTTTGGGAAGTTTGATTATTTCGGTGGAGACTGCCCGGAGGCAGGCGGAGGAGATGGGGCATTCGGTGGAAGAGGAGATTCAAATTCTATTTCTCCACGGGCTTCTCCATCTTTTGGGTTACGATCACGAAACCGACAATGGAGAAATGGAAGCCAAAGAGGCGGAATTGATAGAAAAATTAAATCTTCCCTCCAGTTTAATTGGGCGGAGTGGAGAGGAGAATATGGAAAAGTAGTTGGTTCAAGGGGAAAGAGGAAGGAGGGAATTTTTCTCTTTTTTTCTCATAATTTCCATTTTTCTCCCATTTTTTAAAAAAAAGTGAAAAAAGTGGGAAATGGGGATTGAATTGGGGGAAATTTGTGTTACACTTTCAAAATTCAGTGGCTGGAAAGCTCTCCAACACTTTTCTCCCACTGGAAAATTTCACTTTTGCAAATAGGATTTCACAATGGCGACACTTTATGTAGGGAATATCAATTATCGGGCAACCGAGGAGGATTTGAAGGGGCTATTTTCCCAATTTGGAGAGGTTACCTCTGCCAAAATTATCAAAGATCGGGAGACCGGAAGAAGTCGGGGGTTTGGATTTGTAGATTTGGAAAATGGAGCGGAAGAGGCTATCCAAGAGTTGGATGGTTATGAGTTCCAAGGTCGGAAACTTCGGGTAAATATGGCACGCCCCCGGAACAACGGGTAACTCCCGTTTCCCTTTTTTTATTTCCAGTCACTTTTTCTCTTCTTTTCAAGAATCTAAATAACTTTATTTTCTCCTCCATAATTTCAAACTTCACTTCCTTTTTACTCTATAATTTCTCCACTATTCTTCAACCGGAAAGAATGGAGGAAAAGAAAGGTGGAATTTAGATATTTTCGGCAACTTGTAATAGTATTTTTGGGAGTAGTATTGGGGGGGAAAATTCTCCAAGGGCATCCTCTAAATTTAACCAAAATGGTGGTAGACCTAAATAGGTCAACGCCGGAAGTGTGGCTTAGGTTTGCCTCTTTCAATCTGATAAAGCCTCTCCATTTATCTGAAAATCCCGATGATAAGGAAGCTTATCGGAAAA
>Ga0256843_1003930_pt1 | contig 10107 bp, 6 predicted proteins | sample AlvinellametaG_FD_191572 | JGI IMG/M metagenome (GOLD analysis project Ga0256843, IMG submission 191572) | Pompeii worm associated microbial communities from hydrothermal vent at the East Pacific Rise, Pacific Ocean - Alvinella | ecosystem: Host-associated > Annelida > Integument > Unclassified ... | reverse complement strand
ATATTTTTCGCTTTGGATGTGCCATTTTTATAAATTTTTATCTGTTAATATTTTTTTTAATTCCGCCCATCGCGGATCTGGTTCTTTTGTTATATTTTCATCTGTTGCTCCATCGTCATCGTAATTGATAATGTAACGGGCATTTTTAGCTATTATTTTCCCCGATTGAATATCCGGATGAATTCGTTTGTTTGGGATGCTTAAAATTACAGTTTCGTAAATTTGTTGTGCTATATTAAACCTATGCGAATGATGCGGAATGATGATTAAATCTTCTCGGTCATCATTGAATTCATCTCCAAATTTTACCAAAAAATCAAAATCCGCTTTAACCGGTTGGTCAAATGGTTCACCGCTGATGTCACAAGGAACATGTATGCTCCCGTTGCTGTGTACCGTAAATTCTAACAAATTATCGTGTTTGTTAAAATCGATTATAATGTCAATATCACAGGATTCAAATTCATCATTGTTAAAATAATCGAAAAAATTCTTATCCAGATGATAACGGTATTGGTGATTTCCGTTTTTCAATCCGCTGAATTTTATGTCATATGATTTCAACTCTTTCATTACCGGTTATTTCGGCTTGCAAATTTATGAATTATTTTGGAGATAATAAAATATTTTTATTTCTTTTTAAGATTGAGTTCTTCAATAAAATCCAATTCAAAATATTCATATTTTCCACGGGTATTCATATTTTTTAGTTCTTCATCATATTTTCTCAAATCCTTGCGCATAACTTTTGAGCTGATGGTTTTAGGAAAAGCGTCCATAAATTCAATAGATCTAGGACGTTTGTATGGTGACATTCTTTTTCGTATGAATTTAAATAATTCCAAAGCGGTTATTTTTTCTTTTTCTATATCTGGTTTAAGTACGATAAATGCTTTGGGTACAATTCTATCTTTATGGTCTATTGAAGGAATAACGCCAACTTCTAATATATATGGATGTTCCATAATTTCACTTTCTACTTCAAAGGGACTGATTCTATAATCTAAACTTTTAAAGACATCATCAGCCCGACCGATAAAATAGATATATCCATTTTCATCCCGATATGCAGTATCTCCTGTCAGGTACCAAGATCCTTTAAATATTTCCATATTTTTTTCATCATCATCATATCCTTTTAATAATCCTAGCGGTCTGTATGGATAGGTAGCCACAGCAATTTGACCGTCTTCTCCCGGAGCAACTTCATCAAGTTTATTATTTACTATTTTGATTTCATATCCTGGAGATGTTTTTCCCATTGAACCTTCGGGAACTTTCATCCCTTTTGGTGTAAAAATTAAAGCAGTAGTTTCTGTTTGTCCATAGCCTTCTCTTAATTTTAATCCGGTAATTTCTTCTACTTTTTTTGTAATTTCTGGATTGAGAGGTTCTCCTGCGCTAACTATTTTGTTGAGTTTAAAATTATATTTTTCAAAATTCTTTAACACAAAAAGTTTCCAAACACTCAGGGGAGCGCATAGACTGGTAATGTTGAATTTTTCTATATTGATTAATGTTTTTTCCGGATCAAACGCAGGATAATGAAATGTAAAAATGGTGGAACCTGCATTCCAGGGAGCGATGAAACTACTCCAAGCAAATTTGGCCCAACCCGGTGAACTAATATTGTAATGGATATCTTCGGGTTTTAAGTCTAACCAATACATGGTGGTAAGATGACCAACAGGATAATGATATGGATGAATCACAAGTTTGGGCTGGGAAGTGGTACCGGAGGTAAAGAACATAAATAATATGTCTGTAGTAAAAGTGATAAAGTCTGCTTTATATTCTGTTTTATAATTATTAACTTCTTCATATTTTACCCATCCGGTTTCTTTATAGGTTTCTTCGTTACGAGGTACCATTATATGAGGCACATTAATCATGGCTTTAAGTTGGGTTAAAGCTTCTCCGGATTGATCTATTTTTTCGATAAAACGATGGTGCGCTATTACATATTTGATATTTCCTCTTTGAATTCTATCACTGATATCATTGGGAGAAAGCAGGGTAGAGGCGGGAATAATTGTACCACCCATTTTCATAACACCTAGAAAAATTTCATAAATTTCTATGGATGTATCCATCATGATTAACACTCTGTCACCTTTTTTAAAAGCATGAGCACGGAGAAAATTGGCTACTTGGTTAGAACGCTTGCGCATTTCTTCAAAGCTGATAATTCGTTCGTTATTCTCTGTATCAGTATAGATTACGGCAGGTTTTGAATTTTTTCTGGCCATATTGTCAAAATAGTCAATGGCCCAATTGAATTTACTCATTCGAGGCCACTTAAAATTTTTTAAGGCTTCTTCATAAGAAGGTACATTCATTAATAGGTTGCGTAAAGCGATAAATTTTTTAGTTTCAGCTGTTGAATTCATAAGTTAATGTGATAAAATGTTAGTAATATTTACAAATTTATGAATGTTTTGTTGAAAAGTAAAATTATAAATGTTAAAAATTAAATGTTTTTTTATTGCGAGTGTTATGGATACAATTTAAGTTGTAGCATCTTGTTAAATAAATTTTTGTAAATTATTAAAGTAGGCTTATTTATGTTTCTGATGGTGTTTGGATAAAAGTCGGTTTTAGTTGTTTCATTAGAAGTGTGTTCCGTAGTGTTATTTATTCTTCTATTTTAATTTTACTTACACCATTTCCGCTTTTTTCCACTTTAATTTGGGTGCCGATGCGTTCTTTAAGTTGTTCGACATGGGAGATAATCCCAATAATTTTTCCGCTGCTTTGCAGGCTTTCAAGGCTGGAAATAACAGTTTCAAGTAAGTCGTCGTCCAGTGTTCCAAAACCTTCATCAATAAATAAGGATTCTATTTTCACATTACGGCTGGCCATATCCGACAGGCCCAATGCCAAAGACAGACTCATTAAAAAGGACTCGCCGCCACTACAAGTTTCCACCGGACGGATACTGCCGGCTTGGTAGTAGTCGATGAGTTCTATATTGAGTTCTTTTTGAATATTATTATCCTTGTCGTCCAGTGATGCCATTTGAAGAGAATAGCGGTCGTTGAAACGAGCAAGATGCAGATTGGCATGATTGATTAGGCTCTGCAAAGTGAGGCGTTGTACGTAGATGTTAAAAGCATCTTTGGTGCCGCCTAATAGATCGAATAAAGTTTGCCATTTTTCCAATAGTTTTTTTTGTTTTTCTATTTCTAATAGTATTTGCCGGTTGCGTTCGCGCAATTTACGGTCGTTTTCAAACAAGTTTTCTATTTTGCCTTGTTGCTGTTGTAGTTCTTCTTTTCGGTTTTCTATTTCCTTCAGTTGTTCGATGATTTCTTCTGCATTGATTTCCGGAGGTTCGGGCAGTTGTTTCAGTTTGTTTTTTACTTCTTTTTCGCGGGCAGTCAGAGCGGTTTGACGATCTTCAAGTTGTTTTTGAATCCGGAGGTATATTTGTTTGGTGTCATAGTCGAGTAGGACGGCTTCAACTTCCGGGCGGGTATTGAAATCACTTTTTTGCAGTTGGTGGTTGAATTCCGTTTTGAGTTTTTGAATGTTTTCTTCGCATTGGTTCAAATTTTTTTGCAGGCTTTTTTCATCTGCTTGCAAGCCTGAAATTTTCTTTTCTATTTCGAGGCGTTGATTTTTATGTCTTTCCAGTTGTTCACCGGTTTTTTGGGTGTTATTTTGCAATTGTGAACGCTTGTCTTTTATGCTGACGGACAAAGGAAGAATTTCATTTCTTTCCCGTCTGGTTTTTTTTATCAATTTATCGAGTTGGTTGCGATGAGCGATTTTTTCTTGTACTTCTTTTTTATCTGCTTGGATGGTTTTTTCCAGATGTTTGATTTCGGTTACCAGTACTTCGAGTTGGTTTTCAAGCCGGTTTTTTGTTTTTTCCCGTATTTTATAAGTATCAATTCTTTCTTGAAGTTTATTGATGAGTATTTCTGTATTTTCATAAGCAGGCATCGGAATTTTATAAACGGACAGTGCTTTGGTCAATTCTTGTTCCACTTGTTGTATTTCTGTAGAAAGTTTTTCCGATTTTTTCCGGTTATTTTCAATGTTTTGCAGGAGATTTTCGTATCGGGTACGGGCAATACTCAACTTTTCTTGCAAGGAAGACAGTGTTTTGTCTGCAGTTTGAAAATCATCGTTGAGGCGATTAAATTCTTCTTGCAAGCGGTTTGTCATTTTTATTTTTTCTTGAATTTCTTCGGTTTTGTTCAAGCGGTTTTTCAGTTCCTTTTTTAGTTGAATTTCATCATTGTAAGGAATATTAACTGATAGATTTTGGTATTCATTTTTAAGTAAGGAGATTTCTTTTTTTGCTTTTGTAATGTTTTCTTTTTCGTTTTGAAGGAAAGCATTTATTTCACTAATCTTTTTTTCATTGTTTCGCAGTAGGGCTTGTAAATCCTCCATTATTTTTTGTTGTTCTTCAAGACGTTTTGCGTTAGCGGAAAAGTCGTAATTATCGTAGGTTTTCACAAAAGGATGTTCAGTGGCGCCACAGAGCGGACAAGCTTCGCCTTTACGGAGTTTACGGCGTTCTTCTTCCAGACTTTTTACTTTGTTTTCCAGTTCGCGTTCGCGTTCCAAACCGCTTAAGATTTCCTTGTTCAGAAAGATTTTATCTTCCAAAAACTTTATTTCTTTTCCGGTTATTTTTGCGGTTTTATCGAGTTGGACAATCTTGATGTTGTGTTGCTCAATTTGTTTCTTTTTATCTTTGATTTGTTCTGCTATTTCAAGGGCTTTGGCAAGTTTGTCTTTTAATTCACCGGTTTGTTGCCATTGTCGGTTCAGTTCGCTCAATTTATGTTTAGCCAGTTCTTTTTGAACTTGGTCACGTTTTTGTTTTTGCTTGGTAAGCTGTTGTTTTTGCTTTTCAAAATCTGTTTTGTAAATTTCAATTTTCCGTTGGATTTTACCGGCTTCTTGTTTCCATTTTTCCTTATCTTTTTGTAGGGTGTATAGATCGTCTTTGATATCTTTTCTACGGTTGAGTTGTACAGTCCATCGGTTGATTTTTTCTTTGATTTCGGGCAAGAAAGTTCGTTTTTCCAAGTAGGTGTTAATTTCAGCGAGTTTTGTTTCCCATTCTTTCTTTTGTGCGTTTTTTTGTTCTGATTCTTTTTGGTTGGTTTCGATTTTTTCTTGCAGTTGAAGTATGAGAGTATCGACTTCTTCGTGTTTTTTTTGCAGATGGACGATTTCGGTATCGATACGGGTTATTTTATCCAAAAGCGGACGCCATTTGTTTTCGGTTTTGCGGGCTTTTTCCACTTCTTTTTCGGCGAGGGAGATTTGCCTGTTCAAGTCGTTTTTTTGTGCACGAGCTTCTTGCAGGTTTTGTTTGACTTTCACCAATTTGTTTTGACTGAGGTTTTTATCGGTTTCGTAGTTTTTGAGTTGGGTCAATATTTTTTCAAAGGCTTCGGCTTTGAGGTGAAGTTGCAATGCTTTTAACGGATTTTCGTTGTTTGTAAACTCTTGGGCAAGTTCCTTTTTTTCTTGTTCCAATTTTTCTTTTTCCGCTTCGAGTTTTGCTCTGTCATTATAGAATTGCCGGATTTTTTCTAAGCTTAAGGCTTGATTTTTAAGGTTTTTAAGGTTTTTTCCGATTTCTTTTTGTTTGCTTTTCAGTTCTTTTTTGTGTTCGTCATTGAGTAAGTCTTCCCGATTGATTTTATATTCAATTTCTTTGAGTTTATCTTTTTCGATTTTAATACGTCTTGCCACATTTTCTCCTATTTTTTTATAGATATCTTTACCGATAATTTGATCGAGTAGTTCAACTTTTTCTTTTTTACTGGCTTTTAAAAAGGCGGCGAATTCCCCTTGAGCCAGCATCATGGAACGGAGGAATTGACGATAATTTAACCGGGTAATTTTTTCGATTTCTTTGAGATATTCCGTAGGTTTTTCGGCCAGTATTTTATTTTTACTGATATTGATTAAGCGAACAGTTTCACGGGGATTCGTAAGTTTTCTGCCATTTTGGGTTTGGGTACGAATGTGCCAATAAGCTTCATAAATTTCTCCTTCATTGGAAAAAGTCACACGAGCCATTGCTTGCGTTGCTCCCCGGCTGATGATGTCGGTTAAGCCCAATTTGATATGCGAGGCATTAAAGCGGGGTACTTGCCGGTACAGGGCAATGGTTATCGCATCGAGTAGCGTTGTTTTTCCGGCACCGGTAGGGCCTGTTATGGCAAATATGCCGGTAGTGGTAAAGCGTTCATCTCTAAAATCTATACGTATGGGGGTGTCGCATTTTATGGAGTTGATATTTTGTAGTTCGAGTTCGAGGATTTTCATAGTTGCCGACTTAATTTTCTTCAGTTTCATTCAATACTTCATAAAAAGCATCTAAAATTTCAGGATGTTCATCGAGATTAAAACCTTGTTCTTTGCATTTTTTTTGAAATACTTCATCGGGTTGAAGTTCGGTGAGTTTCCGGTCTTCTGCTTCTATCCGGGTAATGTCCACTTGTTTTTGTGCTTGCAAATTACGGACGCTTAATGCTTTTATTGGCAAATCTTTGATATGTTCATTGATAAGTGTATATGCATTTCTCAATGGTCTTTCATCGTTTAGGTTAACTTCTACCCAAGTTTCATACTCATTATTTTTTAAGGCAATATCTTCGAGTTTTTGGTAAATGTTTTCTAAATTTCCGCTGATGCGACAGAGTTTTCTAAATGCCGGTACTTTGATTTCGTCTATTTTAGCCGCTTGGTTTTTTCCGGTGTTGATAAGTATTATTTTTTTCTCGCTTCCAGCTTCGCTAAAACTCAAGGGATAAGGTGTGCCGGAATAACGAATATATTCTTTACCGCCTATTTGTTGCGGACGGTGTAAATGTCCCAAGGCAATATAGTTAAAAGTATTAGGAAAATCTTCTGCGGAAATATCGCCCAATCCGCCTACATAAATACGTTTTTCGCTATCGGAGGTCTGTGCTCCGGTGGCAAATAAGTGCCCCATAGCTATGGAAAAGATTTTATCGGTGTCGTATTTGTTATTAATGAATTCCGCTAATTCGTTATAATGATTGGTTAAGGCTGTACGATAGCGGTTTTGCATTTCTGTGGCATTTTCTCCGGCTATGGCACGACGGATATCGCGATCGCGCAGAAAAGGTACAGCAGCCACTACGAGTTTTTCACCATGGATATTTATTTCTATAATTTCATCTTCGGGATTTCCGGTTGCTTTACCGATGAGATGAATATTAAAAAATCGGGTAAATTGAGCAGGTGCATTCAGTGTACCGGGGGCATCGTGGTTGCCGGCGGTCATAATGATGTTGTTGCAGGAAGTATAACGGTGTAATTTAGCTAAAAACCGGTAAAACAATTCCAAACTCTGCGTGGAAGGATGGGCCGTGTCAAAAATGTCTCCGGAGACCAACAGCACGTCAATTTTTTCGGCATCGATATATTGAATAAGCCAATCCAAAAATTTTTTTTGTTCATTGTATTGCGATTGTTCGTGCAGGCGGTGTCCTAAGTGCCAGTCGGATGTATGGAGGATTTTCATTTTGTATCGTTTATTGTTTAACTGTGTAACTGTGTAATCGTGTAATTGTTTAATCGTGTAATCGTGTAATTGTTTAACTGTGTAATCGTGTAATCGTGTAATTGTTTAACCGTTTAACCGTGTAATTGTTTAATCGTGTAACAGCTTAAGCGGTGAAATGATTTTTTTATCCCGGAAAAACCGGAAAGGCGGTATAACATTTTTTTAAATCGATATGTATCCATTTGATTTTAAATGGTGCAGTAAAGTTGCGTTTGATATTTTCCAAGCTCAAATTTTCGTCAAAAGAAATCATCAGCAAGTAATCGATTGCCGGCAATTCGGGGAACAGATAAAAAGCTTCGTGGGTATCGAATAAACTTTGTGGATGTTTGATAGGAATAAGTACTTCATTGTTGAGTAGGCGCATACGTTGGCCTATTTCATTTTCGGAAGTGGCATAATTTTGAAAAGAAACTTCGGTATTTCGTCGAATAACTTGAATGGGATCTTGTAGTTCAAAGTTCGTAAAAAAGTTTTTGTTTAAGAAATAACTGAGTTTGTGTAAAGGTTCTTGCGTTTGCGCCCCAATGAGCAAGAATTCGTATTCTTCGGGCAAATCATCTATTTGTAAGATGTGTTTTTTCGGTTTTTTGTTTTGTTTTTTGGCCATTTTTGTCCGGTTGAATGATGTAATAAGCTCTTCGTGCTGCTATTTCTTCTGCTTTTTTCTTATTGATAGAACGTCCTTGGCTTATTTTTTTGTCGTTGAGCACAAATGAAACCCTAAAATAGTTATTTTTTCCGTTATTTGTATCTTTTTGGGCGAGAAATTCAAATGGATAATGATTTTTTTGCGCCCATTCAATCATATGGCTTTTATAACTACTGATTTTTTTATCGAGTCGTTCCAAGTCGATATGCGGATCGATCATGGTTTTATAGATGAATTCTTTGGCGCCGTCAAAACCTTTATCTAAAAAAATGGCACCGGCAAGCGCTTCATATAAGTTGCCGGAAATGTTATTACCCATTTGTTTTTTAGTCAATTTGACATTGAGTAAATCGGTAATATTGAAACTATTACCTAATTCGTTCAGGTGTTTTCTGCTGACAATTTTTGAACGCATAACAGTTAATTCACCTTCGGTGGCAAAGGGGAGTTCTTTGAATAAAAATTCAGAAATGACCGTTTCAATTATGGCATCTCCTAAGAATTCAAGGCGTTCAAAATTGAATTGATTCCCGTTTTTATCCTTTTTATTTTTGGCTTTATGGGTTAATGCTTCTTGATAAAGAGAAAGGTTTTGCGGTTTGAAGGGGAGAATATTTTTAAGTTTCTCCTGCAAAACATCATTTTCAGTCTTTTGGTTATTCTGAAAAAACTTTAGTAAGAAATTCAATAGGATAAATTTTTAGAATTTACCGAAGATAATTGAAGCATTATGTCCGCCAAAACCGAAAGTATTGCTGATAACAGCATTTAATTCTCGTTTTTGGGCGACATTAAAGGTTAGATTAATATTGTTATCTATTTCCGGGTCATCCGTAAAATGGTTGATAGTGGGAGGCACAATGCCTTCACGCAGGGCTAGGATGGAAGCAATAGCTTCAACGGCACCGGCAGCTCCCAATAAGTGTCCGGTCATAGATTTTGTACTGCTTACATTTAATTGGTAGGCATGATCACCAAAAACTTCTTTGATGGCTTTTATTTCGGAAATATCTCCCAGCGGAGTAGATGTGCCGTGCACATTTACATAATCAATAGCTTGTGGTTGTAGGTTGGCATCTTTCAAGGCATTTTTCATCACAAGAGCAGCTCCTTTTCCTTCGGGATGAGGTGCGGTCATATGATAAGCATCGGCGGACATTCCTACACCGAGAATTTCAGCATAGATTTTGGCACCGCGGGCTTTGGCATGTTCCAAGGTTTCAAGTACTAGTGCTCCACCGCCTTCACCCATTACAAAACCATCGCGGTCTTTGTCAAAAGGACGTGAAGCTGTTTTGGGATCGTCATTACGGGTTGACAAAGCACGTAGGGCATTGAATCCTCCTACTCCCGCATTGGTAATAGCTGCTTCTGCTCCACCTGTTACCATTACATCTGCCATTCCTAATCTCAAGATATTATAGGCGTCAATGATAGCATTAGAAGAAGTGGCACAAGCTGAAACCGTAGCGTAATTGGGGCCGTAAAACTTATTTTCAATAGAAATAAGTCCGGCTGCCATATCCGAAATCATTTTTGGAATAAAGAAAGGATTGAAACGGGGCGTTCCGTTTCCTTCGACAAAGTTTCTAACTTCATCTTCATAAGTTTGTAATCCTCCGATTCCCGATCCGAATATAACGCCTGCTCTTTCTCGGTTGAGTTTTTCGTCGTCAAAATTGGCATCGGCAATGGCTTCTTTGGAAGCAATAAGGGCAAATTGGGCATATAAGTCCATTTTGCGTACTTCTTTGCGGTCAAAGTAGTCCGAAGGATTGTAATTTTTTACTTCACAAGCAAAACGAGTTTTGAATTTAGAAGCATCAATGCGTGTAATAGGTGCTGCGCCACTGACACCATTAATCAATGATTGCCAGTATTCTTG
>Ga0256843_1003929_pt1 | contig 10107 bp, 10 predicted proteins | sample AlvinellametaG_FD_191572 | JGI IMG/M metagenome (GOLD analysis project Ga0256843, IMG submission 191572) | Pompeii worm associated microbial communities from hydrothermal vent at the East Pacific Rise, Pacific Ocean - Alvinella | ecosystem: Host-associated > Annelida > Integument > Unclassified ... | reverse complement strand
TTACCTCGAAACGGTCGAAGTGACCTACGACCCGGCGCAGATCGACTACGAAACCCTGGCGAAGACCTTTTTCGAAATCCACGATCCGACACAGGAAGGCCGGCAGGGACCGGATGTCGGCCCCCAGTATCAAAGCGCGGTCTTCTACCGCGACGAAAAAGAGAAAAGGGTACTCGAAAGTCTGATCGAACGCTTGCGCCGCAACGGCTACGACGTCCGGACGAAACTGCTGAAAGCGAAAGCATTCCATTCGGCCGAAGGATATCATCAGGACTATTACGTCCGCCATCACAAACAGCCGTACTGCCACGGCTATGTCAAGCGGTTCAAAGACTGACGGGCACCCCTAACGGATATTGAGAAAATAGCGCAGCGAAGCGTCGCTCCACGCCTCGCTGCGGGCGAGATAGCCCGACGCGCTTTCGTACACCCGCCTGAAGTCGGGGTTTTCACGGCTGAAACGCTCCAGCACTTCCAGATTCGCCTTTTTCGCCGCCGAAGTCACTTCGTCCGGAAAGCGCATCAGCTTGACGCCGTATCCGGAGAGTTTCGGCATCGTTTCGGCGTTCTTCGCCTGAAACTCGAAGGTCATCGTGCTGTTCATCTCGGCGACGGCGCATTCGAGGATCGCCTGCTGTTCGGGCGAAAGTTTTTCCCACGTGTGTTTGCTGAAAGTCATTTCGAGAATGGAGCCGGGTTCGTGCCAGCCGGAGTAGTAGTACGGCGCGACCTTGTAAAAACCCATCTTGAGGTCGAGGTAGGGGCCGACCCACTCCGTCGCGTCGATGACCCCGCGTTCGAGGGATGTGTAGATTTCCCCCGCGGGCAGCAGCACCGGATTGACGCCCAGTTTCGCCATCACTTCGCCGCCGAGGCCGGGAATACGCATCTTGAGCCCGCGCATGTCTTCGAGCGATTCGATCGGCTTGCGAAACCAGCCGCCCATCTGGATGTTGGTGTTGCCGCCGGCGAAAGGGTAGAGGTTGTAGCGGCCGTAAAGCTCGCGCCACAGCTCGATGCCGCCGCCGAACTGCACCCAGCCGTTGAGTTCCTCCGCCGTCATGCCGAAAGGAAAACCGCTGAAAAGGGCAAAGGCGCTGTTCTTGCCCTTCCAGTAGTAGGGACCGGAATGAAACCCGTCGATCTGCCCGCTGCTGGCGGCGTCGAAGACGGCAAGGGCGGGCACGAGGGTGTTTTTGGGAAAGAGTTTGATCTCCAGCAGCCCGCCGCTGATCTGCGCGACCCGTTCGGCGAACCGGTCCACCCCGGTTCCCATGATGGGAAAATGCGCCGGCCAGCTCGTGGCGATCCTGAGCGTCGTCTTTTTGCCGCGGTTGAAACGGACACTTTTGTCCGCATCGTGTTTTTTCGGATGCTTGCTGTAGTCGATTGCCACCCGACCGCTGTCGTTGCAGCCCGCAGCGAACATCGCCGATCCCGTCACGGCGGCGGCGGTAAGAAAGTTTCGTCGGTTCATAATTCAGTCCCTTTGGGTTGGTTGTGGGTTGTTTATGGGTGAGTTACGGGTAATTCATCACTAACCCGAAACTAACCCGAATCTCTCCCGTCACTAACCTTTTCTTTAGTAAAACGCCGCGATGATGGCGTAACAGATGAAGAAAAAGAGATGCGACGTCCCCTCGAAATAGTTCGTCTCCCCGTCGTCGGTCGTTTTCCATGCCAGGATGATCGTGAGGATCAGCGCGCCGACCTGCAGGGTGTTGAAATCCAGCGTCAGGGGGTGAGCCGTCGTATAGGAGAGCGCAAGCAGGGCGGGGACGGTGAGCATGATCGAGACCGTCGACGCCCCCATCGCGATGTTGATGACCCGCTGGATCTGGTCGTTGCGCGCGGCGTTGACCGCTGTCATGATCTCCGGTGCGACGGAGATGATGGCGATCACGAGACCGGCGAGACCGACCGGGAAGTCGTACTCCTTGACGAGCGCCATCCCCTCGTTGGCGAAGATCTCCGCGATAACCCCGATCAGGGCGATCAGCGAGAAGATGATGATGAAGTTGGTGACGGTACCCAGCCGTTCGAACGCTTCGGGCTCCTCCTCTTCCTCTTCGCCTTCTTCGAGCTTGCGCTTCTTGTAGCGGAAGATCCGGCTGCGTGCCGTCGCTTTGAAGAAGTGCGAATGGGTTTTGGTCTGGAAGATGAAGATGACGATGTAGAACATGAACAGCACGAAGCCGATGATGTTGCTCGCGAGGATCAGGTCTTCGGCGGACTGGGCGGTAAAGTGCATGATGCTGGGAACGAGCAGGGCGGAGGAAGCGACCAGCAGGATCGTCGTATAGGTGCTGGAGGTATCTTCGTTGTGTTCCTGCTCCTTGAAAGCCAGACCGCCGATAAAGACCGCCAGTCCCAGCAGCACGTTCATGTCGACGATGACGGCGGAGATGATCCCCCCTTTGACCGTGTCCATCGCCCGCGGGTCGTGGTGGGCGTTCATCAGGACCATGTAGAGCAGAATGATCTCGACGATGACGGCGCTGAAGGTGAGAACGAAAGAGCCGTAGGGCTCGTCGAGCCGCTCGGCGAGTTCCTCGGCCACCTCGGCGACGGTCATGGAGAGCATGGCGATGGAGACCGCCGCCGTCACCGTAGCGAGGTGGGCGTTGCCGTAATGGTGGAAAAGATAGGCGATGATTCCGGCGATCAGGCCGAAAACGGCGACTTTGTTCTGCAGGACGACTTCGGAAAGCCTTAAGGGATTGTCTGAGGGTAAAGGGTCTGCGTTCAACGCATCGGCTCCTAAAAGAGAGTATGGAGTTTCCGCTCCGCGGCCGTTTCGTCGAGCAGGCTTTTGTCCTGACCGCCGATCAGCGCGAAATGGAACGGCTCCGTTTTTAACAGGTTAATTATATCCTGCCGGGAGGCATATGGCAAAATCGACCTGTTTTCCGGAAAGCGGTCACGATGTTCTTCCGGCACGAAACAAAGGGTTTTCGCCCATTTCGCCTCGGACCCGATAAACGCGATCTCCTGCGGCACGAGGGTCGGATCCTTTTCGAAAATCAGCACCTTGCTCCCGTGCCCGAACGGTTTGACGCGCAGATCGTCCCCGACGAAAACCGGCTCGAAATGCGACGTTCCCTGCATGCCGGTGATTCGATAATGCAGGCCGTTCGATTTCAGCCAGGCGACCAGACGGTTGAGCCGCGGCAGAAAAAACGGAGAGATCATCTGCCGCTCGTAATACTCCCCGTCGAGAATGAAAGAAGTCTCGAAAAGCGTCTGTTCCATGACGACGATCTCCCTGTCGGTATGCGGAATCGTGACCGCATCGATGAAAACGTCGTGCCAGCGGGGCAGGTCTTCGAAAAAAACCCGGCTGCCCTCCGGAAGTTCCCAGAGACGGTGAAGCTCCTCTCTGACCGATCCTTCTACGATACAGGCCCGCTCGTCACGCACCATCTGCGCCGCCAGCGCCAGCGTCACGGAATCGCATGCGACGGCGATGAGCGAACGTTCGAGCAGATGAAAGCGCAGCAGCCGCAGCAGGGCGTCGTCGAGGGAGGCGACCCGGATCCAGGCCGCTTCGGCGTCTGTCACCGGGGTCTCCTCTTCGAACAAGACGGCATAGGCGCCGTTGGCCAGCGCCTGGGGGATTTCGCGCGGATCGTAGGCGACGAATATGTCGCCGCGCCGTACCCGATGCGGTTTGAGAACGATCGCCTCGAACTGGGCGACCGCCGGCGAGGAACGCAGATCCCCTCCGACGAGCGAAAGCAGGTTTTCGAGTCTCATCCGACGGAGCTGCCGGCCTTGCGGGGATGTTCGGGACGCATCAGCGAAAGCCCTTCGTCGTCTTTCGCCGCCAGCAGCATCCCTTCGGAGATCATGCCCATCAGTTTCGCGGGCTTGAGATTGGCGACGACGCAGACCTGGGTACCGACCAGCGAATCGGCGCTGTAGAACTCCTTGATACCCGCGACGATCTGGCGGGGTTTCTCTTCACCGAGATCGACCTGGAGCCTGAGCAGTTTTTTGCTTTTGGGGACCTCTTCGGCTTCGATGACCGTACCGATCCTGAGCGAGACCTGGAAGAACTGGTCGATCGTGATCAGGTTGTCTTCGGAAGAGGGGGCCGCTTTCTGCGGCTTTTTCTCTTCTTTTTTCGGTGCGTCCGGCTGTGCCGCCGGGGCCTGCTCCATTTTCGGTTCATCGATACGGGGGAAGAGCGGCGGAACCTTTTTGATCGTGAACGTTTCCAGCAGTTCCCGCTGTGCGATCAGCGTGTCGTACGCCCGGGGATCGATCGTGAAGCCGAGGGCGTCGGCGATCGTTTCCGTCGTTTTGGGCATGAACGGGTGCAGCAGGACGGAAGCGCGGGCGAGGATGTTGGCGACCAGCGCGACGACGGCCAGCGCCTCGTCCGTTTTTCCCTCTTTCATCTTGACCCAGGGCGCGTGCGCTTCGATCGCCTTGTTGCCGACGGTGAACAGCTTCCAGAGCTCTTCGAGGTAGCGGTGCGTCTGAACCTCCTCGAGATAGGCTTCCACCCCGTCGAGAACGGTATCGACTTCCGCGATCTCCCCGGCGTGGTATTTGAGCACGTCTTTGCTGTCGATCACGAAATCCGAATACTTTCCGCTCATGCCGATGATGCGGTTGAGCAGGTTGCCCAGGTCGTTGCTCAGGTCCGAGTTGATCCGGTCGATCAGCGCCCGCTGGGAAAAGTCGCCGTCCTGCCCGAACGGCACCTCGCGCATCATGAAGTAGCGCAGGTTTTCCAGGCCGTAGGCGTCGGCGACCTCTTTGGGGCTGACGACGTTGCCTTTGGACTTGCTCATCTTCTCGCCGTCACGCGTCCACCATCCGTGCGCGCCGATATGTTCGGGCAGCGGCAAATCCAGGCTCATCAGAAACGCCGGCCAGTAAATGGCGTGGAAGCGCAGGATGTCCTTGCCCACCAGCTGCATCTGCGCGGGCCAGTAGCGCATCAGCGCTTCGTCCTGTCCGTATCCCAGTGCCGTGATATAGTTGAGCAGGGCGTCGAGCCAGACGTACATGACGTGCTTGTCGTCGTTCATCGATTCGGGCAGCGGCACCCCCCAGGTGAAGCTGGTCCGGGTGACGGAGAGGTCGTTGAGACCGCCCTTGACGAAGTTGATGACCTCGTTGCGGCGGGATTTGGGCAGGATGAAATCCTCGTGCGCTTCATAATAGTCCAGCAGCTTCTGCTCGTAGGCCGAGAGGCGGAAGAAGTAGCTCTCCTCCCTGACGACGCTGGTCGTGCGGCCGCAGTCGGGGCAGAATTCGCCGTCGATGAGCTGGGTTTCGGGGAAAAAGGTCTCGCAGCTGACGCAGTAGTGGCCTTCGTAGTTGCCTTTGTAGATGTCGCCTTTGGCGTACATCACCTCGAAGGCTTTCTTGACCCCTTCCATGTGTCCGGCGTCGGTGGTACGGATGAACTTGTCGTAGCTGATACCGAATTCGTCCCACAGGTCGCGGAACGTCGCGCTGATTTCATCCGCGAACTGCTGCGTGGGTTTGCCGAACTTTCTGGCCGACTCCTCGATCTTCTGTCCGTGTTCGTCGGTGCCGGTCAGAAAGAAGACGTCTTCTCCCTTCAGACGTTTGTAGCGTGCCAGCGTATCGGCGATGAAAGTCGTGTAGGCGTGCCCGATATGGGCCTCTCCGTTGACGTAGTAGATCGGGGTGGTCACATAATAGCTCATGGATTTCCTCTGGTTTAAAATTCAAATCCGCCGGTCTCGCCTTTGGACATGCTGTCGTAGACGGCGCCGACGTAGGCGGTACGGATCTCGCAGGCGAGAAACTTTTCGCAGGGCAGGCAGCTTTTGAGGCCGTGTTCGGCCTGACACGCCTTCAGCTTGTCGATCATCTCGTCCAGGCGCTGTTCGAAGCGGTCCCGGACTTTCGCGTCACCCGACGCCATAGGCCTCTTTCACCCGGCCGATTTCGTAGGCCGAGCCGAAGAAACACGGCGTCGTTTCGTGCGGATCGGAACAGGGCAGATCGAGCAGGCGCCCGCCCTTTTCGTCGATCGCCTGTCCGCCGGCGAGTTCGTAGACGAACGCGAACGGAAAGACTTCGAACAGCTTCCGCAGCTTTCCGTCGGGTTTGTCCGTCGTTCCCGGGTAGCTGAAAAGCCCGCCGCCTTTGAGCAGGATCTGGTGCAGGTCGGGCACCATTCCGCCGGAGTAACGCAGGCGGTAGCCTTCGGCGAAGAGTCCGTCGACCATTTTTTTGTGGTGCGGAGGCCAGTGCTGCTGCGTGCCGCCGGGGGCGTTGAGTCTGCCTTTTTCGCCGATGCGGATCTGCTCGAGTTCCTTGAAACGGCCGTGGCGGTAGATGAAATGGCGGACGTTGCCCTTGTAGGCGGTCACCATCTCCATGCGCGGACCGTACACGATGTAGACCGAAGCAATCATTTTCCGCGCGTTCCATTCGCCGTCGTAGATCCCGAAGATCGAACCGACGGAGAGGTTGACGTCGATCAGGCTGGAGCCGTCGAGCGGGTCGTAGGCGATGAAGAGTTCGCCGCCGGGATGCAGCTCCTCGGCTTCTTCCTTCTCCTCACTCGCGATTTCGCGGACCATGGGAACGGCGGAAAACTCCTCGGCGATGATCAGGTCGCTGATGATGTCGAGCTTGAGCTGGATATCGCCGGACTGGTTGGACTGGCTGGAATAGTCCGTGTCTTCGTTCGTGATCGCTTCGTGGATCCGGAACGCCGCGCGCTGGATGGCGTCAAAAACGGGTTCGAGGGTACGCATCATATCTCCTTTGCATGCTGGAAGATCCATTCGATGACGGCATCGGGATCGTTGAGGTCGAGCACGTCGACGTTTTCGGGAAGGGCGTAGTCCGAAAGGGTGACGCTGCCGTCCACGGCGAGGGCGTTCATGTACGGAAAATACGCTTCGTCGATCGTGTCGCGAAAGATGCTGATCCGCGGCAGCGGAAGGTTTTTGAGCCCCTCGACGAGCAGCACGTCGAAGCCGCCGAACAGTTCGACGAGTTCGTCGAGTTCGCGGTGACGGTGTGAAAAGTACGTCGTCCTCGTGGGCGAAGTGACGATCACTTCCGCCCCCGTGTCGGAAAATTTGTAGCTGTCCTTGCCGGGAACGTCGAAGCGCGCCTTGTCTTTCGGGTCGTTCTTGATGATGGCGACCTCTTTCCCGTGCTCGTGGATCAGCTTGCGCGCCACTTTGAGAATCAGGGTCGTCTTGCCGCTGTTCGACGGCCCGGTAAAGGCGACTGCCAGTCGTTTTTTCATGCTGTTTCCATCCGTTTTCAGATAGGGGGATTATAGACCAGAGTGGTTGAAAATTGGTTGAGAATGAAGCGCCTTTCAAGAGGAGTTCCTCTATAATGCGCCGAAACCAACGGGAAGGAGAAGGCATGCTGCGCTGGACGTCCGCCGTACTTTTCGCCGTCGTTTTCCTCGGCTGCAGCCGGGACACGGCGTTCGAGTACTTTACCAAACTCGACAGCACCGCAGAACGCGCCGTCGTCAACCTGCGCCAGATTGTCCTGCGCGACGACCGCAACAACACCCGGGCGCTGATCTCCGTCATCTATCTCGATCCGGTACAGCCGCAGATCTTCCGGCGGCAGCACTTTTTTCTCGTCGGACTCTACGACAGCCGCAAGCGGCCGCTTTTCGACTATAACCTCACCCTCAACGGCGAAGCGCCCAAAGGCATCGTCGAACTCGACGACAACTGCTCCCTGCGGCGGCTGATGCCGCTGAACAATCCGTGGACAGACTACTACGAAGTCGTTTTCGCCCACACGGACGACGAAAACCTGACGCTCACTTTCGAAAACGGTCCGTCTTTGAAGGGGTCAGCAGTCTATCGGTCAGTTCGATAAGCGATACCGGCTCTCCCAGGATCTTTTTGTAGACGACGTAGTTTGTCAGCACCTTTTTCCCGTATTCCCGCGTTTCGGTCCTCCGCATCAGCTCCATGCTCATGAACGGCTCGTACGGCCCGGGACGAAAAGCGCCGTTCAGCAGGTGCCGTTTCGTAAATCCGATGCCGCCGTTGTAGGCGTAGGCGACGAGCAGCGGATGCCAGACGCGGTGCCCGAGCCATTCGACATGGGGTTTGGCGTAAAGCAGGTTGATGTGCGGATCGAACATCTCTTCGAGGCGTTCGCGCCCGCAGCCGACGTCGTCGTCCATCGCCCGGCACAGAAAGGGCATGATCTGCATCAGCCCCAGCGCGTACGAGGACGAAAGGGCGGCGGGAATGAAACGGCTCTCCTGCCGCATCAGCGCGTAGATCAGCGCTTTTGTATCGGTGTCGACGTCCTTCAGCTCGTCGTCGTAGGGCATGATGTAGCCCTGAAGCCGGTAGTTCGACGCCTTTTCGACGATAAACGACTGTAGCGGCAGCAGGTTCGAAGCGTCGTATTTCTGCGCCAGATCGTAGAGCTTCTCCTTCGGCGTCGACTTGATCTCGTCGAGCAGGGCGTTCCAGACGAACGGATCGGAAAGGTTGATGTCCGAGACGTCCGGAGAAGTCTGAAGACGGAAATAGAAATTGTCGGGGAAGGTGCCCAGCTTCTCCCTGGCGTACAGCGAATAGAAATTGATGTCCCAGCTTTCCGCCAGCTCTTTCCAGATCAGGTCGTTGCCTTCGGAGGCGAGCGCCTGCCAGAAAAGCGCCTTGTCCCTGTCCGCCTGATAGTAGGCCTTTTCGCGCGAAAGCTGAAAATGCTCGATCGCCCGCGACTTTTTCCCGCGCCGGAGCTGGTTGAGGCCGAGATAGAAATGGCCCCGGGCGTCGAGATCCTTCACGTCCACTTTCGTCAGCGCCCAGGCGAAACGCGACAGGGCGTCGTCGTTGATCGCGTTCATCACCGCCGACGTGAACCCGGGGCTTTTCGCCAGTTTCTGCATGTAGTCCGCGTCGGGGATGAAGTTGAACTGCCGGCGGCGGGAGTGGCCGTAGCTGCCGTTGAACACTTTCAGAAAGAGCCGGGGTTTGTAGCGCCGGTAGGTTTTGGACAGGTCGGGTTCGTCGAGCATTTCCGCGGCGGCGGCGAGATCGGGGTCCCTGAGCAGCCCGACGATGCGCGCACGCTCTTTCGGCGTCATCGCGGAGAGCTTGCCGACGGAAACGCCCAGGCGAATGCAGTCGGGATCCGTGCTTTTTCGAAGGTCCGCGATTCCCATTTTCATGCATCCGACCGTATAGGCGACTTCGGGCCGGGCGCTTTTTTTCGCGTAGGCGTAGAACATCTTCCGGTTGACGTTCCGGATGAGGTAGAAGGCTTCGTCCGCCTGTTCGGAGGTGATGTTCTGATCGAAGTACTGCCAGATCATGAAGTTGCGGGCGAGGGAAGGGGGTTTGGCGCGAATCTGTTCCAGGGTGATTTCCGCCCCGGAAACGGCGGCCGAAAACAGCAGTGCGGCGACAACGATCCGGACGAAAAGCCGCATCGAAACTACATCAGGGGAGCCGGCCCCGCGATCGCGAAGAGCAGGCGCGTGAAAATCACGTCGACGATCTGCAGGCCGACGATGATGATCAGCGGCGCGAGGTCGATGCCGTTGAACACCGTCGGGATGTAGCGCCGCACCAGCACATAGGCCGGCTCCGTCAGGCGATAGAGCACCTGAACGACCGGATTGGTCGGGTCGGGGCGCACCCATGTCAGCAGCGCGGCGATGATGACGATCCAGATATAGACGTTGATCAGGGTGTGGACGATGCCGCCCAGCCCCAGGACAATGCTTCCGAGCGTGTTCATTTGACAACCTCCCCGAGATAGTGTTTGATGTTTTCATAGACCGCGTCGAGGTCCGGCCCGTGTTCCGCGCCGGTCAGCAGCAGGCGCAGCGACTTGAAGAGCGGCTTGCCCTTGAGGCCCGTCGCGTCGACGATGTGTTTTTTGAAGGCGTTGAAATCCTCGAAAAACGGCGCGTCGAGAATGACCGCCCTGATCTTCGCCGCGCTTTCGGCGAACTCCTCCGGAATGCTCTTGTCCGAGAAAATCGCGCCGATTTTCGCCTTGAGCTCTTTCGTCGTGCTCGCTTCTTCGAGGTAGAGCTTCGCCAGACGCCCGATCGCCTCGTCGGCGAATCCGACATAGCGGGAGATCTCCTTGTCGTCGAGC
>Ga0256843_1003928_pt1 | contig 10108 bp, 7 predicted proteins | sample AlvinellametaG_FD_191572 | JGI IMG/M metagenome (GOLD analysis project Ga0256843, IMG submission 191572) | Pompeii worm associated microbial communities from hydrothermal vent at the East Pacific Rise, Pacific Ocean - Alvinella | ecosystem: Host-associated > Annelida > Integument > Unclassified ... | reverse complement strand
GTGGTTAGGTGAAAAAATTACTGATAAAGGTATCGGAAATGGTATATCATTATTAATTATGGTAGGGATTATTGCACGATTGCCCAAAGCCTTCTTACAAGAATTTGCATACAGAGTTACCCAACAAAACGGTGGTGCTATGTTGTTATTCTTCGAGATAGTGGTTTGGTTATTGGTAATTGCTGCCAGTGTTATGCTTGTTAAAGCTTACCGACCAGTATCTGTGCAATACGCACGTAGAGCAGTAGGTGGTGGTTACGAAAAAAATATTTTCGGATCACGTGAGTATTTGCCACTAAAATTGAATGCAGCAGGTGTGATGCCTATTATCTTTGCACAAGCAATTATGTTCTTTCCAACCATGATGGGTGGATTTTCAGATTCTGATTGGGCTGTATGGATGAAAACGACATTTGGTAACATGTTTAATCCTTGGTATAATGTTTTATTTGCCATAATGATTATCATTTTCACTTATTTTTATACAGCAATTACAGTACAAACTAATAAAATTGCTGATGATTTAAAAAGAAATAATGGTTTTGTTCCGGGTGTTAGACCGGGAACGGATACAGCGAATTATTTAGATGATATTTTATCTAAAATAACATTTCCCGGCGCCATATTCTTGGCATTGATTGCAATATTTCCAAAGTTTGCTTATTATATTTTCCCTGGAATGCAAGTTTCATGGGCTATGTTTTATGGAGGAACATCAATGTTAATTTTAGTAGGTGTAGCAATGGATACAATTCAACAAGCCGAAGCATATTTGTTGAATCGTCATTATGATAGTTTAATGAAAACCGGTAGAAAGAAATAATTATGGCAAAACAACCCGCAATAGAAGTAGATGGCATCATCAAAGATGCACTATCAAACGCCATGTTTAAAGTAGAACTGGAAAATGGGCACGTAATTACAGCGCATATATCAGGTAAGATGCGTATGCATTATATCAGATTATTGCCTGGTGATAAAGTAAAAATAGAATTAAGTCCCTACGACTTAACCAAAGGAAGAATAACTTATAGATATTAATGAATGAGCTAAAAGCAAACGCTGATAGCCCAAAAGCATAAAAAGATATGAAAGTAAGAGCATCAATTAAAAAAAGAAGTCCTGAAGACAAAATTGTCAGACGTAAAGGACGCTTGTATGTGATTAACAAAAAGAATCCCAAACATAAACAAAGACAAGGATAGATTATGGCAAGAATAGCAGGGGTAGATTTACCAAAAAATAAAAGAGGCGTAATTGGCCTAACCTATATCTACGGAATAGGAAGATCTAGAGCTAAAGAAATTTTGGCAAAAGCCGGAGTAAGCGAAGATACAAAAGTAAAAGACTGGGTAGATGCAGATATTGCAGCTATTAGAAAAACAATTGCTGATTACAGAATAGAAGGTGAGCTTCGTTCGGAGGTGCAGTTGAATATTAAACGATTAATGGATATCGGTAGTTATAGAGGAATCCGCCACAGAGTTGGATTACCTTTACGTGGACAACGTACTAAAAACAATTCACGTACTAGAAAAGGAAAAAGAAAAACTGTTGCTAACAAGAAAAAAGCAACTAAATAAAAGTAAGTAGAGATTATGGCTAAATCGAATGCTAGAGCAAAAAAAAGAAAAGTAAAAGTTGAACCAAACGGTAAAGCTTTTATTCAAGCAACATTTAACAACGTAATTGTTTCTCTTGCCAATAAAAAAGGAGAAGTAATTTCGTGGTCTTCTGCCGGTAAAAACGGATTTAGAGGTTCTAAAAAGAATACTCCTTATGCTGCGCAAGTAGCAGCCGAAGATGCAGCAAAAGTTGCTTATGAAGCAGGACTAAGACGCGTAAAAGTTTATGTAAAAGGACCGGGAAATGGTAGAGAATCTGCCATCAGAACTATCCATAATAGTGGTATTGAGGTAACTGAAATTATTGACGTAACGCCTATCCCTCATAACGGATGTAGACCACCAAAAAGAAGAAGAGTATAATAAATTATTGAATTATGGCTAGATATACAGGACCAAAGACAAAAATTGCCAGAAAATTTGGCGAAGCAATATATGGTGAGGACAAAAGCTTTGAAAGAAGAAAATACCCACCCGGACAACACGGAAATAACCGAAGAAGAGGAAAAAAATCGCAATATGCTATTCAGTTAACTGAAAAACAAAAAGCGAAATATACTTACGGTATTTTAGAAAAACAATTTAGTAACTTGTTTGTGAAAGCATCTCGTCAAGGTGGTAACACAGGAGAGGTACTAATGCAATTAGTTGAATCAAGATTAGATAACGTAGTTTACCGTTTTGGACTAGCACCTACCAGACGTGGTGCCCGCCAATTAGTTTCGCACAGACACATTACCGTCAATGGCGAAGTGGTAAATATTCCTTCTTACCAATTAAATCCCGGTGATGTAGTTGGTGTAAGAGAAAAATCAAAATCGTTGTTGGTAATCAATGATTCATTAGATCAAAATAAATCAAATTTTGAATGGTTGAAATGGAATGACGAAAAAATGGAAGGCGAGTTTGTAAACCGTCCCGAAAGAGTTCAAATTCCTGAAAACATTCAAGAACATTTGATTGTAGAATTGTACTCTAAATAATAATAACAAATTTATGGCAATATTAAATTTTCAAAAACCGGATAAAGTATTTCAAATTCATACTGACGATCGTACCGGTAAATTCGAATTCAAACCCCTTGAACCTGGGTATGGATTAACTATCGGAAACGCGCTTCGTAGAGTGCTTTTATCATCCTTAGAAGGGTACGCAATTACCTCGCTAAGAATTGATGGCGTTGACCATGAATTTTCTTTATTGGACGGTATTTTAGAAGACGTTACCAAGATTGTCCTTAACCTAAAACAAGTACGATTTAAAAATCAGGTTGAAGGTATTGATAGAGAGGTGGTTAAGGTTTCTTTTACAAATAAAGAAGTCTTAACAGCAGGTGATTTACAAGAATATATTTCAGGATTTCAAATTTTGAATCCCGAATTAGAAATCTTGCACATGGAACCTAAAACGTCGCTTAATTTCGAATTCACCATCGATAAAGGTAGAGGATATGTACCCGCGGAAGAAAACAAACGTCAAGATGTTGCCTTCGGTACAATTTTCGTTGATTCTACTTTTACCCCCATCAAACACGTAAAATATACTATCGAAGATTTTAGGGTAGAACAAAAAACCGATTATGATAAATTGATTATCGAATTGGAAACAGACGGTTCTATTCACCCCAAAGATGCTTTAACCGAAGCAGCTAAAATCTTGATTCAACATTTTATGTTGTTCTCTGATGAGCGTATTTCAATTGATGATGACGTAGCTACGCAAGCCGATAGCTATGATGAAGAGTCATTGCATATGCGTCAGTTATTGAAAACTAAATTGATTGATTTAGACCTTTCTGTAAGAGCGCTTAACTGTTTAAAAGCAGCCGATGTAGAAACACTTGGTGAGTTAGTAGGATATAATAAGTCTGATTTGATGAAATTCAGAAACTTTGGTAAAAAATCAATGACTGAATTAGAAAAATTAGTCGATAAGAAAGGACTTACTTTTGGTATGGATCTTTCAAATTATAAATTAGAAGAATAAAAAGAAAGATATAGGTTATGAGACACGGTAAAAAGTTTAACCATTTAGGAAGAAAAACAGCGCACAGAAAAGCTATGTTGTCAAACATGGGTAGTTCGTTGATTAAACATAAGAGAATCAATACAACACTTGCAAAAGCAAAAGCATTAAGAGTTTATTTAGAACCTTTGATTACAAAATCTAAAAACGACACAATGCACAATCGAAGAGTTGTATTTAGCTATTTACGCGATAAAGAAGCTGTAACTGAACTATTTAGAGAGGTTTCTGTAAAAGTGGCTGACAGACCGGGCGGATATTTAAGAATTATTAAATTAGGTAATCGTTTAGGTGACAACGCAGATATGGCAATGATTGAATTTGTAGACTATAATGATGTTTACAATGCTGACAAACCTGCTGCTAAAAAGAAAACTCGTAGAAGAAAGAAAAAAGCTACAACAACCGAAACTGTTGAAGCACCTGCTACTGAGGAAAAAACCGAAGAATAAATACTTATTTAATCTTTATATAAAAGCTGATTGTTTATTGCAATCAGCTTTTTTTATGTATTAATCTCATTCTATTTTATTTCGATGAGGTATATTTCTGACACTTTTCGGTTATGCGAAGTTTGTAACTTCGTGCTATGAAATTATTATCTTTTCAAAACATTTTTTGTAGTTTTTTTAACCTCAGTGGTTTGCCGTAGGCAAACCGCTGAGGAAGGAAAGGGTTTAGATGTATTTTACTTCTACTAACATATGACCCCGTTGGGGTCAAAATGAATAATACAGGTGTGTTTTTCTAATATATAGGGCTTATCGAAAGATATTTTAAAACACCTATTATCAACGTCTTATGTGTATGTTTATTGTAATAAATGCATGAGGAAATTTCTAATTAGATAAAAAGGTTTGCATTTTTCAGTAAACCCTATTTATTAATGTGAATTATGGGACAGAAATATTGCTTTTTTTAAACAGAGTAAAATACACTTTGTCAAGCGAAAAAAAATTAGCCTATTTTTTATTCAAGTATCAGCGTCTTTACAAAGAATTAATTTCAATAACCGTCATTATTTCGTAACTTCGCAAAAAATTACAATTATGAGTATGATATTAGATATAACAGCAAGACAAATTTTCGATTCACGTGGCAATCCCACTGTCGAAGTTGATGTAGTAACAGAATTAGGCGCAATGGGACGCGCAGCCGTTCCTTCAGGCGCTTCAACTGGTGAGCACGAAGCCGTAGAATTACGCGACGGCGCCGATGGATACATGGGTAAATCGGTTTTTAAAGCCGTGCAAAATGTTAATGAAATTATAGCCGAAAAACTGATTGGTTTTGAAGTGCAAGACCAATTGGAAATTGATAAAATGCTACTTGCATTAGATGGTACAGAAAATAAATCAAATTTTGGTGCTAATGCCATTTTAGGCGTTTCGTTGGCAGTAGCCAAGGCTGCTGCTATGGAATCAGGTATGTCTTTATACAAATATATTGGTGGCGTAGGCGCTAATACATTACCTGTACCTATGATGAATATTGTTAATGGTGGTTCACACTCTGATGCACCTATTGCTTTTCAAGAATTTATGATTGTACCTCACGGTGCTAAAAGTTTTGCCGAAGCGATGAAAATGGCAACCGAAGTTTTTCATAACTTAAAAGCTATTTTGAAAAAACGTGGTTTATCTACCGCCGTTGGTGATGAAGGTGGATTTGCACCAACATTTGACGGTACCGAAGATGCTATCGAAACTATTTTATCTGCTGTAGAAGCGGCAGGTTACAAACCCGGCGACGATATTTCATTAGCATTAGATGTAGCGGCATCAGAATTTTTTAGTGAAGGTATTTATGATTATACCAAATTTGAAGGTGATAAGGGAGCTAAAAGAAATTCAAAAGAGCAAGCCGAATATTTGGCTGAATTAGTTGCTAAATATCCTATTGTTTCTATCGAAGACGGCATGGACGAAAACGATTGGGACGGTTGGAAAATTCAACAAGATTTGCTAGGTGATAAAATTCAATTGGTAGGTGATGATGTTTTTGTAACCAACCCTAAAATTTTAGCACGCGGTATCAAAGAAGGTGTTGCCAATTCTATTTTGATTAAACTCAATCAAATTGGGTCGCTAACCGAAACATTAGAAGCTATAAATATGGCACATAAGGCAGGTTATACGGCTGTGGTATCGCATCGTTCAGGTGAAACCGAAGATACAACCATTGCTGATTTAGCCGTAGCAATGAATACCGGACAAATCAAAACAGGTTCGTTGTCTCGTACCGATCGTATGGCAAAGTATAACCAATTACTTCGTATCGAAGAAGAATTGGGTGATGCAGCCGTTTATCCCGGCAAATCGGTTTTTGAATAACAAGAATTATGGTTTATAAAAAAGGAGGCTGTCCATTTGGACAGCCTCTTTTTAATGAAAAAAACTACCTCTTTACTCCTTAATCAGATTGTAATAAATACGATGTTGGTTTATTGCAATCATTAGCACATAATTAGCAACAGGCAATGATTTAAGGTTTAAATTGGCAAACCCGTTATTTGAAGATTGGTGTATTAACTCTTGTCCCATAAGATTATATATGTAAATTTCTACATTTTCACTTTCTTTGTATTTGATATGTAATATATCGTTTACAGGATTTGGATATACACTCAAAAGATTTTTATAGTAGTTTTCTATATCAAGAGCTTCTTGAACATTTACATTATAATCTTCTACTTCGCCATCAAATCCTTGTACGCAAGCACCCGGTTCATAATAATATCTAGTTGCTACACGCATTCTTGTATTTCCTAATATTGCATTAGCCGGAATAGTGATTGCTAAGGGAGAAAGTGTTGTAGCACCATTGTTAACATTGTTAGCTGTGCCTAAGTTATATTCTTCACCGGGATCATCAAAATCGAGGTCTTGATTCCAATCAATCCAAACCATTGTTTTAACGGTATAATTTCCCGCTGTATTGACTTGGATATTTAAGTTGTAAATACTTTCCCTATGAATATCTGTTGAAATATTTGTGAAATCTGAGTAAGCATTTCCTTGCGCATCTGTGTCTTTTCCGGTAGCATTATCAATTGTATTAAATTGTACTCGAGTAATTGAAGTTTGGAAAGTTGTATTTCCATAGGCATAACAATAATCCGGCGTTATTTCTGTAAAAGTAGCTGTAACGGTTTTGTTGCTGTCCATGGTAATGGTTGCGGGGTTTGTTGTTCCTGACAAGTCGCCGCTCCAACCTGCAAATTCCCAACCTGTATCGGGTGTTGCGGTTAGTGTAACCGTTGTTCCTTCGTCATAAGTTCCGCCTGCGGGAGAAAGTGCCACGCTACCGTTTCCGGTGGTATTTACCGTAAGCGTATGTTGAATTCGGGTAAAGGTTGCCGTTACGGTTTTATCGCTGTCCATGGTAATGGTTGCGGGGTTTGTATTTCCTGACAAATCTCCTGACCAACCTGTAAATTCCCATCCTGCATCGGGTGTTGCTGTTAGGGTTACAGTTGTTCCTTCGTTATAAGTTCCTCCTGTTGGTGATAATGCGACACTACCATTTCCTGTTGTATTTACGCTAAGCGTGTGTTGAATCTGAGTAAATGTAGCTGTCACAGTTTTGTCGCTATCCATGGTAATAGTTGCAGGATTTGTATTTCCTGACAAATCTCCTGACCAACCTGTAAATTCCCATCCTGCATCGGGTGTTGCTGTTAGGGTTACAGTTGTTCCTTCGTTATAAGTTCCTCCTGTTGGTGAAAATGCGACATTACCATTTCCTGTTGTATTTACGCTAAGCGTGTGTTGAATCTGAGTAAATGTAGCTGTCACAGTTTTGTCGCTATCCATGGTAATAGTAGCAGGATTTGTGTTTCCTGACAAATCTCCTGACCAACCTGTAAATTCCCATCCTGCATCGGGTGTTGCTGTTAGAGTTACTGTTGTTCCTTCAACATAGGTGCCATTTGCAGGAGAAACACTTCCGTTTCCGACAATATTTGTAGTTAAATCGTGGTAGACAATTGAACAATTATCACTATAATTAGCGGTACTGTCTTTATGCCAACTCGATAAATATGAAGCATTAGGATCATCTACTTGAATACAAGTAAGATTTGGATTAGCGCTAGCTTCAAAATAATTAATGATAGCATTATTTCCATTTTGTACATTCAAATCGGTAAGTTGGTTATTTCTGATATTGAAAGTTTCCAAAAGTGTATTTTGTGACGCGTCAAAACTTGTTAGTTGATTGTTGTATAATAAGATATAGTTTAATTGCGTATTATGGCTTAAATCTATAGAACCTAATTGATTGTTTGAAATAGCCAAGTGAACTAGTTGCGTATTAGAACTTAAATCGATGTTTGTCAATTGATTACTTCCTGCATTTAGCACAGTTAGTAATGTGTTATGAGATAAATCCAAATCTGTTAGTTGATTAAAATCTATATCTAGTCGTGTCAAAGTTGTGTTTTGACTTAGATCAACTAGTGATAATTGATTACGACTTGCATTTAAAACATTTAAACTTCCAAAATCTGCAATACCTGTTAAATCTGCAATATTTTGATTGTGAATATCCAAATTGGTTACATTTTCAATATTTGCCGTGCTTACATAATCGTCGTTGGCAATACCGTTACCCATTCCGTTGGCTTCTAAGTATGCTTCAAAATTATCATCGGGGACATAGGTTTGTGCCGATTGTGTAAAAGTTGCCGTTACGGTTTTGTCGCTGTCCATGGTAATGCTTGCAGGATTGGTATTTCCTGACAAATCACCCGACCATCCTGTAAATTCCCAGCCTGCATTGGCGGTTGCGGTAAGTGTTACGCTTGTGCCTTCTTGATAATTACCTCCTGCGGGGTTGAGTGCTACGCTACCATTTCCGGTGGTGTTTACTGTTAAATCATAGTAAACTATGGAACAATCAATACTGTATTGTGCTGTATTGTCTTTATGCCAATTCGATAAATACGAAGCGTTAGGGTCATCTACTTGAATACAAGTTAAATTTGGATTAAGTTGCGCATCAAAACCTGTTATATTAGCATTGTTTCCGTTTTGAACATTCAGGTCAGTTAAATCATTTCTGAAAACAAGTATATGTACTAACATTGTATTAGTAGATAAATCAATATTATTGATTTGATTATCTGTTAAACTTAGATGAGTAAGATTAATATTATTAGATAAATCAATTGAAGTCAACTGATTATTATTGCAATAAAATGAAATTAAATTGGTGTTATGTGATATATCTACAGAAGTTAAAAGATTATCGGAAATATCTAGTATAATCAAATTAAGGTTATGACTAAGATTTATATTACTTAATTGATTATTATTTAAATATAAAATTTTTAAATTTACATTTGAACTAATGTCAATACTACTTATATTGTTGACTTCAGCATGTAATGTCATCAAGGCAGTAAAATCTTCAATACCTGTTAAGTCGGTAATTAGACGACCCGAAATATCTAAATTAGCGATATTTTCAATATTGGCTGTGCTCACATAATTATCATTTGGAATTCCGTTTCCTTTGCCCATAGATTCAAGGAATGCTTCAAAATTATTATCGGGAACATAGGTTAATCGGGTAGCCAAATCACAAGCAACGGCATCGGATACATAGGTTGCCGTAGCATCTTTTTCCCAATCTTGATAATCGCCGGTTCCGTTGTTGGCATCGGTGGGATTATCGACATAAATACAGGTTAAATCGGGATTTCCGGTAGCTTTAAAACGGGCAATATTGTTGCCACCGAGTGTATAGGTGCCGGACAATAGATTGTTAGCTCCGTTTTTAACGGACAATTCGGTTAGACTGTTGTTTGTAACGTCCAATCTTTCCAAATGATTGTTACTGTCCAAAACAAGATTTGCTATTTGATTATTTTTTAAACTTAGATATTTAAGCCGGGTATTTTGTGTTACATCAATATTCGTCAATGCGTCGTTTCCGGCATATAAATATTGTAATTGCAGATTGTGCGAAACATCTAAACTATTGATGGCGGAATTTAATTGCACATCGAGAAAACGCAAATCGGTATTGTTTGATACATCTATGCTGTTCAGTCCGGTATTAAAAGCAATTAAAAATTGTAAATTTTGTAGTGCAGACACATCAATATTTCCTAAATTGTTACCACTAATATATAAATAGGTTAAAGCGGTATTGTGTGACACATCGATGGAGGTCAGTTGGTTATTGGCTACTTCCAAATGACTTAATGCGGTAAAGTCTTCGATACCGGTTAAATCGGAAATATTTTGATTGCTGATGTTTAAAGTTGTTACATTTTCGATATTTGCCGTGCTTACGTAATCATCATTGGCAATACTATTACCCATTCCGTTAGCCTCCAAGTATGCTTCAAAATTGTCGTCGGGGACGTAGGTTAAACGGGTTGCCAAATCACAGGCATTTGTGTCAGCAACAAAATGTATTTGACTATCGACATGTGACCAGTTGGCTTG
>Ga0256843_1003927_pt1 | contig 10112 bp, 11 predicted proteins | sample AlvinellametaG_FD_191572 | JGI IMG/M metagenome (GOLD analysis project Ga0256843, IMG submission 191572) | Pompeii worm associated microbial communities from hydrothermal vent at the East Pacific Rise, Pacific Ocean - Alvinella | ecosystem: Host-associated > Annelida > Integument > Unclassified ... | reverse complement strand
TTATGTAAAAGTTGAAAACAAAGAAGATAGCCTAAGCCCTGACTTTAACGATGAGTATGTTCGTCTCTTGGTAGCGTACAACTTTTAACTCAAGATAGGGTAGAATTAGCTTAGTAGAAGAGATTTTATGAGCTTAAACTTTTAAAAAACAAATAATTAAGGAGATTACAATGCATATAGAAGCAGGTGTAGTAGATGGAGCTAAGATGTTACTTAGCTATGGAACAGCGACAGCGTTGTTTGGTGCAACAGCAAAAGCTGTATGGGACAATGTAAAAGAGAATGGTGCAGTATCATTCCTTTTAAAGACAATTATTGCAACAATAGTAGTATTTTCATGTTTTGAGGTTCTGCCTCACTATCCAATCGGTGTGAGTGAAGTTCACCTTATCTTGGGAACAACAATTTTCTTGGTGTTTGGTTTAGCACCGGCTGCTGTAGCACTGGCACTTGGTCTTGCAGTACAGGGGCTCTTCTTTGCACCGTTTGATCTTCCTCAGTATGGTATCAATGTAACAACATTGCTTGCAAGTATGTTTGCACTTAACTTTGCAGCGAAAAAAATCATTCCAGAAGGTGTGGCGTACAAAGATATCAGCTACTCACAACTACTTAAACTCTCAGTAATCTGGGAAGGAAGTATCGTTTCATGGGTAGCATTTTGGGCATTTTACGGGCAAGGTTTTGGTGCAGAGAACATTCAAAATGTACTGAGCTTCGGTAGTGCTTACATGGGTGTTGTTATCATCGAGCCACTCGTTGATATGGCAGTTTTAGCAGCTGTAAAAGCCTATATAAAAACAAAAGATGAGTGTGCATTTTTGTTTGACAAACAGCTTTGTCATGCGTAAACTAATCTAATAAAATTCAATCCTTTTTAACATTATAGTGATTATAATGAGCAAAAAGGATTGGATTTGCAATACTTTGAACTTATATGCACGGCATACTTAAAAGAGGATATCGCATTTCAAAATAGTTTTGATGCTATATCTAAATATGTGAGCTTCTCTATGGCTCAAACTCCACGACTTCAAAAGCTTCACAATCAAGAGAGACGATTTAAATATTACACTTTTGGTAGTTTTTTCCCAGTAGAAAAAGAGAAAATTTATAAAAAAGGAACTCTTTATAAGTTTACACTGCGCTCTTTGGATGAGAACTTTATAGATACCCTTGCACAAGCACTGACACAAAACACCAACAATCCCCATTTTCTAGTTGTAGAGACACAAAAACGAAAAATAAAAGAGTTTTTTGTAAGTGAGCTCTACTCTGTAACACCAGTTGTTGTGAGTAGTGAGAGAGGGCTCTTTTGGACACTTGATAGAGATGGTGACATAGTAAAACTTCAACGCCTTTTACATGACAACTTAGAGAAAAAGTACAATGATTTCTACGGAGAAAAACTCCAACCCCTACAAAACTTCATACAACTGCTTGAGATAAAAAACCAAAAACCCCAAAAGATCTGGACAAAAAAAGGAGATAAAGAGTTTTTCTTTTTAGGAAATAAATTTAAAATCATTCCAAATGAAGATGAAGTGAGTCAAAAACTAGCCTTTATGGCACTAGGAGCTGGACTTGGTGAGAAGAACTCGTTTGGTGGAGGGTTTTGTGTGGCAAAGGGGATGAAATGATTAATGACTTATACTTAAGGTTTAAAGAATTATATACTCAAACTAATGGAAGACTTTTAATTCAAAATTTTCGTCTTGAAAAAGAGCCTTCAATATGTTTAAAGATAGATGATGCTGGAAAGATTATAAATAAACTTATTGTTATTGATGAAATGGTCAAAAAAGATGAATTATATGATTGGTTTGCCATTCGTAATATCAAATCTAAATATCTCGATAATAATAAAGCTGTTGGAAGTAAGATGATTTTTAGTTCAAATAATTATACTCTTTTTGGACGAATTGATACATTCCCATTAATCACATATAAAAGTTTTATAAAGTTGTTTAATGTAAAAGAAGATAAAAAGAATAAAAAAACAACTGCTAAATCTATTTTTTATAAAAAGTATAAAGATAAAATAGAAGCTCTTTTTAGTACTTTACCATCTCCTATATTTCTTAATGCTTTAGTTAATAAAATGGATTTTATTTCTGCTGATGAAGCATTGTTAATTCAAGATAGTTTTATTAATGATACGACATTAGAAAGTTATTATAATAAACTTTATAATACTTATAGTTGTGAAGGAAGACAGTTTTTTACTTCTAGTAAATTAGATTATATATTGAGTCAAATTAAGAATGAAATAGAAGAATATGCACATAAACAAATAAAACTAAAAATTTTTAGAGATATAGATATACAATATTATGAAGAAAGTGAATTAAATTATTTAAACAGTAGCTTATTCGCAGTAAATGATAAAGTTTTAAAACTTGCAAATGAAAAAATTTTAGGACAACCATTTTTAGATAGTACTTTAAATGCCGATAAGCCATTTATGACACATCAAACAATGAAGTTGGAAGTTCCTTTTCCTAAAACAAAGGATGAGATTTTATATATAAAATATTTAGATGATTATCTTTCAATGAATAAAGGGGTTTTTTATTTGGAGTTAGAAAAGTTTTCAATGTCTACAATACCATTTAAAAATAAAGGGCAATTTATAATTCAAAAAAAGAAAAATTATGAACTTTTTGAATTTTTACCTTATTTTTATGATGAATTTGAAAAAAAACCTTTTCTCTTTAAAAACTATATGAAAGAAAAAACAAAAAGAAAACAGCTAATTGAGGATAGACAACCTTATGAAGAAAAAATGTTACTTGAAAAGGATATTGATAGTTTATGCAATAAAAAATTAATAAAAAGCTATTTTAGTGATAAAATAAAGGGAAGTGATAAACAATTAGAAAGTTATATATTTCGTCTTAGAGATAGCTGTTTTTTATATTTTAAAAAGAGCCAGCTTGAAGGTAGTAAGTTTTATAATCAAATTGACAAAATATTAAGCTATTTGATTATATACCAGTATGAATATAATGATGAGAAAAATATAAAACAAAAAGTATCAGAAGGTTTAAACTTAAAACTATCGATGCAACAATATTTTAAAGGAAAAAGTATGGATGTTGGAAAAGAATTAGAATTATTAGATGTAAAAATAAGTTTAAAGAGTTATGAACCACTAAATGATAAAGAATTTTTGTTATTATCTGGACAAATGGCATATTATTTAATATCCCAAAGTGAGTCTAGTAATCGAACATTTAGATTAGCAGAACATTATTTAAAATCTAAAAATATTCAAACAATAAAAAAGCATTTACGAAATGATTTAGAAAAATATAAACATAAAATATATTTAACTACAGATAAATCAAAATTTAAAAGGGCTTTAACTATGTCTATAGCATATGATGAAGATAAAAAATTAACGCACCAAGATATGGATATATTTTTAATTGGCTTAGTAAGTGATAATCTATTTTATATGAAAAATAAGGAAGATTAAAATGAATATCATCCAAAAACAACTTCAAAAGGTACAAAAACATTATGAAGCCCTCAAAGAGTATTACGAGTATATCTTACAAATAGGTTTTGATTTTAGTGCTGAAGAATTTTCTCATTTAGATACTCCTAAAAAAGCAGTTTTGGAAGCCTATCTAAAAAGATTTGCTGCTTTACAGGACTACTTGGGAGCAAAAGTTTTTAAGAGTTTGTTAGATATTTCAGGGATTAGCTACACAAAAATGAGTGAAGTACTTGTTTTAATGGAAAAAGAGGAGATAGTCTCTCTTGATAAATGGATCGAGTTTAGAAATGTACGAAACAGTCTTGAACATGACTATCCAGATGAGTTAGATGACGCTTTACAAGAGTTAAAAGAGTGTGTTGATGACTTTGAGTATATGCAACAGGTTGTAAAGAATGTTTTTGATTTTGCAAGGAGATATGATGAGACTGTCCCCCTACTTGAAGCATAAATTAAAAGAAGCAAGCAGGGAGGCTTTTGCCAACGCTCAGCTTATTCTTTTTGGCAGTCGCATTGATGACACAAAACAGGGTGGTGATTTTGATTTGGCTGTAGTTGGTGATATGGATAAAGAGCATTTCAAAAAAGCAAAAGTAAAGTTTTTTAAATACTTAATGCTGCAAGATCTGGACCTGCCTATAGATTTAGTGCTTTACAACAGAGCCAATACATTACTAAAACAAGAGATAGATAAGGGAGAGGTGTTATGAAAAGAGTTTACGGAGTGATAGGTATAAAAGCAAAGATGGCTAATTGGAACGCAGATTTTACAGGCAGACCAAAAAGTACGAGTAATGGCGATATTTTTGGTAGTGATAAGGCTTTGAAGTATCCTATGAAAAAGATGTGGGAGGCTGAGGGTAAAAAGGTGCTTTTTATCAAGAGTTGGAAACCTGAAGTTTGTGGAAAAGATAAAAAAATAAATCCTAAAAACATTATAGAAAGATATGAAGAATTATTTGGAGAGATAACAAAAAAAACTCCTACTGATGAGGTTCTAATAAATCTTTTTCATGCTATTGATGTTAAAAATTTTGGAGCAACATTTGCACCTAAAGAAGTAAATCAAAGTATTTCAATAACTGGAGCTGTTCAATTTGGACAGGGGTTTAATAAGTTTGAAGATACAAATGTAGAAGTGCAAGATATTTTATCTCCATTTCAAGATAAAGCTTGTGCTAATCAATCAACCCTTGGAACAAAGATAACAGTGGATGAAGCTCACTACTTTTATGGTTTTTCTATCAACCCAAAAAACTATGATGAGTATAAAGAGATACTTGGAAGTGAGTTTGAGGGTTATACAAAAGAGGACTATGAAGCATTTAAAAAAGTAGCTCTTACTTCTGCGACAGCGTATAGTACAAACTCTAAGTTTGGATGTGAGAATGAATTTGCTTTGTTTGTTGAATGCAATGATGATGAGTGTTATCTGCCAGATTTGAGTGAGTATATAGAGTTTGATAGTGATACAAGAAGTGTAGATTTGAGTAAAGTTGAAGAGCTTGTAGGAGATAAGGGTGACATTGAGGTACACTCAAATCCTTATAAACTCAAAGTCATCACTACAAAAACACATAAAAATATCTTTACAGGCGAAGTGATAGCATAATGAAAAAAGCAATAAGCTTTAGACTTAGTGGCAAAACAGCTTGCTTTAGAAAACCTGATGTAAATCAGTATGCTTACTTTACCTATAACAATATTCACAAAGTAGCTTTACTTGGTATTTTTGGAGCTATACTTGGGCTTGGTGGTTATACGCAGCTTTTTGAAAAAAATAGAGGTTTAAAAAAGGGTCAGCTTGAGTATGATGATGGATATCCTGAGTTTTATGAGAGACTAAAACATTTAAAAGTTTCTATCATACCGCTTGCAGCACAAGGGTATTTTAGCAAGAAGATACAAGTATTTAATAACTCTGTAGGGTATGCAAGTAAAGAAGAGGGTGGAAACTTGATAGTGCGTGAGCAGTGGCTTGAAGAGCCATCTTGGCAGATTATAATACTTGATGATGGAAGTGATGAATATAGTAAAATCAAAGAGTATCTTTTAGAAAAAAAGTCAGTTTTTATCCCATATCTTGGGAAAAATGATCATCCTGCAAAGATAGATGATGTTAAAGAGATAGAATTTCAAGAAAAACTTTATGATCATGATGGAGAAGTTTATATAGACTCCCTTTTTGTAGCTCCTAAAAAGGGATTTGGTTTTCACAAAGAGAGTGATGATATGCCTTTTATGTTCAAAGAAGTATCTCCTGTAAAGTTGCAGGAGGAGTACCATTTTTATGAGTATGAAGAGCTTGTTTTTACAAATTTTGAACCAAATGAGTTGCCAAAAGAGACCTACTGTTATGAAGATAAAAACTACTCCTTTATCTGAGTTTGGTATAGATGACTCTATACTAGCTCACTCTCCAAGTGAAACTCTTCAAGAACATAGTGATTTAACACTAAAATATACACAAAAAATTATCTCTTCTAAACATTTAGAACCGCTTATAAATCATCTCATAGAACAGATAGACAAAGAGCACTTTGAGCTTATTAAAGCGATGTTTTTTGATGCGATATATCTTCATGATTTGGGTAAAACCAATCCAAATTTTCAAGCTAAAAAGATGCAAAATCCACTCTTTAGTGAGTATAAAGGCTCTACTGAAAGCAGTGATCATTCGTTTTTATCTTCAGATATGTATATAGAGTATTATGCGAAAAAATTACAAGGATTTAAAAGAGTAGAACGATATAAACTTTTGTTTATACTCTATAGTTTTTCATATGCTATCGCAAAGCATCATGGAAAACTCTCACAGTTTGAAAGCTATAGAGATGATGAAAAAGATGTTAAAAGCTATCAAATATATTTGGAGAGATTAGGCATTGCACATTTTGATTTTTATATTCTCAATAAACTCCTTTTCTCTTTACTTATATCTTCAGACTACTATGCTACAACAGAGTATATGGCGGGTATAAAGTTAGAAGATTTTGGTGTTTTTGATGGTATGGATAAAGATATTTTAGTAGAAAAGTTTGAAGCTTACAGAAAAACTTTTTCAAAACCAGAGGGTATAAATATCTTAAGAGAATCTATCTTCAAGGCGGCAGAATCAAATCTTTTAAATAATTTAGATAAACATATATACTACCTTGAAGCACCTACTGGAAGTGGTAAGACTATCACCTCTATCAATCTAGCGCTACAACTTTTAAAAAGTGATGAAAAGCTTAATAAACTTTTTTATATCTTTCCTTTTAACACTTTGGTAGAGCAGACAAAAGATGTATTTGATACGATTTTTAGCGAGAGTTTGGATGTAGAAGTGATAAACTCTATAACACCGATAAAAATGCAAAATCAAGAGGATGAAGAGAGTAACTATACAGCTTCGTATGTACATAGGCTCTTTTTCCATTCACCTGCTATTATCACTACCCATGTGAGTTTATTTAACATTCTCTTTGGAACTTCAAAAGAGGATAACTTCCCTTTATGGCAGTTGGCAAACTCTGTTGTCATCATAGATGAGATACAAAGTTATAACAACAAACTGTGGTGGTATATGGTAGAGTTTTTTGATAAATATGCTTCCCTTTTAAATATTAAAATCATTATTATGTCAGCAACTTTGCCAAAACTTGACTACTTTTTGGAACAAAAAGATAATTTTGTAGATCTTATAAGTAAAGAAAAAAGAGATGAGTTTTTTACAAGTAGTTACTTCAAAGATAGAGTTGAGGTGGATTTCTCTTTACTTGATGAGGGTAAGATAGAGCTTGAGAGGCTTTTAGTGTTTTTTGAAGAGGTGAAAAATGACAACAAAAAGATACTTTTTGAGTTTATCAAAAAACAAAGAGCAAGAGAGTTTTATGAGCTTTTACAAGAGCATTATGATGATGTCTATGAATTAAGTGGAGATGATAACAAAGCATATAGACAATATATCATCAACAAAACAAATGATGATAAACCCATCATCATAGTAGCAACGCAAGTGATAGAAGCGGGAGTAGATATAGATATGGATCTTGGGTTTAAAGATATATCAACTCTTGATAGTGAAGAGCAGTTTATGGGTAGAATAAACAGAAGTTGCCAAAGAAGTGGAAAAGTTTACTTTTTTGATATGGATGATACAAGTATGGTCTATAGAGGGGATAACCGTTTGGGCTTTGATCTGACTCAAAAAAAATATCAAGATATTTTGGCAAATAAAAACTATGATGATTACTATACTGATGTTTTGGAGGTGATTAAAAGAGATGGACTTAGATTTGCAAGTGGTGTAGATACTAAGATAGATAGTTTTACACAGCTTTTAAAAAAGCTTGACTACCAAGCTATAAGCAAAACAATGACTTTGATAAACTCTCAAACTATGACGCTCTATTTTCCTTTTATGATAGATTTGGATATCTACAAAGGTGTAAAAGAGTTTGAAGATAGTCGTATCAAGCAGTATTTAACAGATGAAAAGCTTGATGGACAAAAAGTATGGGATGCTTTTGTGGAAGTTGAAAATATAGAGGGGTTTGCTAAAAAAAAGTATGAATACTCATATATAAATTCACTTATGCAGTTTTTTACTTTTAATCTTATCAAATACAAAGAGGGGCAAAAACCATTCTACCATTCATATGAGTTTGGTGGGTACTTTTTTATACAAAATTATGAAGATTTTATAAAAGACGGAAAGTTTGACAGAGTAGCATTTCAAGACTATACAGAGGGGTGTTTTTTATGATAACAGGTACCCTTATAAACTACTGTTTTCACTGTAAAACACAATGCTGGCTTCACGCTAACCGTATAAACTTAGAAGACAACTCCGAAGATGTACGCATAGGAAAAGTGTTACATGAGATAAATGAAGAGAAGAGTAAGCGTACTGAGATTAGCATTGATAACATCAAGATAGACAAGCTTACCCGAGACTATTTAGTTGAGGTGAAAAAGAGTGATAGTGATGTAGACGCTGTGAAGTGGCAGGTGTTACTCTACCTCTATAAACTTAAGCAAAAAGGGGTAGAGAAAAAGGGAAAAGTTGAGTTTATAGAGAAAAACAGACAGAGTAAAAAGGTACAAATTATAGAGCTAGATGAACAAAATGAAGCAGAGCTTTTAGAAGTTTTAGAGGCTATTGAGAAGCTTATAAACTTACCAAAACCACCAGAGGCTCAGTTTAAGAAACATTGTAAAAAGTGTGCGTATTATGAGTACTGTTTTATCTAAGGTGTTTGACAAGCAGTTGAAAAAAGTATATACTTAAACTATAAACTTAAAAGGATGGCAAATGACAGTAACTGCAAAAGATTTGCGTTTTAATATCTCTATGTTGTTTGATGCACTTTCAAAAGGGGAAGATATCACCATTACATATCGTGGAAAAGCAAAGGCAAAGCTTATTCCTACAAACGATACACCAAAAGAGCCAAAAGAGGACATTACTTTTGGTATGTGGCAAGACAAAGAGGAAGATGTTGATGCAATGGTAAGAGGACTTCGCAAAGGAAGAAGTTTTGATATATGATTATCTCGTAGATACAGATGTGTTTATATGGTACTTAAGAGGAAATGAAAGAGCAAGAGAACTTTTTCACTCTATAGACTTTTGCATCTCAAGTGTGACCTATATGGAGCTTATTCAGGGTATGAGAAACAAGCAGGAGTTACAACTTTTACAAAAGATGATCAAGTCGTGGGGTATTAAAGTAATCTACATTGATGAGGAGATTTCTGCTAAAGCACTCTTTTATATGGAGGAGTATTTTCTAAGCCATACAATGGAGTTAGCAGACTCACTTATAGGTTCAACTTGCACAAAGTATGGACTTAAACTCATTACTGCAAATGATAAACACTACAAGGTACTCAAAGATTTAGATATGGAGATATTTCGCCCTTGATGATTGGTACACTTATTATATAGGAGTTATAATGGCAAAAGAACATACGCGCTATATTTTTAGTATGGGAGAGTTAAAGAGAAAAGATAACTCCATAGTGTTTAAAAATGAAAAAGGGAGTTTTTATCTTCCAATAGAAGATACCAGAGAAATCTACTGCATGAATGAGGTGAGTTTAAATACAAAGTTTTTAGACTTTATCTCAAAAGCTGGAATAACACTTCATTTTTTTAACTATCATGGGAACTACAGCGGTACATACTATCCAAAAGAGGCTTTGGTGAGTGGTGACTTGACTGTCAAACAGAGTTTTGCCTATATGGAGCATCGACTCACTATAGCAAAAGCGATAGTCCAAGCTATAGCGAGTAATATCCATGAATTACTTTATCACTACTATCGTCATGGTAAAAAAGAGCTCAAACCCTTACTTGATTGGCTCAAAAAAGATGTGAAAAAACTTCTGGCTAAAGAGCTGAAAATCGAGCAGATTTTGTTTGTTGAGGGGCAGATTTGGAACCGTTTTTATGACTCATTTCAGCACTTTTTACCCGAAGATTTTATCTTAAACAAACGAGTTAAAAGACCGCCAGACAATCCCATAAATGCACTTATCTCTTTTGGCAACACGCTTCTTTACACAAAAACTATCTCTGCAATCTATAGAACACATCTTAACCAATCCATCAGTTTTT
>Ga0256843_1003926_pt1 | contig 10115 bp, 8 predicted proteins | sample AlvinellametaG_FD_191572 | JGI IMG/M metagenome (GOLD analysis project Ga0256843, IMG submission 191572) | Pompeii worm associated microbial communities from hydrothermal vent at the East Pacific Rise, Pacific Ocean - Alvinella | ecosystem: Host-associated > Annelida > Integument > Unclassified ... | reverse complement strand
AGAATAAAAGAGATTTAAACCATTCTAAACTAAAGCCTTCCACTTTTTAGAGATATAAAACATTGTAGATTTGATTAAAAGGAGGAGTGTAAAATGGCTATTACAATAAAAATTGATAATCCTGATTTAGAAGCATTATACAATAGTTAAAAGTAAGGCAAAAAGCCTCACTTCTATATTTTTATAATTCATCTATAATTCTTGTATCATCCAAGAAATAATAAGCTGGAGTTTCTACTTTTTCTAATACTTTAGTATTTGAATCCTCATTATATATGACTCTAAATAGCTTTGCATAGATTATATTTGGTTCAAATTTATATTCATCTAAAATTGCACTTGATTTTTTGACTAGATAATCAGGTACTAGAGAGTCACAGACATTACTATAATAATCTTTTGCAAGTAAATCAAAATTACTCAAATCATTTGAACAATCAAAATATCCAAGCTTTAAACCTACATCGCTATCCTCTGTCTCTATTCTAAATAAAAAGTTACCATGTTCTACTCTCAGATATATTGTATCTCCAACCTCTGAACTCTCTATCAACTCCTCAATATCACTAAGTGGTAAATTTATTAACTCAAACTCATCTAAAGTTAGTTCTTTTTCCTCCTCTTCATCTCTTTGAATAGATAGATATTCTATCTCTTCTGGATTAATGACTCTACACTGTTTTGTATCACAGCTTAAATCTATTTCCGAACTCTGAGCATAGGCATCCAACTCTCCAAAAACTGCCTCAATATCGGCTTTTTCATTTAAATCATCTAAATTGAAATCAAACTCTTCTAAGTCTCCAATATTTGTAAATGTAATCTTGGAACCACCACCCTCAATATTAATATAATTCATAATATAAATTCCTTTTTTTAAATATATAGTACCATATTTAATCAAATCAAAACTGACACTTTAGTAGCAAAATAGAGTAGGGCTTATCTCTCTATCTCTTCAATCATAAGTTGAATAGAGACTCTACCGTTAAAATGATTTTCGTTAATAGTATAAATAATATTAACCCTCTCTCCTATACAAAAATTCTCTTTGGTTTTAAATAGTACTCCTTGTTGATAGACTCCATTTTTAGAAAAGAAAAATCTTTTGTGTTCTCCCTCTTTTCCCATATTTGTAACATCTTCTATTATCACATCATAAGTTATAAATTTTGGGCGACTATTTCCTTGTCCATATGGTTCAAACTGCTTTAGTAAATTTATCAAATTAAAATCTATATATCCAAAATCCAAAGCACCCAAAATGTCCAAATCTACTAAGTTTTCATTATAATTTTGAGCCAAATAATTAATTTGTAACTCTTCTTTAAACTCATTTAAGTTTTGAACAGGAAGACTCAAACCAATAGCAGAATGGTGTCCCCCAAACTTGTTAAGTAATTTTCTAGATTTTAAAGTTATTTCAAATAAGTTACAAATATGAAAACTTCTACCACTTCCCTTTAGGTCTCCACTTTCACCTTTTGTCAAAATAATTGTCGGTTTTTTATATATTCTACCAACTCTTGAAGCTACTATACCTATGACTCCTTCATGCCAATTATCTCCATTGACTACCAAAACTTTATCATCTGGGTCAACCAAATTTAAAGCCTCTTGGGTTATTTCTTGTTCTATTGCTTTACGATTTTCATTAAATTCAACTAATTGCTCTAATCTTATTTTTGCATCATAAATATTATCACTTAACAAAAAATTTACAGCATATTTGGCATCTTTGATTCTACCTGCACTATTGAGTATTGGAGCTATTTGAAATGCTATATCATCGGCATTTAGCTCATGTTTGTTTAATCTCTCTACAAGTGCTTTTATTGCTGGTAGATTATCTCTGGGTAGTAGTTTTAATCCAGCTTTTACCATGGCTCTATTAATATGCAAAAGAGGCATCATATCTGCAATAATAGCTATACTTACAAGTCCTAAATAGCTTTTTATATTTATATTTGTATTTAATTTTTTATTTAAAGATGCTATAAGATACCATGCTATTTGTGCGCCACAAATCTCTTTGTAGGGAAATTGACACTCTTTTTGTTTTTGATTGACAATAGCATAAGCAATAGGAAGTTTATCAGGTACTATATGGTGGTCTGTAATAATCAAGTCAATACCATACTCTTTGCATTTCTTGGAAGCATCAAAAGCAGATATACCATTATCAACTGTTATTGCCAAATTATAATCGGTTATCTTTTCAATAATGCTCATAGATAGCCCATAGCCGTCCATAAAACGGTTTGGAATCACCCACCTAAGGTTTACCCCTATTTGATTAAAAAAAAGCTTTATAAGCGTTGTAGAGACAATTCCATCAACATCATAATCACCTATTAGCACTATCTTTTCTCTATTTTCTATTGCCTTTGCTATTCTATCAACAGCTTTGTCCATATCTTTGAGTGTTGAAGGATGTGGAAGGTCTGCTAGAGAGAGAAAACCCTCTCTGGCAAATCGAGATTTTAATTTCTCTTCTATTTGATTTGGAGTAATTAAATCATATAGCATAAATTTTAGTCTATTCTCTATTTTCTAGAGCTTTTTTTACAAATGCCAAAATTGATGGATTTGGATTTTGTAATCTTGATGTAAACTCTGGATGAAACTGTACACCTAAAAACCATGGATGTTCAGGAATCTCCACTGCTTCAATCAAACCATTTGATTCACCAGTTACAATCATACCATTTAGCTCCAAAGCCTCTTTGTATGTTGGGTTAGCTTCGTATCTATGTCTATGTCTCTCAAAGATTGTAGATGCACCACCATAAGCTTCTCTGAGGATAGAACCCTCTTTTGTATTACACTCATATTCACCCAAACGCATAGTTCCTCCCATAGGTGAAGTGGTTGTTCTAATCTGCTTTGTTCCAGCTGCATCAATAAATTCATCTATTAGAAAAATCACAGGTTCTTTTGTATTTGGGTCAAATTCAATAGAGTTTGCATCAGATAAACCCAAAATATTTCTAGCAAATTCAATTATAGCTAATTGCATACCTAAACAGATTCCAAGAAAAGGTATTTTATTTTCTCTAGCATACTTAATTGCTTGAATTTTTCCTTCAACTCCTCTCTCTCCAAATCCACCAGCAACCAAAACCCCATCACAATCAATCAAATAAGGCTTTGCACCGTTGTTTTCAACCTTTTCGCTATCTACCCATCTAATTTCGACTTTTGTATCTAGATTTGCTCCTGCGTGGATTAATGCTTCTGTTAGAGATTTGTATGATTCTTTTAAATCTAAATATTTACCAACAAAAGCGATAGTTGTTTTATTTTTTGGTTCAATAATTTTTCTAACCAAATCAGCCCACTCTCTCATATTTGGTTTTAAGTCACCTAGATTTAATTGGTTTGAGATAGGTTTGAGTATATCTTGAACTTTAAAATTGAGAGGAACTTCATAAATTGTTGGTGCATCAACTGCTTCTATTACTGAATCCTCATTGACATCACAAGTATAAGCTATTTTTCTTTTTATCTCATTTGGTATTCTCTCTTCAGCTCTTAGTATAAGCATTTGAGGAGTTATTCCAATTCTTCTAAGTTCCATTACTGAGTGTTGAGTTGGTTTTGTTTTTAACTCATCAGCTGTTTTGATATAAGGGAGTAGGGTAACATGAATATTCATAACCCTATCTTTTCCCAATTCATGTCTCATTTGTCTAATAGTTTCAAGAAATGGCATACCCTCCATATCACCTATGGTTCCACCAAGTTCTACAATCAGAATATCTTTTGACTTTCCAGCCAAAATAATTCTCTCTTTTATCTCATTAGTGATATGAGGAACTATTTGAATTGTTTTTCCTAGATATTTTCCTTGTCTTTCGTTTTCGATTACGGTTTTATATATTTGTCCTGTTGTAAAATTGTTATTTTGGGTCAAAGAGTTATCTAAAAATCTCTCATAGTGTCCCAAGTCCAAATCTGTTTCAGCTCCATCTTTGGTTACAAATACTTCTCCATGTTCTAGTGGAGACATAGTTCCTGGGTCAACATTGATATATGGGTCAAGCTTTAAAACTCCAACTCTAAAACCAGAGTGTTTAAGCAAAGTACCTATACTTGCAGCAGTAATACCTTTTCCAAGAGAGCTAAGAACTCCTCCTGTTACGAATATATATTTAGTTTGATTATCTATCATCTACCTTTCCTACATGAATTAAACAATAATTGGCATTATAACAGTTATAAATTGGTTATCCTTTAAAACGAAGGGAAGAGTTGGCTCATTTAATAAAATTTCGAATTCTAAGTTATCAACTTGGGAAATAAAATCTAATAGATATTTGCTATTGACATTTAGTTCAAAGTTATCTAGAGGCGTTTGAATTAACAATTCAGTTTTTGCTTCTATGTTATCAGTTCCAAGGGAATTAAAAATTATTGAGTCTTTTTGAAAAGTTATTTTTATTTCTTGAGAGATAGTGGCTATCATCTTGATAGCATTTGTCATTTCTTGTTTTGGTAGCATTAAATTGTAATTTGCATTTTTGGGAATTATTCTCTGATAATTTGGATAATTTCCATTTATGAGACGAGTAAAAAAAAAGTAATTTTCATTTTTGATAATCAAATTTGTTTGGTCATAATATATTTCGATTTGATTTATAAATAACTTTTGGATTTCAATAATTGCTTTTTTAGGAATTATAATTGAAATTTCATTTGGACTTAGATTTTGTATTGACATAACGGATAATCTTCTAGTATCTGTTCCAACTAAGTGCGTTATATTTTTTTTTATATCGATTAAAGCTCCATTTAGCTCAAATTTTGGATTATTATTGTCTATGGAGGGTAAGATATGCTTTAGCCCTTTAATGAGCGTTATTGAGTCTAATTTGATTTTTGATTTATTTTCGATATTTGGAAAAATTGGAAAAGTTTCAGGATTAAAAATTGAGAGTTTGAATTTTGATTTATTTTGTTTGATAAAAATATTATCCTCTATCTGCTCTAAAATTATCTCTTCTTCATTTTTTAAAATTCTGATAATATCAAGCAATCTTTTTCCATTAGCAGTAATTGAACCTTCTTCTTCTATTATGACATTGTCCGTTTTTGTAATTAATCCTATTTCTGAATCTGTTGCCTTTATGGTACAAATATTATTTTTTGCCTCTATGTAAACATGTGAAGTTATTTGACTTGCATCTTTTTTTTCTAAAAAAGGTTGAATATTTATTAATATCGATTCTATTAGTTGTTTTGTAACAATAATTTTCATTTTGAGTTCCTTTTTTTTTTATTTAGTTTTTTTTTATTATAGTAGTAGTAGTAGTAGTACCCTGTGAATTATGTGAATAACTCATTTCAAGCCCGAAATTTCGGAATCTTGCATGTGAATAAATATGTGAATAACTCATGACTTTATTCACATCTATTCACATGTTATGATTATAACTTTTTTTTAATCAATTTTTGGTGACTTCAAAGAGTAGGAATTGATTTTATTTGAGAGTTCTTCTATAAGTACTTTAAAATTTTCATCTTTTTTTAAAATTTCTGCTATTTTTTTCATGGCGTGACTAACTGTTGTGTGGTCTTTCATACTAAAATAGAGTGCAATTTGAGGCATAGAATTTGGTGTTAAATTTCTTGCTAAATAGATAGAAATTCTTCTTGCTTTTACCACATCTCTGGTTCTCTTTTTTGACTTAATATCAGATAGTTTTACATTGAGTTCTTTTGCTACTAATCGGACTATATTATCGATAGAAACATTAGCTTTTCTCTCTTCTAGTTGGTCTCTAATAACATTCTGTGCAAACTCCAAAGTTAGCTCTTGATTCATAAGTCCACTATACGCATTTAGTTTGATAATAGCACCCTCTATTTCTCTAATATTATTTCCCATATTGGAGGCCAAAAAGTTTATAATTTCTCTATTTAATCGAATACCATCTATCTCACATTTTTTTTGAATAATAGCTATCTTTGTTTCAAGCTCTGGAGGTTGAATATCTGCCATAAGTCCCCATTCAAAACGACTTCTAAGTCTATCCACCAGACCAGGTATTTTGTTTGGTTGTCTATCTGATGTGATTACTATCTGTTTCTTGGCTTGATGGAGTTCATTAAAGGTATGAAAGAACTCTTCTTGGGTCTGTTCTTTACGACTTAGGAACTGAATATCATCAATAAGAAGCACATCACACTCTCTAAAATGTTCTCTAAATCTATCCATAGTTTGAGAGCGTAAATGTGATGTAAATCGATTCATGAATTGTTCAAAAGTTGTATATATTACCTTTTTTCCTCTCGATATTTGATAGTTTCCAATAGCATGAATCAAGTGAGTTTTTCCAAGTCCTACCCCTCCATATAAAAAGAGGGGATTATACAATGCACCAGGCTTTTCAGCTACACTTTTTGCCGTGGTATAAGCAAACTGATTTGAGTCTCCAACGATAAAACTTTCAAAGGTAAAAGAGGGATTTAAAATAGTACTTTTTGTTTGAATTTTTACTTCACTATCAATACTTTTTATACCATTTTTTGGTCTATTTTTATTGGATATAGATATGATTATTTTTGGCTTGATTCCAGTCTCAATTTCAAAGAGATGAGCTATCTTTTTTTCATACTTTGTTTTTATCCATTTTGCTATTAAAATATTAGATGTATAAAATTGTGCAATATCACTTTTTGAAGCCTTTTTATCATATTTTAGAGGCTTAATATACCTCTCCCACTCTTCATTACTTATCTCTTGCTTAAGTTTTTTTAGTACTTTATTCCCTGTATCCATATCTTTTCCCAATCTTAATGTGAATAAAATTTGTGAATATTATCCAAACTTGGCTAAAATATGGGATAAAAAGGATGTGAATAAAGTTATTCACATGTGAATAAAGGTGTGAATGAAAATTTTAGGAATTGACCCCGGAACACGGAATTTAGGGTATTGTGTGCTACTTTTTGATGGGAAAAAATACAATTTAATAGAGGCTGGTTTGCTTAAATTTAAAAGTAATTTATTAAAAGATAAAATTTTAGAGTTAAATGAGGGATTGGAGCTAATATTTTCGTCTCATAACATTGATGAGGTGGCTATAGAGGACATATTTTTTGCATATAATCCCAAAACAGTGCTGAAATTAGCTCAATTTAGAGGGGCTATTTGCCTAAAAGTGTTGCTTTCGATAGGAAACTATAAAGAATACTCAGCTTTACAAGTTAAACAATCAATTACAGGAAATGGTAAGGCTACAAAAGAACAAGTAGCTTTTATGGTTAAGCGTTTGTTAAACTTAAAAAGAGAGATAAAGCCATTAGATATTACAGATGCAATGGCTATAGCTGTCACTCACGCTCAAAGATTGAGACAAATGGGTATAAATGGCTCTAAAAAAGGCTAAAGTTATTCACATATTTTGGGGGATGTGAATAACTTTTTAAAAAAATTGGAAAAGTTATTCACATATTTTAGGGGATGTGAATAACTTTTTAAAAAAATTAGAGAAGTTATTCACATATTTAAGAGGATGTGAATAACTTTTTGAAAAAATCGGAGAAGTTATTCACATATTTTGAGAGATGTGAGAGCCTGTAAAACAAACTGTGTAAATCCAAAAAGATAATATTTGATAAAATATTAAATAAGATAAATTCAAAAAGGATTTACACAATGGAATATATAAATAAAGAGGCAATAGCAGAGGCAATAAAAAGTGGAAAGGGTATCAATATAGAAGAGATACTAGATGAGTTTAAAGGAATGCTTCAAGGAGTATATCAAGCGGCTTCAGAAGTAGAGATGACAGAACACTTAGGCTATAAAAAGCACAATAAATCAGAAAAAACAAACTATAGAAATGGCTATAATCAGAAAACTCTAAAAAGTAAATATGGTAATATAGAAGTAAAAATACCAAGAGATAGAGAAAGTACATTCGAACCAAAAATAATCCCCAAAAGACAGACACTAATTGAAGGAACAGAAGATTTAATACTCTCCCTATATACAAAAGGATTAAGTACAAGAGATATAAGAGGACATCTTGATGATTTATATGGATATGAGCTATCAGAAGAGACAATATCACATATAACAGATAAAATAATAGATGTAGCCAGAGAGTGGCAAAATCGTCCATTAAATCCAATATATCCCATAATATTCATGGATGCAACAGTTCTTAAAATAAGAGTCGATAGAGTAGTAAAGAATATAGCTTGTTATCTAATGATAGGAGTTACATTAGAGGGTAAAAAAGAGATAATAGGAATATGGATAGGAGAGAATGAAACATCTAAATACTGGTTATCAGTATTAAATGAGATAAAAAATAGAGGTGTTCAAGATGTACTTATATTTGCAATAGATGGTCTTAATGGTTTCAGTGAGGCTATTAGGGCTACTTATCCAAAAGCAGAAATTCAAAGATGTATAGTTCATCAAATAAGAAACTCCCTTAAATTTGTATCATGGAAAGATAGAAAACAGTTAGCTAAAGATTTAAAATGTGTATATAGTGCTAATACAGAAGAGGAAGGGTTAACTGCTTTAGAGGAGTTTAATGATATATGGGGAAACAAATATCCAAATATCTATCAATCTTGGAAAAATAACTGGTCTGAACTCTCTACATTTTTCAAATATCCAGAGGCTATTAGAAAGCTTATTTATACTACTAATCCTATTGAATCACTAAATTCAACTATTAAGAAAAGGACTAAATCTGTAGGCTCTTTTCCTACTATAGATTCTGCTTTCAAGTTACTTTATCTTTCAACTCAGGAGGTTCAAAAAAAATGGAGTAGGACTAAAATCAGAAATTGGAGTGAAATTTATCCTCAACTCTGTATATTTTTTGAAGAAATTTTGGTAAAATATACTCGTTAAGGATGATAGCTTAGAGGTAATTTACACAGTTTAATTTACACTCCCGGCTAAGGTCTTGGTCTTGATGCTAAGAGTATTATTGCAATTTTTATTATTTTTACCAAATTTTAGAAAAGTTAAAAGTGAAATTACACTCCTTTAACTCAAAATTTATTTTATCTTCATATGCATCACACACTTTAATATATCGTCCATATTGAAGCTTATATACTTTAGCTATCTCTTCTTTTGGGTCAACGATAATATAATACTCAACTCCCTCTCTTTCATATAAATCATATTTTAAATTTCTATCTTTTGTTGCAGTTGATTTTGAGAGAATTTCAAATATAATTTTTGGGGCTTTTTTTATATAAGCATCATTTAGAGGTTTATGACAAATTACAAGATTATCAGGTTGAACTATGGTGCTATCATCTATTTTCCAATTTACTGGTAATAGTGCTTGACATTTTGCACATTCTTTTAAAGCATCTTGTAATTGCCATGCAATTTTGTTTGAAATAGCTTGATGTTTAATCATGGGTGCAGGAGCCATGGCATAAGGAATTCCATATATTAATTCCCAATCTCCTTCCCACTCTTTATAATCGTTATAAGTATAATTAGGAAGATACTCTTTTTTTACTGCACTCATCTTTTATCCTTATTTTTGGATAAATTATAACATAATAATAAAAAGAAAAAAACTATCTATTTATTGTTATAAAGTATCTGTTATTGCATTTATCATGAAGCAAATATTATTTTTTCATTATTTTCTTCTATAAACTTTTTCTAACTCAACTCTATTTTCAATAAACTCGCAATAATCATGATTATCAGGTTTATCGCAAATTCTTTTATTTGGAACAATTTTTGTCAAAAGATTCTTTCTTGGAACTCCTAAATCAACACTAATTTTTCTCTGTATAAATTTAGCATTATTATAAGATTGAGACCTATTAGTCAATTCTCCAAAGACTGTATTTAGTCTAACTTTGTATTTGGATTGTTCAGACTCTGTATATAGTTTTTTAAAGCATTTGAGTTTATTCATTTCACTCTCATAAGACATTCCAAACTGATTAAATCTTTCATCTCTTAATGCCATAGGGTATAAGACTATCTTTTCTATATCGCTACAAAAGTCATAGTTACTTAAATGTTTTGCTTTTGCTACATTTTTTTTGGCTTGAATTTCAGGCATAACTTGATAAGTTTCTATATTAAAAGCTTTCCCCATTAAATCTAT
>Ga0256843_1003925_pt1 | contig 10117 bp, 9 predicted proteins | sample AlvinellametaG_FD_191572 | JGI IMG/M metagenome (GOLD analysis project Ga0256843, IMG submission 191572) | Pompeii worm associated microbial communities from hydrothermal vent at the East Pacific Rise, Pacific Ocean - Alvinella | ecosystem: Host-associated > Annelida > Integument > Unclassified ... | reverse complement strand
GCTTTTTCGGCGATAGTTTTTGCGGTGTTTGGATTTTCTTCAAAATACCTTGTAAGATATTCATACGTTACTTTTTGAACGATAGGTTTTACGTATGAGCTTCCGAGTTTTCCTTTTGTCTGACCTTCAAACTGCGGCTCGCTCATTTTTACGCTCACAATCGCGTTAAGCCCCTCTTTTACGTCATCACCCGTAATTTTGATGTTTTCTTTTAATTTCATATTTTTGTTGATGTAATTGATTATTGCTTTACTAAGCCCCGCTCTAAAACCGCTTTCGTGAGTACCCCCGTCAGGTGTGCGGATATTGTTTACGAAACTCAATACTTTTTCGTCATATCCGGTATCGTAGCATAAAGCCACCTCAACGTCCAGCGCTTTTTCTTCATCGCTGTAGTGTTCGTTGTAGTAAATTACCTCGGTTATACATTCTTTGTTTGTAAGTGTTTTTACGAAATCCTTAATTCCGCCCTCAAAATGATAAACCTCTTTTGTCCCGTCATTTTCATTTTCAAAATAGATGGTGATATTCGGATTCAGGTATGCCAGTTCTTTTAATCTTTTTCTTAAAATATCGCTGCTAAAAGTCGTGGTTTCAAAAATTTCGTCATCAGGCCAGAACTGTATCGTAGTTCCCGTTCTGTTTGTGGTACCTATAACTTCAAGATCTGTTACGGGTTTACCTCTTTCAAAAACCTGCTGGTAAACTTTGCCGTCCCTTTTGATTGTCATAATAAGTTTTTTACTAAGGGCGTTTACGACCGATACACCTACCCCGTGAAGACCTCCGGAAACTTTGTATGTTTTGTTGTCAAATTTACCTCCGGCGTGTAACACGGTAAGTACTACGGTTGCCGCGGGAATTTTTTCATCCGGATGTATATCTACCGGAATACCCCTACCGTTGTCTGATATCGTTACGCTTCCGTCTTTGTTTACTTTTACTTTTATTTCAGTGGCGAATCCCGCCATTGCTTCGTCGATGGCGTTGTCCACGACTTCATAAATCAAATGGTGAAGACCTTTGACACCGGTATCCCCGATATACATTCCGGGTCTTTTTCTTACAGCCTCAAGCCCTTTTAAAACCTTAATACTTTCTGCACCGTATTTTGCCATTAAATTCCTTTATTGTGAGGTTGGGAAGGAAGTGAAGACTTCCGATTTTTATAATTATATCAAATATTAAGTGGCATTACTATCGTGATGAATTTTCCGTCTTTTAGCATAAACGGAATGTTTGGTTCGTTAAGACAAAGTTCGAAATTTTCAGAATCGATTATATTTACAAAATCAAGAATATATCTGCTGTTTACTGCAAATGTGAATTCTTCTATTGCGCATTCGCATTTGAAACTTGTTTTTGCCTGGGTTGTTTCGTCGCTTATGCTCTCAAATTCTATTTTATCGTTTGAGATTTTAATTCTTACTTCGTTTGAAATGATGCTTACCTGTTTCAGATGTGAAATGAATTCGTTTTTAGGAATATTCAGGACGTATTTGAAGTTTTGAGGTATGATTTTTTCATACGCCGGGAATTTTCCGTTTATAAGTTTTGTGAAAAAGAGTGTGTTTTCGTCTTTTAAAATCAGATATACGTCATCGTAAAAAATTTCCATATCCTCTTTGAATATTCTTTTTATTTCACTTATTGATCTTTTAGGTACGATAATCTGTGTTTCTTTTCCGTTTGCTTCCGAATAGTAAACGGCAAGTCTTCTTGTGTCGGTTGAAACGAAGTTTGTTTTTTCCTTTATGTCGAAAAGAGCTCCGTTTAATTCGTATTTAGGGTTGTTTGTATCAATTACTGGAAATATTTTTTTAATTGCGTCTATAAATTCTTTATTGTCGATGTTTAACTTTTCAAGTTCGTGAGGATTTGGAAATTCAGGAAATTCTTCCGCGTTAAATGTACTTAATTTATAAATTGATGTATCCTGGGTTATTATTATAAAATCGTTTTCTCTTTTTATTTCTATTTCTTTGTTTTGTAGTGTTTTTATAATATCTGCAAATTTTCTTCCGTTTATTGTTACTATCCCCGGATTTATTATTTCTGCTTCCGTTATTATTTTTATACCTATCTCTTTGTCTGTCGCTTTTATTGTAAGTTTGTCATCCGCTTTTAGTAAAATATGGGAAGTGATTTGTGTGTTGTCTTTTTTTTCCGTAAAAGGAAGCACCTGTGAGATTATACTTTCAATTACAGGTTTTTGAATTTTAATGTGCATGTTGTTCTCCTTTATTTAAATTCTTACAGTGGTAGTAGTAGATTGTGGTGAATTGTTGAATTTTCGTTTTTATTCCCGATATTGCGTTAAAGCCGGCGTGAATGTGAAAAACTTTTTTATTCACACTATTCACCTTTTTTGATTTGTATTTTATTTTTAAGCTCTTCAATTTTTATTCTGAAGTTTGAATCTTCTTTGAGTTTTTTGTTAAAACTTTTGATTGCGTGGCTTACCGCACTGTGGTCTTTAAGTCCGAAATATTTTGCGATTGTAGGTGTGGATTCTTTTGTAAATTCCCTTGCTAAAAATATAGCAGTCCTTCTGGCCGCCACGATGTTTTGATTTCTGCTTTTTGATGTTATTTCGCTCGGTTTTACGTTGAATTCTTTTGCAATTAGTTCTATGATGTCCTGGAGGGTTATGTTTTCTTTTTTGTCTTTTATGTGTTCTTTAAGTGCCTGTTTTGCAAAATCAAGCGTAATGTCCGTAATTCCAAGAAGTTTTGCCATAGCGTTGAGTTTTACTATCATTCCTTCTATTTCCCTGATGTTGTCGTCAAGTTTTGTTGCTATGAATTCGATGATTTCATCAGGCAGGTAAATTCCGTTGATTTCGCATTTTTTTCTGATAATTTCTATTTTCGTTTCAAGTTCCGGAGGCTGGATATCGACAATCAGTCCGGCTTCAAAACGGCTTCTGAGTCTGTCTACCAGGTCGTGCAGTTTTTTAGGCGGTCTGTCTGCGGTGAGGCAGATCTGTTTTTGCTGGTTGTAAAGTTCGTTGAAAGTGTGGAAAAATTCTTCCTGGGTTTGTTCTTTTCCGGAAAAAAACTGAACGTCGTCTATCAGTAAACAGTCGCAGTTTCGGTATTTTTCGTGGAATCGGTCCATGGTTTGGTTTCTGACGTGTTCTCTGAATTCGTTCATAAACTGTTCGCTTGTGACGTAAATTACTTTTATTCTGTTTTTTAAATAGTTTCCTATTGCCTGAAGAAGATGCGTTTTACCGAGTCCCACGCCTCCGTAGATAAACAGAGGATTGTAACTTTTTCCCGGTTTTTCGGCAACGCTTTTTGCAGCCGTATATGCGAACTGGTTGGAAGGTCCTACGATAAAACTCTCAAACGTATATTCGGGAATGAGAATTGAAGGGGAAGTGTTTATGATATCTTCTGTTTTATATTCTCTTTTTTTGATTTCTTTTGTGATAATTTCCACAACCGCATCAAGTCCCGTCTCTTTTTTATAAAGTTCGGCGATTTTTTTTGCGTATTTTCTTTTTACGTAATTGGCGATGAATATATTAGGAGCTTTTATGACAAGTCTTGCGCTGTCGCTGTTTTCTTCGTCAAATTCCAAATTTTTGATAAATTTATTATAATTCACCTGATTTTCACTTTTCAGTTCGTTTTTTATTTTGTCAAACAGCAATAACCGGCTCCTTTGTGAATAACTTTTTTTTCACATTGTGAAAAAAATGTGAAATGTTATGTGAATTAAATTTTATCATAACGGAAATAAAAAGTCTATTAAAACAATTCACATAGTGAATAAAATGTGAATAAAAGTTGAAAAGAGGTTGAATGAAAATACTCGGAATAGACCCAGGGACGATAAGATGCGGGTATGCTATTATCGAAACGGCACCTAAATTACACCTTATTGACGCGGGATTTATTAAAATTACCGAAAAAGAACTTCAATATCAGCTTTCACAGCTTATTGAGGGTCTTGATATTATTTTGAAAAACGAAATTGATGAGGTTGCTATGGAGGATATTTTTTACGCCTACAATCCCAAAACCGTATTAAAACTGGCTCAGTTCAGGGGGGCTTTGTCTTTGAGAATTTTACAGCTGCACGGAAACTTTGCGGAATATACTCCTTTACAGGTTAAAAAAGCCGTAACCGGCAACGGAAAAGCGAAAAAAGAGCAGGTGGCTTTCATGGTTAAGAGAATTTTGGGTATCAAAGGCGAGATAAAACCTCTTGATATAACCGATGCCATTGCGGTTGCGATAACCCATTCACAGAGGATAAAATGTTAGAGTTTGCCGATATCATAGGAATAATCGCTTTTGCTATAAGCGGGTTTATTATAGGGGCAAGGGAAAAGCTGGATATTCTGGGAATAGCCATATGCTCATTTTTAACAGCCCTTGGCGGGGGAATAACAAGAGACGTTTTAGCCGGCAAAAGTATTTATGCTTTTAACGATTCACTGGCTCCGATTCTCGTTTTGCTGGTAATTATTACAGGTATTTATATGAAATTTCATAAATACGACGTCGAACACAGGTCTATTTTCATTATAAGCGATTCCATAGGGCTTGTTTCGTTTTCGATATCTGGTGCGATTGTGGGAATCGACGCGGGATTTAATATTTTCGGAGTAATTATGCTCTCTGTCATAACGGCTGTTGGCGGAGGGATGATGAGAGACGTTTTAATTAATAAAATCCCTTTTGTTTTAAAAGAGAATTTTTACGCCACCGTATCGGTTTTGGTGGGCTTTTTGGTTTATATTTTCGGAAAAAACGATTTTGTTTTGATAGTTATTTTTATATTCGGGCTTTTATTAAGGCTGATTGCTCATAAAAAATCTTGGAATTTGCCTAAGATTTGAGGTATAATTAATAAAAAGGAGACGAAATGAAAGTAGGTGATCTTGTAATAGTTGCCACTCTTGGCGAAATTAAAGCATACAGGGCCAATCCTAGAACCCCGGAAGCGGAAGCGGGACTCAAACCAAACGAAGTAAAGCTTGACTTGATTAAAGCTATCGACATTGTCGAAGCCCATAAAAAACTTCAGGATTTAATCACAGGTCTTGAGGGAAGTTATAAACCCGGGTTTTTGAATAAATCTGTCAGCGGCGAAAGACATAATTTAAAAGCGGAAATTTACCGTGAGAGCGTTAAGACGGTGGCTGAAGACATAGATCTTCTTATTGAGGAATTCGGAGATAAAAAAGTATTTTTATCATTACCTAAAGTTATTGCAAAAGACGTTTTATCAAATATGAAACATCAGGATAAAATATTCAGACTCGTAGAAAAAGATTTATTAAAAACAGACAAAAACAAACTTATCGACGAATTCAAACCTGAAATTTTGAAATAAGGGGTTATTTTTCCCTTATTTCTTTTGCTATTCTGTCAAGAATACCGTTAATAAAGCTTTTTGCCTTGTCTTCAGAGAAGTTTTTGGCTATTTTTACAGCTTCGTCTATGATTATCTGATACGGAGTGTCTGTATATTTTATTTCATAAACCCCGAGTCTTAAAATCTGTTTGTCTATTTTATCAAGTCTGTCAAAACTCCAGTCTATAAGATGGTTTTTTATAATTTCGTCTATTTCGTCTTTGTGTTCCAAGATACCGTTTAGAAGTTTTTTTGCAAATTCAGCTTTTGAGCCTTTTATTTTTCTGTCTTTAAGATGTTCTTCAAACTGTTTTATTGCATCGTCGTTTCCCGCTTCAAGTGCGTAAAGCGTCTGTACTACAGCTTCTCTTGCGTGTGTTATAGTTGCCATTATCTCCTCCAGATTTTTATTGCTAAAAGTAGGGTAAATACAACTGTTTCAGGAATCAAAACAAGCGTGGCTTTTTCTAGGGCGAGGGGAGTAAAAAGATATTTGAAAAATCTTAAAAAAGCCCCCGTCATTACCAGAATGCCTCCGCTAATAGCGATTGCCAGATCCAGTTTGTTTTTTAGATTGAAATTGAATTTATCCATTAATATCAAAATTCTTTGTAAAGGTTTATCATTTCAATGAGTCCTAACATTGCTTCAAAGCCTTTGTTTCCGGCTTTTGTTCCGGCTCTTTCTATTGCCTGTTCGATCGTATCCGTAGTTAAAAGGCCGAACGTCACTGGTGTGTCGTAATTTAGCGTCGCATTTGCGATACCTTTTGTAGCTTCCGCGGCTACGTAGTCAAAATGAGGGGTGGCTCCTCTGATGACCGCTCCAAGACATACGATTCCGTCATAAATGTCTTTTTTCAGGGCTCTTTTAAGAGCAAAAGGAATTTCAAATGCACCCGGTACCAAAATTAGATCCAGGTTTTCCTCTTTTCCCCCGTTTCTTAAAAATGCGTCTTTTGCCCCTTCAATCAGTCTGTCGGTTATCAGATGATTGAATCTGCTGGCTATTATCGCAACTTTTTCTTTTCCGCTTAGACTTAAATTACCTTCTATAACGTTCATTAATTCTCCTTATTGCAATTGTTTATACAGTCAATGTCTTTTAATATGTTTTCAAGCATATCCGGCGTAATCATATTCGGTCCGTCGCTAAGTGCAACATCAGGATTATAGTGCGTTTCGAAGAAAAACCCGTCGATTCCGACTGCCGCCGCCGCTTTGCTTAGATATGGGACATATTCTCTTTTTCCGCTGCTTTTTCCTCCTGCGCCTCCCGGCATCTGTACGCTGTGGGTGGCGTCAAAAATTACAGGTGCGAATTCTCTCATAATTACGAGGCTTCTCATATCTACAACCAGATTTCCATATCCGAAAGTGGTGCCTCTTTCAGTCAGCCAGACGCCGTATTTTTTTGAATTTTCGTAATTTACCTCATCACAGCCTCTGGTTTTTAAAACTTTCAATACCGAATATTTCATATCGGCCGGGTTCATAAACTGGCCTTTTTTTATGTTTACGATTTTATCGGTTTTTGCCGCTTCTACGAGAAGGTCTGTCTGTCTGCACAAAAACGCCGGAATCTGTAATACATCCACCACTTCCGCGGCTTTTTTTACCTGCCATGTTTCGTGAACGTCGGTTAGGAGTTTATATCCGAATTTTTCTTTTACTTCGGCTAAAATTTCCAGACCTTTTTCAAGTCCCGGACCTCTGTAGCTCTCAAGCGAGGTTCTGTTTGCCTTGTCAAAACTCGCTTTAAAATAAAAATCATATTTTTCGCTGTAAGGTTTTAGATATTCGGCGATTTTGAATATCTGTTCTTTGCTTTCAATAACGCAGGGTCCTGCTATTAAAATCATTATATGCCTTTTTTTATATGGATTATACCATAAATTTTATGATGAAAATTTGTTAATTATTTGCTGTTATATGTCGATATAGTATGTGACACCAAAATTAAAGGACCCTGAAATGCAGCAAAAAGAACAAAAAAACATAATACCGGTTTTGATATTTTTAATTCCGATATTCAGCGTAATAATTACGGCCGCATTAATAATGTTTATATCTTACAAAACGTTAAACAATTTTTATAAAGAACAAAAACAGGAAATAACGCATAATTTTTTTAATGACCTGAAATACAATACCAAAAAACGTGTGGAGATTGCTTATTCGGTCTTGGATACAATCTATAAAGACAAAAAAAACAAAAAAGAAGCACTCAAAGAATTCAGAAAACTGCTTGACAAAATCAGATGGGGGCAGGGCGGATATATATTTGTTTACGATTTTAAGGGTAACACCATATATCATCCCAATCACGCACTTATAGGAAAAAACAGATGGGACTTAAAAAGAAACGGTAAATACGTTTTGAGAATGCTTACCAAAAAGGCGATTGACAATCCTAACGGCGTTTATGTTGAATATTTGGCTTATAATCCAAAAGGCGGTAAACCACTTCCGAAAGTTTCTTATTTAAAGGTTTACAAACCTCTTGGGATTTTCCTTGGAAGCGGGGTGTATCTTGATTCTTTAAATAAGGAACTGGTCAGAAAACAGCAGCTTTACAGTAAACTTTTTGATTCAATTGTCACAAAAATATTAAACGTTTCTTTGATTGTGGTTATTTTGGTTCTTGTAGTTACCGCTTTTGTTTCATATATCGTAAAAAGAATCTTCAAAGAATACGACAATGCGTTAAAAGAAGAAAAAAACAGACTGTATATTCAGTCCATTACCGATAAACTGACGGGACTTTATAACAGAAGGTATTTTGAACAGATTATCGAACAGTATCTTAAAATTTCAAAAAGAGAGAATAAAAATCTGGCGGTTATGTATCTTGATTTGGATAATTTTAAAGAAATTAACGATATTTATTCTCACAAAGTGGGTGACAGCATTTTAGAAGTCGTATCCCAAAGGCTCAAAAACGTTTTAAGAGGCAGTGATATTATTGCAAGATTCGGAGGTGATGAATTTGTTATTGCCGTTTACGGATTTAAAGAAATAGAGGACATTGAGGTTATAGTTCAAAAAATCATAGATGCCATAAAACAGCCGGTAAAAATTGATAATGAGGTTTTTGAAATTTCGGCAAGTATAGGAATAGCTCTTTATCCAAAAGACGGGGCCACGGTTACCCAGCTTATTAAAAACGCCGATACCGCAATGTATAAGGCTAAAAGAGAAAAAAGTATGTTTGAATTTTTCACGGAGGAAATAAACAAAGAATTTCAAAAACGGGTTGAAATGAAAAAAATGATCAATGAAGGTATTAAAAACCGTGAATTTATACCTTTTTTTCAGCCTCAGATGGATAAGGACGAAAACCTTTACGGCAGTGAAGTTCTTGTCAGATGGAAAAGAGGGGATAAATTTATTTTTCCAAACGATTTTATTCCCGTTGCCATTGAAATGGGGCTTATTGATCAAATTGATATGATTGTTATGGAAAACGCCCTTATTCAGTGGAAAAAATGGGAAGCTATGAGTTATAAACCGGGTGTTATTTCATGTAACGTTACAATGCATCACATAGAAAAAAAAGATTTCTTAGGGTTTTTAAAAGACCTTCTTCAAAAGTATGACTTTGATCCTGCAAAGTTAAATGTTGAAATTACAGAACAGAGCATTATGAAAAATCCTGATGAATCCGTGAGAGTTTTGAAAAAAATAAGAGAGCTTGGAATAGGGGTTAATATCGACGATTTCGGTACTGGTTATTCGTCTTTGAGTTATTTGAAAAAACTTCCTATAGACAAGCTTAAAATCGATAAAAGTTTTATCGACGGTATTCCTTTTGACCAGGATGATGTTAAAATTACGAAAACGATTATAAATCTTTCAAAAGAATTCAATTTAAGAATTGTGGCCGAAGGTGTTGAAAATAAAGTCCAAAGAGATTTTCTAATTGAAAACGGTTGTGATTACATACAGGGATATTATTATTCTCCGCCTGTTAGCGCAGAAGAATTCGAAGAAAAATTTTTAAAAGGAAACTGATGGTTGTTAGTAAATACAGTGCGAGCGGTAACGATTTTGTAATTTATCACGCTTTTAAAAAAATAGACAGAAGCAATGTAGCAAAAAAGCTTTGCGACAGATTCAACGGAGTTGGAGCGGACGGGCTTATCGTTCTTTTGCCTCACGAAAAATACGATTTCGAATGGCAGTTTTATAACGCTGACGGAAGCGTTGCCGAAATGTGCGGAAACGGGAGCAGGGCGGCGGCGCACTATGCGTATAAAAATAACCTTGCAGATAAAAAGATGAAATTTTTGACTCTTGCCGGAGTGATTGAAGCTGAGATTGAGGGTAATATCGTAACATCTCAGCTGACTCCTTATAAACTGATAAAAGATACTTTTGAAGAAGAGGGGTTCGAGTGGAAAATATACGATACGGGCGTGCCTCATTTGGTAACTATTACGGATATTGAAAATTTCGATAAAGACCTTGCAAGAAAAATGAGAGAAAAATATAACGCAAACGTAAATTTCGCTCAAATGAAAGACGGAAAATTGTACGTAAGAACTTATGAAAGAGGAGTAGAAGACGAAACTTTAGCGTGCGGGACGGGAATGTGTGCGAGCTTTTTGGTTGCAAAAGACAAAGGATTGGTTACGTCAGGGGTGAAATTAAGACCTAAAAGCGGTGAAGAACTTGAAGTAATGTTAAAAAACGATACTCTCTATTTCAAAGGAGCGGTAAAAAATAGTTTTACTGCCGTTTTG
>Ga0256843_1003924_pt1 | contig 10121 bp, 10 predicted proteins | sample AlvinellametaG_FD_191572 | JGI IMG/M metagenome (GOLD analysis project Ga0256843, IMG submission 191572) | Pompeii worm associated microbial communities from hydrothermal vent at the East Pacific Rise, Pacific Ocean - Alvinella | ecosystem: Host-associated > Annelida > Integument > Unclassified ... | reverse complement strand
ATATTCAGCCGGAACCTCAATTACAACCCGCTCTACGAGGAGAGGCTCGACAGGATAGGCTGTTTCCTCTGCCCGAGCGCATCCCTTGCCGAAATCTACACACTCAAGGAGGAGAAGCCCGAGCTGTGGGAGAAATGGGAGAGCGAGCTCAGGCGCTGGCAGAGGCGCTTTGACACGCCGGACGAGTGGATAACCTACGGATTCTGGCGCTGGAAGAAGCTCAGCAAGGGTGAGAAGGCGATAGCGAGGGAGCTGGGTGTGGAAATCCCTGAAGAACGCTCCTGGGAGCCGGTGAAGGTCAGGATAAGCGGCGGGGAGGACGGCTACACGGTTGAGTTCAACACGGTCCTCAACAAAAAGCGCCTCCTCGAAGTCGTCCCCATCCTTGGAGAGGTGAGCGTGGAGGGGGATGTAATCCGGGCCGGTGAGGTCGAGTTCTTGACCGGGACGAGGCTGGCAAAGGCTCCAACAGAGGAAGAGGCGGTTGCGGCCTACCATCTCGTCAAGCGTGCCTACGAGTGCGTTGGCTGCGGCGTCTGCGTCGGCAAGTGCCCGGAGAACGCGCTGAGCATAGACCCGAGGAGCAGGAAGATCGTCGTCAACTACGACCTCTGCACCCACTGCCGGGAATGCATGGACGTCTGCCCGCTTTTGAAGATCAAGAACCCCGAGGAAGGGAGTCAGTTGTAGCAAGTTGACATTTGTAACTATATAATAACGTAATAAAATAACAATGTCCAATGTTTGCTTGTTACTAGACATGATAAGGCAATAACATTTATATTTTGATATTGCAAGTAACGTATGACCACTTGTTGGGGGGCAGATGAAGAGTTACATAGTGGGGTTGGTCGCCGTGGAGGGCCATCCTGAGGGTTCCTTTTATTTTGGAAAGGTTGGGGAAAACACCTTCTACATACAGGATGTCAATGTTTACAAGGTCAGGGGGCAGGGAATATGAATGGACGGCTTCTTTTTTCTTCCATTTTGATTTTCCTGCTGTTGGCTGGTATTTACTGGGGGATGACATACACTCCCTGGAAAAACGGAGGGGATGAAATCTCCACGAATGCACTATTGAAAGATCAACTCACTTGTGTTTCTAAGCCACTAAATCTCTCATCCTTTCTTGGGGAGCAGTGGATTAACTACACTTCAAAAAGGTTAAAACTTGCCGAATGCCCTAAAGGCGGGTTTACTGAGATAGTTGACACTATAACTCCTGACCTCATTTCAACGTACTATTTTGTATCCGCACTTAAGTTATTGAATGAAACTCCCAGTAATCGGGTTCAAACAGTAAAATGGCTTCACAATAATGAGGGCACTCTCTTTGCAAACACTACCAGTGCATACAATCAGATCCCTCGCTTTTGGATAGTTTATTATGGTGTAATGACCTTGGAAATGCTTAATTCTTCTCCCGAAGATCCGGGAAGGATCGTGGACTTCATCCTGAGCACTGAGCAAAGTAATGGCTCTTTTGTTTACGAGGGTATGGACTTCACGCCTCAAGCGGTGGAGCTTCTCCATGTTCTCGGCTATGATTTGAGTAACTTACAAAAAACCCAGAAATACTGCATTGGCGAGTTCAAAAACTTAACACCAACCGGTGAGTATAGCGGGAGGAGTTTTATGGATTTTCTATCGGAATTTCCAGAATATATCAAGTGCCTGAAACTACTAAGAGTTAACTATACAGAAATGCCAGAGTACAAGAGGGATGTCCTGTTCATCCAGAACATCTCTAAAAACGTTGAGAAAATACTTGAAGGCAGGCCCCCTCTCTTCATAGTGGCGGGTACAACCCAGTTGCTTAGAGAATACGGGCTTTTAAACAAAACTATATCTCAAGAGCTCTATGACTATGTCATATCTCAAGAGCTGCCTGATGGAGGATTTAACCTTTTCGGAAAGGACTATGGTGAGTTTCAGGGCACATACTATGCAGTAGAGACGATAGTTCTAACTGGTAAATGGTCGGATGATAGAACTTTGAACTTTATTCGCAGCTGGGAGAGCCCTCTTGGAGGATTTGCTTTTACTTTCCAAAAGACATGTGGACCCGTGTTGACTCATATGGGAGTGTATGTTGCTGAGAAAATCGGAATGCCCCTCAACAAAACACAGATGAAAGAATACCTTAAATGGGCTCTCCACAACAGGTGGCCATACACTCAAGACGACCCCACGGCCCTATACGCTATCTATCTTACCTACAGAGACCTGAATTTGACGATGGATCTCTCTGACAGGGAATATCTGAAAAACGAAACCATCCGATTGATGAACATATATCTGGCCCAGAAAAGATCGGCTCTTCTTAGTGATACCGGGTGGATATCGCTCATAGAACTTGGAAATTCGATAGGAGTTAGGCTGGATTCCACAACAAGATCGGAACTCATCAGGAAAATATTGTCTGAGAGAAATAAGAACGGGACTTTTGGAGTTGGAAACGGAACTGGGGTAATTCTATTTCAGACTACAAACGCAGTGATACTACTCCATGCACTGGGCTATAATTACAATGACACGACAACTGCTCGCTATCTTCTGGATGAAATGCATGATGGGGGATGGGGCGGGCCCGACCTCTTTAACACTTATGCTGCTATGTTAGCATTTGAATCCATGGGCCGTTGTCCTAAAGACGTTCAGGGGATGATAAATTTCATTCAATCTCTGAAATACAAATACGGCGGGTTCCTGTTTTACAGAGGGGCAGAATACTATGGGGGATTGCAGGAAACATACTATGCTTTCAGAATTTTGGAAATAATCGGGGCGATCAGGTGAACGTGCTAATCTTAACCCTATATTTATAAACCGCTCTTCATTTCTTCCCTCTGGTGAGAGACATGGAGGAGTATTTTGTCTGTCCGGAGTGTGGTAGCGATGACGTTGAGGTCATTAAGGAGCGCGGAAGGGAGCTGACCCTCCGCTGCAACGAGTGCGGCAACGTGTGGATCATCACGCTTCCGAAGCTCGTTAAAGTCCCCCTTATAGTGAGCAAGCACGAGAGGAGCTTCAAAACATTTGCGGAGCTTCCCGAGGGCGAGGAAATTAGAGTCGGTGACATCGTCGAGACGGAAGAGGATGAGGTGAAGATAACCGGGATTGAGCTCGAAGGCGACAAGAGGGTTGAGAAGGCAGAAATCGGGGAGATTAAAACCCTCTGGGGCGAGAGTTTGACCTATCCAAAGGTCATCAAGGTCTCTATATACCTCCCGGGAGGCGTCACGCAGGCTTTCAAGGTGAAGGTGCCGCGGGACGAGGAGTTCGCGGTCGGGGAGGTTCTCGAAGTCGGCGGCTACACGTTCAAGGTGGAGAAGATAAAGACCGAGAGAAAGATGCTCCGCCACGGGAAGGCGAAGGCGGGAGAGATAATTTCCCTCATGGGTCACAACATCCCCCGCGCGAGGGCAAGACGGAGCTTGGAGATATATCGGGGCTACGGCAAGGAATCGCGATGAACTGGCCGATGTTGATTGGTCTTTCGCTCCCCTTTCCTCTCTCGTTCTGAGATGGGAAGCTTGGCCGCTTTCATATCGAAATCCTTTTAAAGCCTCCTCCGGAATTCAGCACGCAAAACTCGATGAACGATGAGGTTTCGGAGGGATGAAAGATGGCGAAGCCAAGCTACGTCAAGTTTGAGGTTCCGGCCGAGCTTGCTGAGAAGGCTCTTGAGGCTGTTGAGCTCGCTCGCGACACCGGAAGGATTAGAAAGGGTACCAACGAGACGACCAAGGCCGTCGAGAGGGGCCAGGCCAAGCTCGTTGTCATAGCTGAGGATGTTGACCCTGAGGAGATAGTTGCTCACCTCCCGCCCCTGTGCGAGGAGAAGGAGATTCCGTACATTTATGTTCCGAGCAAGAAGGAGCTCGGCGCCGCTGCCGGTATTGAGGTTCCCTCTGCCAGCGTTGCGATAGTCGAGCCGGGCAAGGCCCGCGAGCTTGTTGAGGACATCGCAATGAAGGTTAGGGAGCTCATGAAGTGAGCTCCTTTTCATTACCTTCGCTCACGGAAAGGTTTAAGTTCATCTCTGCGAGTCTTGAAGAGGTGTGAGAAATGAGCGACGAAGGATACCCTGCAGAGGTTATCGAGATAGTGGCCAGGGCTGGCGTTACAGGTGGCGTTACTCAGGTCAAGGTTCGCGTCCTTGAGGGCCGTGACAAGGGCCGCGTCATAAGAAGGAACGTTAAGGGCCCCGTTCGCGTGGGCGACATAGTCATACTCAGAGAGACCGAGCGTGAGGCCAGAGAGATCAAGAGGAGGAGGTAAAGATGGCTCGCTGGAACGTCTGCTCCTACTGCGGAAAGGAGTTCGAGCCGGGTACCGGTAAGATGTACGTCAGAAACGACGGCAGAGTCCTTTTCTTCTGCTCCAGCAAGTGCGAGAAGTACTACTTCATGGGCAGGAACCCGAGGAAGCTCAAGTGGACCAAGGCCTTCCAGGAGGCCAGGCTCCAGAGGGCCAAGAGGAAGAAGTGATTTCTTTCTTTTCCTTCCGTTTCTGGCTTTCCGCGTTTCTTGAGGTTGAGTTCTCCAATCCAAAAAACCTATTAAGCGCGGTGCCAATTAATTTCGGTGTTGCCGATGGCCGAGAAGAATATAGAACGGACTCTTGTTATACTCAAGCCCGATGCGGTCGTCCGCGGGCTGATGGGCGAAATAATCAGCCGTTTTGAGAAAAGGGGCCTTAAGATCGTCGGGATGAAGATGATATGGATCGACCGAGAGCTGGCCGAGAAGCACTACGAGGAGCACAAAGGAAAGCCCTTCTTCGAGCCCCTTCTTGACTACATCACCAAGGCTCCGAGCGTTGTGATGGTCGTTGAGGGACGCTACGCGATAAGCGTCGTCAGGAAGATGTGCGGCGCCACTGACCCGAAGGACGCCGAGCCGGGGAGCATCAGGGGTGATTACGGCCTCGACGTCGGCGATGCGATATACAACGTGGTTCATGCATCGGACAGCCCTCAAAGCGCTGAAAGGGAGATAGGCCTCTACTTCCAGCCGGAGGAGATATTTGAGTACTGCAAAGCGGCGGACTGGTTTTACCACATCCACGCAAAGGGAAAGAGGGGGTACCTCGACAGCATGAACTGTCTTGAGCGTTAAACTACCACGTCGAGCTTTCTCTTTCTTTTCCTGAGGAATTCTCTGTATTCTTTGGCGAGTTCGGGGCATGGAGTGGGTTGGCCTTTTGTGAGTAATACAGTGCTGAGAAGCGTGGAGAGATAGGCCGTTCCCAATCCGGCCGCGATGGTGAGGTCCCCGGGAGGTGCTAACATGGCCAGGAGTGGCAGCATGGAAAGGAGAAGGCCGGCGGCTTTCCTCGTGCTTGAAGGTTTTCCAGCGCGTTTCATGCATTCCGCGAGCTCCTTGGCTCGGGGAAATTCTCTGAGAGTTCTGCCACCCACGAGGAGGGTGCCCTTTACAACGGCGCACATCAGGCTGTCATCGTCGGTGAGGCAGTTTCCAAGCTCCTGCGGACACGGCCGGGCGTTTAAGCCCCTGAGGGGATTTCTCAGAGACATGATCATCATAACTGCGACCGAGACCATCCCAAGGCCCAAAAATCCCGGCCAGAACTGGGCCGCCAGGGCGATTCCAAGAATTGTGTACGGGAACGATGTGAGGCTGATCTGGATGAAGTCGTCTATCCTCACTCCCCTTCTCGTCACAAAATTTGTGTACAACAGGGCCACGATAAGTCCCAGAAACGTCTCGGTTCCCGCTATGAACTCCGGGGAGAACCCCTCGATTGATGCGTTTAAGCCGGCGAACATTCCAAGCTCATAGAGTGCAATGGCGTACGTTATGATGGGGATTCCAATAAGGGCGACTAAGACCTCGCTGGCCTTTCCGAGGAGCTTTCCGGTGATGACGGCAACTGGGATGCCCACGATCACTCCAATCGCGAATGCTATCATCCTACCACCGGAAGATGTTACTATAGTGCCTTTTAATTTTTGTGATTTCTGGGAAAGGCATAAAAAGGGATGGATGCACCCTCCCTTGGTGGGTGGGATGAAAAAAAGCCATGTGGTAATAACGGGTTTGATGATTCTGATGGTTGTGGCATCACTCTGCATCGGTTCTACAACGCCCGGTTCCTCTTCAACGGGTTCTCCACAGAGTTCTCCTCAGACTGGAAGTACAGCACAGTCTCATACGGTCTCCCCGACGTCTGCGACTTCTACGGCCACTACAACCACCAGTACCACGTGCCAGTCCTGTCATGTGAGCCACAACGGAACTCAGAACGGTACCTCTCAGGGCTCCAGCAGCACTCAAACGAACACCGGAACCAGCACGCCCCTCCCCGGCAACGGTGGAAACGGGGGAAACAACGGAACTTCCTCCAACACATCGGTCTCCACGGGCAATACTTCTGCCGGCAATAACTCCTCCGCGACCCAAAATGAGACATCACAGAACTTAACTCACAACACGGCCACTGTACAGCTCCCACATCCGTTCCCCGCGTACAAGCTCCCGCTCAACAAGTCTCTGATAAAGTTCTACATCTACGGCTCCCATGAATGCTGCAGGTGCAGGCGGTTGTTGAAGTTCCTGAGCGAGACGTACGGCAACGACAGCATCGTATTCTACGAGATAACCAACGGCACCAACGATACCATAATCTCCGATGGGTTCCTCGGGGACTATCCGGACATGAGCTACCTCCCGATAACGGGAATAGCATACAACGGGACGCTCGTGGCGATAGTAAGCGGTTACAACATCCCCTACGAGGTCGAGGGGCTTATAAAGATGGCCCTGAAGTACCATGTCCTCGTAATAAAGGAACCCTCTGGGAGTATCCAGTACGTTGGAAGCGCAGAGAAACGCGCCGCCCTCGAGGAAATTTTCCTTTACAACAGGCTCCCCTCAGGGAGCTAATTTTCTCCCCTTTTGAGAACCTTTAAAAATCCTCCTCCGAGTTGTTATTGGTGAGGGAGATGACCAAGAGGATTAGACAGCCTATCATAGCGGTTCTCGGTCACGTTGACCACGGGAAAACGACGCTCCTCGACAGAATTCGGCGCACCAACGTCGCCGGTAAAGAAGCGGGCGGAATAACACAGCACATAGGCGCGACGGAAGTTCCCATCGAGACCGTCAGGGGGCTCGCGGGACCGCTCATCAAGCTCTGGAAGGGCGAGATAAAGCTCCCCGGCCTGCTCTTCATTGACACTCCCGGACACGAGGCCTTCACAAGCCTGCGCGCGAGGGGAGGGAGCCTGGCTGACCTGGCCGTTCTGGTTGTTGACATCAACGAGGGCTTCCAGCCCCAGACGATTGAGAGCATCGAGATACTTCGCAGGTACAAGACTCCATTCATAGTCGCCGCGAACAAGATAGACCGCATCAAGGGGTGGAAGGTCGGAGAGGACGAGCCCTTCCTCGTTAACATCAAAAAGCAGGACCAGAGGGCTGTTCAGGAGCTCGAGACGAAGCTCTGGGAGCTTATAGGAAAGTTCTATGAGCTGGGCTTCAACGCCAACAGGTTCGACCGCGTCCAGGACTTCACGCGCGAGCTGGCGATAGTCCCGATTTCGGCGAAGTACGGCATCGGCGTTCCCGAGCTTCTCGTCCTCATAGCCGGTCTCAGCCAGAAGTACCTCGAGCAGAAGCTCAAGATAGAGGTTGAGGGCCCGGCACGCGGTACGATCCTTGAAGTTCGCGAGGAGCTTGGCCTTGGAACCACGATAGACGTCATCATCTACGATGGAACGCTGAGAAAGGACGACACAATCGTCGTCGGCGGGAAGGACAAGGCGATAGTCACGAAAATCCGCGCCCTACTGAAGCCCAAGCCTCTCGACGAGATTCGCGATCCAAGGTTCCGCTTCGACCAGGTTGACGAGGTCACGGCCGCGGCTGGAATAAAGATAGCCGCACCGGGCCTTGAGGAGGCACTGGCCGGCTCTCCTGTCATAGCCGCCCGCTCTGAGGAGGAAGTTGAGAGGGCCAAGGAGGAAATTCTGAGCCAGATACAGAGCGTAGTCATAAGCACCGGAAAGGTCGGGGTCATAGTTAAGGCAGACACGCTCGGCTCTCTCGAGGCACTGAGCAAGGAGCTCGGCGAGAAGAACATCCCAATCAGGAAGGCCGACGTCGGGAACATCAGCAAGACGGATGTCATGGAGGCCCTGAGCGTCCGCGAGGAGGAACCGAAATACGGCGTCGTCCTCGGCTTCAACGTCAAGGTGAACGAGGATGCGGAGGAGGTCGCCAAGGCCAAGGGGGTGCCGATATTCACCGGTAACATCATCTACAAGCTCATCGAGGACTATGAGGCGTGGGTCAAGGCAGAGGAGGAGAAAAGGAAGCGCGAACTCCTCAAGAACGTCACCTTCCCGGGTGTCATCAGGCTCTATCCTGACGAGCGCTACGTCTTCAGGAGGAGCAAGCCGGCCATAGTTGGCGTCGAGGTCCTTGAGGGCAGGATACGGCCGGGAGTGGCCCTGATAAAGCAGAACGGTGAGAAGGTTGGCGTTATAAAGTCCATCAAGAACAAGAACGACTTCGTCCAAGAGGCGAGGAGGGGTGATGCGGTGGCGGTTGCCATTGAGGGGGCCATCGTCGGCAGGCACATCCATCCGGGCGAGACTCTCTACGTTGACCTGAGCAAGAACGACGTTATTCTGCTCCTCAAACAGCTCCGGAACGAGCTCGACGAGAGCGATTTGCGGGCCCTCAAGATGATTGCGAAGGTGAAGGCCCAGGGGGACCCGTTCTGGAGGGCGGTTTGATTTTCCCTTTTCTCCTTGTCCTTCTTGAATGGAATGGAGGATTCTTGAAGAGGGTTTAAGGTAAAGAGAAAAGAAAAATCACCCAACCGAGAACGCTATCGTGACCTCGCTCTTGCCTCCGGTGACGCCGCTGACGCGGAAGGTGCCGCTCCAGCTCCTGTGGGGCACTCCGTAGTTGTAGTCCCAGTCAAAGTAGTCGTCGTCGAGCAGAATCGTCACGCCGAATCCGCCCATCGGGTCGTCGTCGTTGCCCCACTTCCCTGCGTCCTCCTCCCAGCCCTGGTATTCGATGTAGATGATGGGCACCCTCGGATGGTCTATGTGGAGGAGCGTTACGTTGAACTTCAGGTCCAGCTTGTCCGCGAGTATCTTGCCGCGCGGTATCTTTGAGGTCGGCTGGCACTGGGCCGATGAGAACACGCTCAGGTTGCTTATCGTTTCCGTCAGCAGGCTGCCCCTCAGCACCCCTCCGGCGGGGAATGCATAGGCCCCTCCGGCCGGCACCATTGGCTTGACGAGTGCTTTGCTTCCCGGCGGCTGCTCGTACTCGTCCACCTGAACGAAGCCGTGGCAGGCGCGGAGATAGAAGTAGTACTCGTCCGCCCCCGGTTCTGTGTCCTCTGTAAAGCTCACATCCCTCAGCTTAACCTCGACGGCCGTCCTCGTGAGGGTCCTCGGCACCTCGACCTCATAGATCACGTAGGTCACGAGCATGTTGCCGTCCTCCGACGGAACCTCCAGAACGAGGCCGTCCCTGTAGTTGCCACGCCCGTAGATCGCGTAGGAGCTCACCCCGACTTTATCGGGCTCCGCACCGACTACCCAGTCGAAGACGTTCGCCCAGAGGTTATCGATGCCCTCCCCCGTGGTTAGGTATGAGGAGGCTTTTGCGAGGTCGTAGGCCCATTTCGCGGCCTCTCCGAGTTCTCCCGTTGCGAAGCCTATCGCGAGGTCTGCTAAGAAGCCCACTCCCTTCGAGATGTAGCTCCCCGGCTCGTCCCTGTCCCAGGCAAGCGTCTTCAAGATGATGTAGCGGTACTGCTCGGCCTCCTCAACGGGAATAGCCATAACGGGATAGCCGTTTATGAAGGGGTAGCTTATGTTCCCCACGGCGCGGGGATCGTGGAAGAGGAGCCTGCTGTGGTCCCAGGCCTCGACCCAGTGGGCGACGGGGTAGCCGAAGGTGTAGACCGGGCCGTAGCGCCAGTAGGGTTTCTCGTACGCGAAGTACGGAAGGGCCCACGAGACGAGCTGAATCTCTCCCTCCGCCTGGTCCTTGTTGCCTTTGATGTAAACGTCCTCAACGACCACGACGAGGTACCTGTCGACGTCTTTCTCAACCTTGAGCGTTCCG
>Ga0256843_1003923_pt1 | contig 10123 bp, 8 predicted proteins | sample AlvinellametaG_FD_191572 | JGI IMG/M metagenome (GOLD analysis project Ga0256843, IMG submission 191572) | Pompeii worm associated microbial communities from hydrothermal vent at the East Pacific Rise, Pacific Ocean - Alvinella | ecosystem: Host-associated > Annelida > Integument > Unclassified ... | reverse complement strand
TATTTTAGATGAAATTCGTCTAAAAATGGCAGAGCAACGTGCAAAAATTGAGGAAGAATTAGGCGAACCAATTACTCCTGTAGCTGAGAAAAAAGAAGAAGAGTAGCTAAGGCTACTCCTTTTTTTTCTACTATTTTAGTAGTAGATATATAAGTATAAAATTCATGAATGTCATAATCAAAAAAGCACGTTTATAAAAAATGAGTGGTGACTTTTCGATGAGTGGTGCATTTTTAATAAAGTATGGTTTTACTTTTTGGGGATGTGTTAGTTCATAATGCATCTCTGAGTAGTGAGAGTATCTTTGCTCTTTATCAATAGCAATTGCACGCATAATGACACTATCAAGCCAATCAGGTATATTTTTATTGTAGTTACTTGGCTTTTTTGCCTCTTTAAAAGATGGATTTTGAAAAGGTTCTATTTCTCCGTAAGGGTATTTTCCTGTAAGTGCCACATAGAGTGTTACCCCTATTGCAAAAAGTTCTGTTGTCTCACTAATCGTCTCTCTTAAAAAGCGTTCAGGTGCTAGAAAACTTGGTGTTCCTGCTTTTGAGTCAGTTGAAAATATCTCTGTTATGCTACCAAAATCAATAATTTTAAACTTTAAATTTTCATCCTCATCTTTTGCAATCATAATATTAGGTGGTTTTATATCTCCATGTACAAGATCATACTTTAAAAGAAATTGAGACATTTTTAATAGAGTAGCTGCTAATTCTACACTATCATCAATTGTTAGTTGCTTATGAGTAATATAGTGATCTAAATCTTCACCTTTAAATAGTTGCATTACATAGTAACGTTTTGTACGTGTTTTTGGAATAACTGCTTTTGGAAAGAAATCCGCTTTGAGACGTTTTGCATTCCATGCCTCTTTTACAAAGAGATCTAGCAGAGGTTCATCATCAATAGCTTCATAGGGTGCAAATTTTAATACATAATCTTTTGTCTTTTTATGAACAAGCCATGTTCTTTCATTTTCAATCAATGGTTTTAAAAGTTCATAACCATCAATAATCTCTCCCCTCTTTAATTTTTCTGGAATTTCAAGTTTTTGACGTCTCAGTGTTGCATACTCATCTGCTTTGAGTATTTCAATAATCACAGCTGTAGTATCATCAGGAAGATTATCATTCTCTCGTTTACTTGCTTTTTTTACAAGCGTATGTGCATTACTAAATTCAATGTATTTTATGAGATTTTTGTGATTTAAAACAGTATAGAGCCCATCACTACAAAGGAGCAGTTTATCATTTTTTTCAACAATATTTTCAAAGTAATAGGGTTCAACATCAGGGCTTATACCTATGGCTTGCGTGAGGACATTTTCATATCCCTCTTCATCCATTGCATGATCATACGAGAGTTGATTGAGTTTATGATCTCTATAGAGATAGACACGCGAGTCACCGACATTTGCACCATAAAGACGATTTCCTTGAATAACAACAATAGCTAAAGTGGTAACAAGTTCGGAAGATTCATAATTGAGTTGAGACTCTTGATAGAGTATTGCATTAATCGCTTCTATAAAGGTTTTAATTGATTTTTCTATACTCCATGATTTTGGACGTATTTTAAAGTTATTCATGAGGTGCATTGTTGTGCGTTTTGCAGCAGCAGCACCCTCTTGAGCACTACCTACACCATCACAAACAATGGCTACAGTCAAGTCACCAATGGTTTTAACATCATAAAAGTCATCTCCAGTCAGCTCTTTACGTTTGGCGAGTGAAAATCCAGAAAATTTGATGTTATTGTTTGTCATGATTAAATTCTACCGCCTGCTGCAACACCCCAAGTAGTTCTCCATCTTGTTTTTACAAGTGAAATACCAATGATAGCTACTAAAACGATACCTGCAAAGATCATAAAACCTGCACTATAACCATTGAAAGCACCTTTTGACCAACCTAAAGTTTGAACAAGAACTGTACCACCAATACCACCAGCAGCACCGATAAGTCCTGTCATAATTCCAATATCTTTACCAAAACGTTGTGGTACCAGTTGAAATACTGCACCATTAGCCATACCAAGAGAAGCCATGATAAAGAAAAGTACTGCAATAGCTACCCAGAATGGAAGGTCAATCAATGCATTGACAAGTGCTAAAACTGTTACGATACCAAAGAATATATAGAGTGATTTCACTCCACCCAATTTATCTGCAAGTCCACCACCTACAGGACGTAAAATCGCACCTGCAAAGATAGTAAGTGCTCCAAAATAACCTGCAATTACTTTAACATTTGGCTCATCAAATACATTGATACCAAATGTTGACATATCAGCTTGATAAGTATTCATAAGATAAACCTTCATATAGTTTGCAAAACCGACAAAGCCACCAAAACTTACAGCATAAAAAAGTCCAAACCACCATGTATCTTTATCACGTAAGAGTTTTAAATAATCTTTTACTTTTTTAGGGCGTGGTTTGTAAATATTGCTTGGTGCATCTTTTGCTAAAAAGAGGTACATTACAAAAATGAATGTAGAGAGAACACCACCAACTAAAAATACTGCTTGCCAACCCCATAGCTCTGCGATTTTTGGAGCAAAAAGGAAGTCTAGAACAACACCAACATTACCAGCTCCTGCAATTCCAAGAACAACACCTTGCAATTTAGGAGGATACCATTGACCAGCCTGAGGAAGAGCAACTGCAAAAGATGCTCCTGCAAAACCAAGGCCAAGTGCTACAACTAGGAGCTCATTGTAGCTAATATTTTCACCTCTAAAGAATGCATAAAACAGAACAGAAATAACAACACCTTGGGCTGCAAGAGCTGTTTTCTTTGGACCAAATTTATCAACCCCAAAACCTAATAGTATACGTAAAAGAGCACCTGCTAAGATAGGTATAGAGAGTAGCGTCGCTTTTTGAGAAGGGCTCATTAAAAATCCACTTGCTGCGTGAAGTGATTCTGCAATTTCAGTAGAGAGTGGCCCTAACATTGTCCACACCATAAAACTGAAATCAAAATATAAAAACGCTGCAAAAAGTGTTTTTGCGTCACCTTGTCCTTTAAGGGCTTTAAATCCTGCCATAAAAATATCTCCTATTTATTGATGATGAAAGTATAATATAAAAGCGCAACTTTTAATTATAAGAATTGATTAAAATATATACAGTTCTAAAAATTACTATGATTAATTATTATACAATCACTCTAAAGTTAATATATATTTATTGATATATATCAATGTTAATTTTTAAGCTTTTTTATAGAATTAGATAAATTAAGAAGGAGAAAAGATGACATTTACAAACTCGGCTGAGTTGCTTTCTTTTCATTGGGTTGCATACACGATTTATGCTGCAATGATTATTTCTGTTATTGCGTGGTTTGGGTATAACCTAACACGAAAAGATGCAAAATCGGTTTTTCGTATACCATTCTATTGGTATATGGCATTTTTAGTTGCTGGTGGTGTAGGACATCATATTTTTACATATAACACAATACCATGGGTATCTCAAGATATAGATAGAAATGATATTGTTCCTGATGCTACATATGAATTTGAAATAAAAGATCATAAATGGATAGGCTTACCGAAAAAGATTACGGTGCAATGTGGGCAGACAATTAAATTTGATGTTCATAGTAAAGATTTAGTTTACGGTTTTGGTCTCTTCCGTCAAGATGGTTCGCTTGTAATGCAAATGCAAGTAAATCCTGGTTCAGATGTTGTGAATATATTGAATAAAAATGATATATTATGGACATTTAGAAAGAATGGTATCTTTAACTTGACTTCGACAGAGTATTCAGGACCAGCTCAATATACAGAGGATGGGAAAGATTTAATGTTAGTGAAGAACTTTGTTGAAGTTGTAGGCTGTAAAGATGGGGGTGATAAATGAGTTTTATGAATACTTTGGTAAATGGTACAAATTTTGACCATAAAAGTTTAAATGCACTTCAGAAAGTAACACTTCGTGCAGTAGTAATGAGCTTTTTATTTTTTGGTTTAGTTGCGATTGAAGGTATGATTATGCGGCTAGTAGTAACTGGTCCAGCCAATCCTCTTCCTGAGATGTTCTCACATCCACAACATTACTTTTCTATTATGACGGTACACCCTATTGTAGGTATCTTTGGCTCTACTTACCAACTTGTATTTGCTGCTTTTATGTTTTTAGTTCCATTTTTAACAAAAAAACCACTTTATAGTGTAAAGCTTGCAAATGCCGTTTGGATTTTAATTACTGTCGGTACTGCACTTGCTTGGATAGCTGCATTTGTGTGGCAATATGCACCACTATATACACTTTATTGGCCACTTCCTGCTGATACATCACAGTTTCAAGTTATAGGCGGTATAGTTTTTATCGTAGGTGTTGCTCTAATTATGCTTGGTACTTTAGGTTTTATCTATAATATTTATGCAACGATTTTTGCTCGTGTTGGTATTCATAAAGATAAAACGACAAAAGAGCTTTTAATCTCTGGTTTTGGTATTGATGGTTTTTTAAACTTAATCAATAAACTTCGTGGAAAACCACCATATACAAAAGAACCAGCTTTAGCGCTTCCTGTTGTTGCTATATTTCGTGGTACAGTTGATACATTTTTAGATGCACTTGTTATTTTGGGTGCTGGAATTTTAGTACTTGTTTATCTTCTGTTTGATGCAAGTGGACACCCTTTAAATGTTGGTGCAGTTGATGCATTGCTTTATAAAAACTTTTTTTGGTGGGGACTTGACCTTGTTGCAGATGGATTAGTTTTAATCTATGTTGCGGGTTCATGGTATCTTTTGGCTACGTTAATTACTGGTCAAAAACTTTTTATGGAAAATGTTGCTCGTGCCGCATTAATGCTTGAACTTCTTGTATCTTGGATGGTATGGTCTCACCACCTTCTTGCAGATCAAGGACAACCTGAAATGATGAAACTTATCTCTGGTGAGATGGTAACTGCATTTGAGCTTCTCACGCAAGGATTGGCACTCTTTATTACTCTTGTAACACTATGGAAAGCACGTCCATTGAAAATGACTATGGAGTTAAAATATCTTCTTGGTGGTTTAGTCGGTTTTGGTTTGGCTGTTCCTGCTGCGATTATTCAAGCAGATATGGGTATGAACAGAATTTTACACAATACTCAGTGGATTATTATGGCTCACGTTCATATTGCATTGATTGTTGGTCTTTATATGACACTTTACAGTGCATTATATGTACTTTGGCCAATTGTAACAAACAATACAAAAATGTTCTCAAAAAAATTATCAAATGTTCACTTTTGGATGTACCTCATAGGTGGTATAGGAATGGGCGCATTTGGTGGTATGGCAGGGCTTGATGGTATGCTTCGTCGTCACCTTTATGTACATGGCGAGTTTAATACATTAATGATTTTAGCTGCTATATGTGGTACTATGGTCTTAATTGCTTGGGCAGTATTTTTATTTAATATAGTAATGTCTGTAGGAATTAAAGGATTAATAGGTATCTTTTTACCGGCAGAAGATAAAACAGCCTCTTATGGTATAGAACCTGAAGTGATTGCTGAAAATCATCAAGTATAATTTTTAGTGGGATTTTCCCACTAAAATATAAACTTAAAAATATTTAATAGTTATAAATATTTTTAAGTTTATAGAGAAGTTTTTAAAAAAGGAGTATGGTTGATACATTTACCAAGAGTTGCTTTAGAGATAAAAACAGTAGGACTCTATGATCTTGTTTTACAGGATGTACAGAAAATTGCAAAAAAGAGTCATCTAAATGAAGAGGAGATATTGTCAATATTAGATTCTCATCCTCAGATTCTTGAAGATTATAAGCAGATTAATATTGAATATAATGTGAGTAATATTCATCTTCGCAATATAAATGTAGCAGACATTGAAGACGAAAAATGTAAAGAAGATGCTCAAAACATCAATAAAAATTTAGATTTATTGCGTGAGATTGAGAAGTATACATTGGATTTTGAACAGAGTGCAACACTTGTTATTATTTTCTCTATTGAGTTTTTTGTGCTCTTCTCTGTTCAATATTTTATAGTCTTATTAAATTTAAAAGAGTGGCAGTGGTGGATATACTCATTTTTTGCGCTCTCTATTGTTCTAGCATGGATATATGCAAAGAAACAGAGAAAAGTGTATGAAGTAAATAATGAACTTTTTTTAAAGAAATATGAAGAGACATTAGAGATGATAGATAAACTTGAAGAGAGTGGATGTATTAAGAAGTCAGATTTAATTATAGTAGAGTGCGAAGAACATGTCTAAAAGTATCTTTATAGAGTTTGTTTGGAGTAAAGAACTTGCATTAAAAGCAAGTAAACTCTATTATGATTATGATATGAAAAACTCATCAAAGCGTTATATAGGATGGTCGTTTATTGCTTTAATGCAGTTTGGGATTGTTGGAGCATTGAAGCATGATGTATTTGGTTTACTTTACCTATCTACTTTTTTAGTTCTATATTGGTACTACGGACGTTGGTATCTTAGAAAGAGAATGATAGAAAAATATTATGATAATCATGGTAAAGATGGTGAGCATATAGAATTTAGACTCTCAAAAGAGGGATTGCATTTTCATGATAGAGTTATAGGTTGGGAGGATATTATTAAAGTTGTTAAATTTGATGATGGAATTTTAATTCAAACAACAGAATCAACACTTTTTTTCCAAAATAGTTTTTTTAAATCTTCCGATGATAGAGTGGCATTTATGGAGTTAGCCAAAGAGAATGAGAAAATAGGGTGATATACTTTTCTATCATTTCAGTTATAGTTTTTGTTATTACTTTAGTTGTTATTGCCGCAGCTATGGATAATGAAGACATGAAAGAGAATGATTAAATTTTAAACATAAATTTCTCTTTTTCTCTATTGCAATAGGGTATTATTTCATCAATACAATATAAGAGAGATGAAATGCAGACACCATTAGAGAGTTTTATAGATCACAAAGCAGATACTGGTATGCAGTGTGGTTCTTACTCCATAGATATTCCTCCACTTAAAGAGGGTGAACAGTATCGTTTTCATTTTGATGCTGTTGCTTGTGTAGGATGCCGTTGTTGTGAAGTTGCTTGTAATGAGCAAAATAACAATCCGGCAGATATTAAATGGCGTCGTGTAGGTGAGATGGAAGGTGGGGAGTTTCCTGCTTTTACACAACTGCTTAACTCTATGAGTTGTAATCACTGTATTGATCCTGAATGTTTAAAGGGATGCCCTACAAACTCTTATATTAAAATAGATAAGACAGGAATCGTTGTGCATGATGATGATACCTGTATTGGATGTCAATACTGTACATGGAACTGTCCTTATGGTGTCCCTGTTTTTCATGAAGAGAGAAATATTGTAACAAAATGTCATATGTGTCACGAAAGACTTGATGAAGGGCAATCTCCTGCTTGTGTTCAAGCTTGTCCAGCAGGTGCAATAGAGATAGAAGTAGTAAATGTTGAGGAGTGGTTAAATCGTGATATAGATGAACAAGCAAATATGCCTTTCCTCCCTGATGCACGCATAACAAACTCTACTACAAGGTACACACTTCCTGATAATCTTCCAGAAGATATGAAAGAGGTCGATGAACATATCTTAAAACCTGCTCACGCGGAGATACCACTTGTTTTTATGACTCTTCTCACGCAGGTATCTTTAGGGGCTTTTCTTGCTCTCTTTTTAGGTGATGTGATGAGTCTTTTTGGATTTGAAAGTACGAACTGGATTATGGCACTTTTAGTAGTGATTCCTGCTGCTGTTGGTTTACCTCTCTCAGCTCTCCATCTTGGACGTCCATTTTTAGCAATGACGGCTATGAAAAATATTAAGAGTTCATGGCTTTCACGTGAAGCTCTTGCTCTTGGTCTTTTTACAGGTTTAATGGGTGGCGTTGTTGCTGCTTACTTTTTTGGTATATCGCATCTATTACGCCTTTTTCTAGAAATATTAACACTGGGAATAGGAATCTATGGAATATATGCACAAAGTATGATTTACCGTATTCCAGCACGTCCTTCATGGAATCGTATAACAACCAATTATAAGTTTTTTGGAGCAGGTTATATTGGATTATTTCTATTAGCTTTTATAAGTAGTGTAAGCAGTCTACATGAAGCAATTATTCCTCTTACAACAATGGGTATGCTTGGAGCATTAGCTCAGCTCTTTTTTTCATATGAAGATTTACGAACACTTGATAATAGAGAAAATGAATATCAACTACAGAGAACAAAAAGACTTCTTAATGAAAATTTTGGAAATATAAAGAAAATTCGTTTTATAACATTACTAATAGGGGGAATTTTATTACCTCTCCTAGCATTGGTCTTTGTAAGTGGTGCATCAGTTTTTGTAGCTTCTATTATTTTAGCTATGTCATTAGTTGTATCATTTCTGAGTGAGATTAGTGATAGATTTCTTTTCTATACAACTGTTGTTCCCCTTGGTATGGCAGGTGGATTTTTCGTAGGTAAACAGAGATAAAAGTATCTCTATAACCTACTTTTTTTAGAGATAAGTGCTTTTACAAGAGACTCTTTAATTGAGTTGTATGCAGTAGTATTTTGTTTTAGAATCTTTTTCTCTCTTTGAAGTTTTCTGTTAAGAGTGTCTAGCTCTTTTTGAAGTGTGATATATTGTGTTAAACCACTCTGTTTTACAATATTTTTTAATGTATCTTCTTTTCGACTTTTAATCTGTTTAAGTTTCTCTTTCTCTTTTAAAATTTCCTCTTGAAGTATCTGTTTTCTCTCTGGATTTTTTGTTCTATCTAGTCTGTCATTTAATGTCCGAATAGAACGAATTGAGTGTTCGATTTCTATCTCAATTCCTGCCTTTTCATTGAGCAAAATTTCATTATTTTTGATAGGAGAGAGGCCATTAACATAAAATTTTTGAACCCTTTTTTGATATGTTTCTTTCTCTTTTTTAAGATGTTGTATAGATTTTTTTGCTTTTGTGTAGATTTTGACTATGCTTAACATAGATGGGACTGTCCAACGTAGACCATTTTCTGCTTCTATATGTGGAATTTTATATTTGATTCCATTCACTACTAAAATATCTTGTGAATAGTAGTTTATAAAATTCATCATATATACATTTGAAAGGGCAATTTCATCAAGAATTAATTCAGAAATATAGGTAAATACTTCTTTAAAATGGATTCTAAAGATATATCCGGCAAAACCAAGGAAGAAACCATCTTCATCATCATAGATACGCATAAGTTTTTCTAAAGTTATTTGTTGAATATAAGAGAAAACATTTTTTTCATATTCATTATTTGAAATTTTTCTATTGTCAAAATAGATTTCTACAAACTCTTTTGCTATTTCAAAAAAGAAGTTTTTGTTCTCCTCATCTTCAAAAAACTCATCATAAAAAGATTTTAATTCATTCTCCTCTACACCATTGTAGCGATTTTTTACTGTATTTTTATCTTTATCCTCTACTTTTTTTTGTACGCTTTCATCTATGATTTTTAAAAATAGGTTGCCATTTTTACTAATGACAACCGCATTCTCTTTTAAGTCAAATGCAGCTCTAATATAGGCTTTTATAAAATCTTTTAAAGTGTAGTTTTTAAATGAAAAGTTCTGTTTTAAAAACTCTTCTATCAATTTAACAAGATTACTTTGTAGTAGAATTTGATTCTCTTTTCCTTGGTAATCGTAAAGTACATTCTCTTCATTGTTTTCTATCAGTTCTATAAAATTGTTTAAAATTATTTCATCTATTTTTATTTGTTTGTGCATTTCATAATTTTATCTAAAAATATTTAAATGAATAAACTATCTTCTCCTCTACTGCTTAATTATTATACTTTTTGTTGAATATAGTAAGATTATTTTATGATACTATTGAACAATAATTTAATAAAGAGTAGTTTATGATAAGTAAGATAAAAGATTTTTTAGGTTTTGATATAAAAGAAGATAAGTTTAAACTCTCTTCAGATGAGATTTTTGGTATGATCGCTGATGAGAGAAAACCTGATAAATGGGTCTTTTCTACTTGTGGATATTGTGGTGTCGGGTGTGGTCTTTACATTGGTGTCAAAGATGGTAAAGCTGTCTATACAAAAGGGAATCCAAAACACTTTGTAAATAAGGGAACACTCTGTCCAAAA
>Ga0256843_1003922_pt1 | contig 10124 bp, 11 predicted proteins | sample AlvinellametaG_FD_191572 | JGI IMG/M metagenome (GOLD analysis project Ga0256843, IMG submission 191572) | Pompeii worm associated microbial communities from hydrothermal vent at the East Pacific Rise, Pacific Ocean - Alvinella | ecosystem: Host-associated > Annelida > Integument > Unclassified ... | reverse complement strand
CTCTTAAAGAGCTAGATGACTACCCGGAATATTTTATTTAGATTTAAGTTTAATATGATATAATTATATTAATTAAAATAAATAAAGGTTAAATATGACATTTACAGTAAATAATAAGAAATTGACATTACATTTCTTAACAGTTGTTGGTAGCACATTGCATAACCTTAATGGATTGAATTCAGATGTAGATGTAAAAGGCGTATTTACTTGGGATAATGAAGAGCTGTTGGGTTTAAATGAACCAGCTGATACACTGGATAAGAAAAATATGTCAGAAAATGATAGATTTGAATTAATGTCAGAGCTGGAAGTCAGGTTTGGCAGAAAGTTTGATGATGACCTAGATTTATTTGAGGCTAAGAAGTTTTTCAAAAATGCTATGAAATCTGATCCTAATATGCTCGATATGCTTTGGGCTAATGAAGTTTCAGGTATGGTTTTATTTTGTTCTAATGAGTTCAAAAAAGTTCTTGATAATAGAATGCTTTTTCTGAATTTTGAGTTAGCAAAGAAAAGATTTTTAGGAATGAGTTTCAATACTTTTAAATTGGGTTCAAAAGAAAATAATAAAAATAACTTTAAAGACCTCGCTAAAAGTCTTCAGAGTTTATTTTCATTCAAAAACCTAGTTGAAAATAAAGAGTTTAGTCCTAGATTAAAAGAGTCGCAAAGACGAGAAGTGCTTGCTGTTAAAAATAATTCTTTTTTCAAAGAACACAAAGAACTTGTAGCATTAGTAAAAGTAATGAGACAGGATTTGGAAGATGAGTGCGACCAGTTAGAGCTACCAGAATCTGATAACGATTTAACAAAGCTAAATTCATTATTATTAAGTTTAAGAGGCCTATAAGGCTTCTTTTGATATAATTATTATACAAAAACAAAAGGACAAATAATGAGAAATACAAACACACAAAATGATACTTTAAATAGAGCAGAAACAAAAGCAGTAAATGAAACTAAAAAAATTAGTGCTCAAAGAAAAGAAAAATTGAAAGATCCTGAAACAAAAGCTAAATTAATGGATTTTATATTTGGAGGAAAACCTGAAGACAAATCACCATTGTCTTAGTATTAAGTAATTTTTTGATATAATAAATAAAAAAGGAAAGAAAATGGCAAAAGATAAAGAAGCAAAAGCATCAAAAGAAAATGACAGCATGTCAATGAAAGGCACTTCTGCCGTGTATAAAGCAGCAAAGTTAAGTTCTGCTATTAAGGAAGAACTTAAAAAAGATGGAGTAAAAGAAGCTTTAATGGATTATATTTTTGGTGGTGACCCTGATGCAGTTTCACCATTAGCCGAAATAAGAAAAGCTCATAAATAAGGAGATTATTTGTCTAGTTTAAAAGATCAAAAAATAAAAAAATTAACAGAGCGAGAACATATATTACAAAGAAGCGGTATGTATCTAGGCTCAAGCACCCTAACAAAATCAAAAGAATTTATTATTGATAATGATAGATTTGTAGAAACAGAAATTGAATATGTTCCTGGTTTGGTTAAGATATTTAATGAGCTTATTGATAATAGTATTGATGAGTTCGTCAGAACAAAAGGGCAATATGCCACAAAAATTGATGTAGAAATGGATAGAACTCGTTTTAAAGTTCAGGATAATGGTAGAGGAATACCTGTTACAGAAGTAGAAGCCCCAGAAGGAACTTTTTATCAACCAGAATTGGCTTGGACTCATGCTAGAGCAGGTTCAAATTTTGAAGATGAAAATTCTACTACAATAGGGACTAATGGTGTAGGTTCTATGATTGCTTCAGTATTTTCAAAAGAATTTATTGGTATTTCAAATGATGGAAATCTTAAATGTACAGTAAAATGTCAAAATAATAATGAAATCATTGAAACTAAAGTATCAAAACCTACAGGCAAACAAGGTGTTTCTGTTAATATTGTTCCTGATGTTAATAAATTTGGTATTACTCATATTACAGACGAACATATTAAAATGATTGAGCAAAGGCTCTATAATTTATCTGTTTCATACCCAGAAATTACATTTAAACTTAATGGCAAAAGGATAAAACTTAACGCTAAAAAATTCCTAAATATGTTTGGCGACAATGGCACGATAGTTGAGCATGATAATTTTAGTATTGGTGTTTTCCATTCTAATACAGATGATTTTAAACATTTCTCATTAATGAATGGGCTTACATTATCGGCAGGTGGAACACATATTGATTATATAAGCAATGCTATTACAAGGAACCTTAGAGATAAGATTATTAAAAAATATAAAACAATAAAGCCTGCTGATATTAAGAGAAAATTATTTCTTGTTGTTATTATGAAGAATTTTCAAGGTCCAAAATATGAAACGCAAACAAAAGAGAAATTAACAAATCCAGGCTCTCAGATAACAAAATATTTTTCTGATTTAGAATTAGATAAGCTATCTGATAAGGTTTATAAAAATAAATCCATAACAGACAGTATTATTGATTACTTTAAAATTGCCGAGGAGTTCAAGAAAAAACAAGAACTCAAAAGTTTAGATAAGGTTAAGAAAAAAATAAAATCAGAAAAATATACAAGAGCGGTTGGAAAAAATAAATTTCTTATATTATGTGAAGGAGCATCTGCGAAAGGTGGTTTAATGCCTATTCTTGGAAGGGACGGTATTGCTTACTACGAGCTCAAAGGAAAACCATTAAATGCTTATACTGCTAGTCAGAGTAAATTTACTTCAAATAAAGAGCTTACAGAACTTTATCAGATTATTAGGCAAGAAGGTTTTGAATATGTAATAACGGGGACTGACCAAGATTTAGATGGCATTTCTATTGCCTCTTTAATCATAGGCTTTTATAAAAAATATAGGCCAGAAGACCTAAGTAATGGAAGATTGGGAAGATTACAAACACCTGTTTTCTTTACAAGACAAAAGAACGGAAAGCCAAAAGAGTGGTTTTATAATCTCAGGGAAATTCCTAATGAAGAAGGAGAATATATGAAAGGCCTTGGTTCGTGGGAACAAGAAGATTTAGAATACATTATTGAACAAGATGGTTTAGAAAAGATGATTAGTATTTTTGAAGATACAGAAGATTTAACAATCGAAGAATGGCTGGGTGAGTCAAGTGCTCCTAGAAAGAAGCATATTATGGCAAATGACTTCGATTTAATTAAGATATAAGGGGTAATATGAAAGAAGAAACTATATTTAAAAAAACTACTGTTAAAGATTTTTTCGAAACAGAACTTGTCGATTATGCTAGTTATTCAACACTAAGAGCGATTGCATCTTTGGTTGATGGACAGAAAAATTCAAGCCGTAAGGTTATTCATACTGTTCAGAAAAAAAATATTACGTCAAAATATAAGGTACAAAATCTTGCTTCTTTGGTGTCTATGGAAACCGAGTACCTTCATGGAGGGGTTTCACTTGAGGGCGTAATTGTTACCAATGCTAGAAATTTTATTGGAACAAACAACCTTAATGTATTATACCCTTCAGGTAACTTCGGAACAAGATTTGAACCAGAAGCTTCGGCATCAAGATATATTTTTACATATAAAGAAAAAGTTTTTGATAAATTATTCATAAAAGAAGATAATAATGTATTAATTAAACAAAATTTCGAGGGAACAGATATTGAGCCTAGATTTTTCGTGCCAACATTACCTTTAATCCTAATAAATGGATCTGAGGGAATTGCTACAGGTTTTGCTCAAAAAATTCTACCTAGGGATATTATTACTATTAAAGAATATATTAGGGCATACCTTGCCAATGAAGAAACTCCTGAATTGCTACCATATTTTAATGGGTTTAAAGGGAAAATAAAATATACTCAGACAAAAAATCAAGTAGAAATCGATGGTATTTTTAACAGGGTTGGGAGTACAAAAATAATTATTTCGGAATTGCCTATAGGATATAACCTTAAACAATACACAAAAATTTTAGATGACCTTGAAGATAAAAAAATAATCAATTCATTTAAAGATTTGTCAAATTCAAAAAAAGACGAATTTTTATTTGAATTAAAAGTGACATCAAAGTTCAGTGCCGAAACAGATGAATGGATTATTGGTAAACTAAAATTAAGAAAAACAGTTACAGAAAATTTTACCGTTATTGATGAGAATAATAGAGTAAAATCCTATGAATCTCCTGAGGAAGTTATTAATCATTATATTGAGGTTAAACTTCAATATCTTGAAAAAAGAAAGCAATACCTTATAGATAAAACTAAACATGATTTGCTTGTCCTTGCTAGTAAATATATTTTTGTTAAGAATGTAACAGACGAAAATATTTTGGTTAATAAAAAGAAAAAAGAAGAAATTATAAAGCAAATTCAGAAATTTGACAAAATTTCATTGATAGACGGAAGTTATGATTATCTATTAAGAATGCCCATTTACTCATTAACAGAAGAAAAACTTGATGAGCTTTTATCACAAATTAAATCCAAAAAGCAGGAACTTCAGGATATTATCGATAAGAAAACATCTGAAACTTGGGTAGAAGAAATTGAGGAGGTAAAATGATTATTCAGAACCTTAAAGCAGAGAAAATGAAAATAAATGATATGCTATCAAAAGGCATTCAAGAAATTCTATACAAAGGATTAAGAGTTAAAGAGAAATCTCTTGGCTCTTTGGAAGATGATGTTGGGGTTATGTTAAGAGCATTTCAGCTTAAAAATAAAATTTATGATTATGCTGTGTTCATCACATATAATTCAATTTTAAATAGGTTTGAAGGAAAAGTAGTATATTCTCTTATAAATACAGAAAAAATGACACTAGAAGAAGCTTCTGAGTATGAGGAAGAGCTAGAATTCAATTTTTAATAAAGGATATATATATGAATTTTAAATTTGAGCCTTTTGAGAACAAAAAGATAATAATGAGAGTAAAAGAGGCAGAAAAATATTTATGGCCTATTTTTCATCCTCACCACTATATGACAGCCAATCAGGACATAATAGAATCATTACCAAGATCATCAAAATTCTTTACTTTTTACTGGGTTAGAAATGATGTTGAAATTCTTGTAGGATGTTTGGGAGTGCTTAATCAAATTTCAAAAAAACCTGCTAGAAGAATAACTCGTTTAGTTTTATTACCAGAATTTCAAGGTTTAGGCTTTTCAAAAATTATGTTAGAGAATATTTCCGAAATGTATAATAAGGAAGGAATTGTGATGTATATTACAACATTTCATCCTGGTTTAGGTAAATATTTTGAAAAGTCATCATCTTGGGAACCTTCTTCAAATAATATGAAAGAGTTTAAAAAACTTACAGAAAAAGATTTATCATCAGATTTATCAGAGCATCCTTTTGAAAAATCCATACGTGACGGTGTAGCCATGTTCAGGTATCATTATATAGGAAAAACAAATTATTCATTGGAGTATAATCCATTAAAAATAGATAACCTTGAAGAACAATCAAAAAATTTAGATAATAATGATGAAGAATACAGAAAAATAAAAAGAAAAATAGCATCATTAAAGAAAAAACAGGACCCTGAATATAAAGAGGAAAAACCAAAATCACTGTCTGTAGATGATCCTAACCATATTAAAGCCAAAGAAGAACATAAACGGCTTTTCAATAAAAAACCTAAGAGGAAAGTTCTGACTTCAGAAGAAAGAAAAAGACTTAGAGCCGAAAAAAAGAAACAAAATGAAGATGATTACAGCGATTTTTAAAATAGATGATTATTTTTTTAGGTGGAGACAAGCCGAAATGGATGAGTTAATTTTGGATTATCTTAAAGAATTAGCTTATGAGAATAAATGCGAAATATCAGAATTATCAGAAATATTTGGTTTCAAAAATATAAGATATATGCTATCTTGCTTTAGCAAAGAAGTTCAACAAATTTGGAGAGAAAATGAAAATAAAAATTAAAGAGTGTCCTATAACAAAGGAAATATGTGAAAGATTCACGATAGAGCATACTGGCGAATTAATATTTGAAGAGCATTCAATACCAGAAGAAATGCTGCCTAATAATTGGCAAATAGGTTTAATAGTAGGTAAAAGCGGGTCAGGAAAAACTACATTATTAAAAACATTTGGCAAGGAAAAAACTTTTAATTGGGATAATGAAAAAGCAATAGCATCACATTTTGAGTCATACAAAGATGCCGAAGAAAGATTGATGGGCGCAGGATTAAGTTCAATTCCTAATTGGTTAAAGCCTTATAATGTTTTAAGTAATGGCGAAAAACATAGAGCAGATTTGGCTATTTCTATTGGTTCAAATATGATTATTGATGAATTTGTGTCGTATGTTGATGATGACGCCGCTATGGGTGTTGCTAATAGCATTCAAAAATATATAAGAAGAAAAGATATGAAAAATATTGTTTTTGCTTCATTAAATAAGAATTTGGTTAATTTTTTAAAACCTGATTGGATGTATGATGCAGATTCAAAAACATTAACGGTGAATTCTGAAATTTATAGTATTGAAACATTATCTCCCTTACGCTATAAAAAGAGAAAACATTTTATGGAAATTAAGGCTGATTAATATTTTAAAATTATTTTAAGATTATTGTGTTATAATTATATAGAAGGAAAAATAAATGGAAGAACTAAATAATATCAATAAATTATATACTTATACCTCAATGACAGAGTTATTAGCGTCTATGATGGCATCTCCCGGTTGGGTTAGGGTTAAGCAAGGATTGACACTAAAGCAAGAAATAGAAGACCGTATTAAACAACAAGATAATGCTGCGACTACTGCGGACCTAATTCCATTAAGCACACTCATCATTCCTGATAATGATGATGCAAAACTTGATGATAAGGTTAGAGAACTCCAACACAGAACAGAAAATTTTATGCATTTTGAGCGATACGATAACAGCAACAAAAAACACGAGTGGTCATTGGTAAAAATTAATGATTTGGTCCAAGATTGGGATGCTTTATATAAAGAGTTTTTAGAATCAGAAAATCGTGAAGATTTTCTAGCTGAACATTTTTTGTATAATAAGGAGTTTTTGGAAAAACTTGATGCCAGAATCCTATCATCAAAACAGGACGCGGTGCAATCACTCCTAGGAAAATCATCATACAAAGAGATTATTTTGAGACCTTGGCAGGATGAGGTTGTTGGTGATATGCTTAATACATCAAAATCAAATTTTCTTCTATCATTGGCCCCAAGATTTGGCAAAACATTCACTGTATTAGAATATGTAAAACAATACGCAAGCAAAAATGAGGGGAATTTTATCCTGGTTCCGGCATCAAAAAATCTATCTAGCAATGCATCATTTGTTGCTGATTATTTTGAAGGTGGTTTTAATATTCACGGAGGTTTTGACATCATCACTGATGGTTCATTATTCCAGGATGAGGATAAGCTCATAGAGCGATTAGAAAAAGTAATACCTAAAGACTCAAATATAATTATGGTTACAGACGAAGCCGATGTTGCTTCACACACTGAAATTTCTCAAGACAAAATTAAGAATATTTTAGAGAATTTTAATGTCGTGAAACGTATTGCTATGTCAGGTACAGGAATTTATAAAGCTGCAAAAATATTTAAGGGTATTTCAGAGGATGATATTCTTTTTAAAGCTATCAATTATTCCGAACTTTCTGAATATGGGAGCACAGAATTAGTCCATAGACATTTTTATAATGTTAGATACAATATGGAAACAATGGTGAATGACATCAAAAATAATCTTGATGCCTTAGGTAAAGATTTATCAATTGCCCAAAACAAGAAATTAGCTGAAATTTTGAATATTAACCAGGCTTTTGAGATGCCAAACACGTTTAAGCAATTATCAAAATATTTGGCAAAATATATTAACTCAGAAGAAATGGAAATGAGTTTAGGTCTTCAGGAATCTGATGTTGTTATGGTGTTTTTGCCAGGCACAATGAAGAAAAAAACTCTAAATAAATTCGTTAAGGTTTTTGCTAAGGAAAATCCTGATTTAGAAACCTTAATAATTACCGGAGATGAGACCACGAATGCAGATGCTCAACAGGATACCAAAGACAAAATTCAGAAAATGAAAAAACTTAATGATGATAGAAAGCTGGTCATTTTTTCAATAGGAATGGCCTCTCGTTCATACTCAATTCCTGAAATCCGTAGAGTCATTATTATGGGAGATGGCTTAATCAATTCTCCTTGGTATCAGAAATCTTCAAGATGTTTGACATATGATTTTTCCAAAAAACACTCATACCCAGAACAGCATGCAGACATCATTAGAATATCCTTTGAGGAATGTTCATTGGCTTCAGAATTATTTTTGGTAGAAAATGAAACTGTGGATGCTACAGAAAACACCCTCATCAAAATGAAAAGATTTTTGAAAAGAAATACATTTATTGATGTAATTCATGGTGATGACTATGAAGATTTTGATATGGGCACTCTTAATTATTCTGAAATTAATGCAGAAGAGGTGCTTGATACTGTTCTAAAATATACAGATTCTACTAAGTATATTATGGCAAGATTATGGGAGGAAAATCTGATAATCGATGAGAGCCTTGCTAAAAAAGACACTAGCGGGAAGGCTTCAGTGACAAAATCTGTGTCACTGTCTGTACCTAATATTAAAAATGGAAAAGTTACAGACGCCGTTAAACAAATAACAAAAGGAAAAAATGGAAAACTCACAAGAGATGATGAAAAAGCTCTAAAAGTTTATGTAAACATTTTAAGAACATTCCCTTACATTGCCAAAGCGTTTGACCTAACATACGATGAATTTATGGCTATGGATTGGGAAAATTTTATCGCAATTCCTAAGGACAGCTTTTTGGAAAATATGAAAAATCATAATTTCAATGCTACAGTGAAAAGCATTTTTAGGAATATTGAGAATAATGATGAGAAAATATCACAAAAAATTCAAGAATATTTGAGCTTAATTTAAGAAGGACAAAAATAAATGAAAAACATACTTTTAACATATAGAGCGCAACGTTTCTCTAAGGAAATATTGGATAACATTATTAAGTATAAAGATGATACAATATATCTAATAACACAAAATAAAATAGATGAAAAATTTTTAAGAGTATTAATCAAGATGGAAAGATTGGATGTTAATATAAATATTTTAGCTGTTGAAGATTTTTTAAAAGGAGATTTAGACCATATGGAAGGTAAATTTGATAACATAATTGGTAATCCACCATACCAAATCCCAGTAGGGGATGGAAATAAGACCAAAACTATTTGGGATACATTGACAGTAAAATTCTTTGATATGTTAAAGGATGGAGGAGAAATGTCGTTAGTTCATCCTGGTAGTTGGAGATTTGCTAATAATTCTTCTGCGAATAATAATCTATTTAAGATCAAGAAAATGTACAACTCCAATAAAGTTATATATGCAGAATTTAATGATATAGAAAAAGGTTATGAAACCTTCGATGCTGGTACAGACTATGATATTATGACCCTAATAAAAGAAGATTATAATGACAAGGTTAAAGTAAAAACAAAGTCCGAGGAAGTTCAGATAAATTTTTATGAGTTTAAAGTTATACCTACGGATAAAATCTCATTATTCCAAGGACTAAAAGCAAAAGAAGGGGAAGAAACGGTAGAACTTATATATAATTCTAATTATCACACTTCTAATGGTGGTAAAAATTGTAGGGTAAGAGAAGAAAAATGTTCACAATTCAAATACCCTGTCATATACACTATCACAGAAAAAAACGGTATAAAATTATATTATAGTAATACTAAAGATAATGGTCATTTCGATATACCAAAACTTATAGTAAAAAAAGGGGCATTAAATTCTATATTAGACCTCAAAGGAGAATATGGAATGACTCAATATGCTTCTGCAATAGTAGATACACCAGAGAATTTAGTTAGGATTCAGAAAGTTATCGATAACAAAAGTATGAAGTCACTAAAACAATATTTTGTGGGAGCTTACACTCCCAAAAATGCTTTTATTGACGGCATGGGAACCATGTTCAAATTCATCAAAGAATTCAGAAAAGATTGGTGGAAGGAATTTTACAATCCTGAAATGGAACAAGAATTGATAGAGGAGGGTGTTTTGGATGCTAATGGAAAATACATTGGATGATGTGAATAATACAGACAATACAGACAATGAACA
>Ga0256843_1003921_pt1 | contig 10125 bp, 10 predicted proteins | sample AlvinellametaG_FD_191572 | JGI IMG/M metagenome (GOLD analysis project Ga0256843, IMG submission 191572) | Pompeii worm associated microbial communities from hydrothermal vent at the East Pacific Rise, Pacific Ocean - Alvinella | ecosystem: Host-associated > Annelida > Integument > Unclassified ... | reverse complement strand
GAAGAGTTTGTTGTACTCCTCTTGCTACATTGTAGTGTTCTTCACCTAAAATTTGTGGATCAAGAATTCTACTTGTTGAATCTAATGGATCAACTGCTGGATAAATACCTTTTTCAGCAATTTTTCTATTAAGTACTGTTGTTGCATCTAAGTGTGCGAATACACTTGCAGGTGCCGGGTCAGTTAAGTCATCCGCTGGTACGTATACAGCTTGGATTGATGTAATTGAACCTTTTTTAGTAGATGTAATTCTTTCTTGTAATCTACCCATTTCAGTTGATAATGTTGGTTGGTAACCAACTGCACTTGGAATTCTTCCTAATAATGCTGACATTTCAGAACCAGCTTGTGCAAATCTAAAGATATTATCGATAAACATAAGTACATCAAGTCCCATTTCATCTCTGAAATATTCAGCCATTGTAAGACCAGTCATAGCAATTCTATTTCTACATCCTGGAGATTCATTCATTTGTCCATAACAAAGTGCAACTTTGTCAAGTACTCCTGATTCTTTCATTTCAAAATAAAGGTCATTTCCTTCTCTTGTTCTTTCACCAACACCAGCAAATACTGAATAACCGCTGTGTTTATAAGCAACATTATGGATAAGTTCCATAATAATAACTGTTTTACCAACACCAGCCCCACCAAATAGACCAGTTTTACCACCTTTTGAATAAGGAGCTAATAAGTCAACAACTTTGATACCAGTTTCAAACATTTCAGTTTTTGTTGATTGATCTTCAAAATTTGGTGCATCTCTATGGATTGACCATCTTGGTGCATCAGCAGGAATTTGCTCTCCACCATCAATAGCTTTTCCAGTTACTTCAAAAATTCTTCCAAGTACTTGCTCACCAACTGGAACTTTAATCGGTCCACCAGTAGCAGTTACTTCTAATCCTCTTACTAAACCATCAGTTAAATCCATAGCAATTGTTCTTACTACATTATCACCAATTTGAGCTGCAACTTCTAAAACGATAGTTTTCTCTTCTCCATTGATAGTTGTAGTTACAGTTAAGGCATCATTGATTGCAGGAATTTGTCCTTCAAATTCTACATCAACAACCGGTCCTAAAATTTGTAAAATTTTACCTTTCATAAACTTTCTCCTTATTATTTTAACGCTTCCATACCAGAAATAATTTCAATTAATTCAGTTGTAACAGCTTCTTGTCTTGCTTTATTATAAGCTAATGTTAATTCTTTTACTTTTTCACTTGCATTGTTTGTTGCTGCATCCATTGCTTGCATTCTTGCACTATGTTCTGCTGCTAACGAATCAAGTAATGCAAAGAATTGTGAAAACTCAACATATTTTTGTACTAATTGAGCTAATACTAATTCTTCATCATTTTTTGGTTCAATATCTAAAATATCATGTTGTTCTTCAACTTCTTCCATTTTTAATGGTAATAATTCATTTATTTTAATTTTTTGAACAATTTTATTTACATATCCATTATGAACTAAAATAACTTTATCAGTATCTCCGTTCATAAAATCATTGTAACTTTCAAGAATAAATTTACTTGCTTCTTCATAATTTGGAGCAGCACTTAAACCTATTCTTTCATCAATAAGTTCATATTCATTAAACTTAAAGTATTCAATACCTTTTCTACCAATACCTTTAAGTCTAACTTTAATATCATTTTCTTTAAACTCTTTTAAAAGTTTACTAACAGCTTTGATTGTTTGGTGATTAAATCCACCACATAAACCTTTATCAGCTGTTACGAAAATAATATCAACTTTTTTTGTTTCAATATTTTGAAACGCTCTATTATCAATAGTATCTTTCATACCATTAATTTTAGTAGCAATAGAAGAAACTAATTCTTCTATTTTTTTAGCGTATTCTCTTGAATTCTTTAAAGCTACTTCAGCTCTTCTTAGTTTCGCAGTTGAAACTAACTTCATAGCTTTAGTAGTCTTTTGAGTTCCCTTTACACTATTTATTTGGTTTTTTAGTTCTTTTAAATTTGCCATCTTTCAAACCTTATGCGCTAAATTGACTTTTGAAATCCTCTAACGCAGCTTTTAATTTGTTTTCTACTTCATCATCAATTTTTTGTTTACTTCTAATACCTTCTAAAATTTCTGGGTATTTAGATTCAATAAATGGATAAAGTTCTGCTTCAAATTTAACTACACTTGTTGCTGGAATATCATCAAGGTATCCATTAGCACCAGCGTAAATAATTACAACTTGTTTTTCAATTGGTAATGGTTGATAAGGTGGTTGTTTTAATACCTCTACCATTCTTTGACCTCTTTCAAGTTGTTTTCTACTTGCTTCATCTAAATCAGATGCGAATTGAGCGAATGCTTCAAGCTCTCTAAATTGTGCAAGGTCAAGTCTTAATGTACCTGCTACTTGTTTAGTTGCTTTAATTTGTGCAGCACCACCAACTCTTGATACTGAAATACCTACATTAATAGCTGGTCTTAAACCTTTATTAAATAATCCAGTTTCTAAGAAAATTTGTCCATCTGTAATAGAAATTACATTTGTTGGAATATATGCTGATACGTCACCAGCTTTTGTTTCGATGATTGGTAAAGCAGTTAAACTTCCTGCACCTTTTTCATCACTTAATTTAGCTGCTCTTTCAAGTAATCTTGAATGTAGATAGAATACATCCCCTGGGTATGCTTCTCTTCCCGGTGGTCTTCTAAGAATTAATGACATTTCTCTATAAGCATCAGCTTGTTTTGTTAAATCATCATAAATGATTAGAGCATGTTTACCATTATCTCTAAAATATTCACCCATAGTTACACCTGTATATGGCGCTAAAAATTTAAGTGAAGCTGCTTCAGAAGCACTTGCATTTACAACGATTGTATAATCCATTGCTCCATGTTCTTCTAAAACTCTTACAATATTAGCAACAGTTGATTGTTTTTGTCCAATTGCAACATAAATACATGTTACATCTTGACCTTTTTGATTGATAATAGTATCAATTGCAACTGTAGTTTTACCAGTTTGTCTATCTCCAATAATAAGCTCTCTTTGCCCTCTTCCGATTGGAACAAGTGCATCAATAGCTTTAATACCAGTTTGTAATGGTTCATGAACAGATTTTCTATCCATAATTCCAGGTGCTTTTTCTTCTACATATTTGTATTCTGTAGCTTGAATTTCACCTTTTCCATCAATTGGTTCACCTAAAGCATTAACTACTCTTCCAACAAGAGCATCACCTACTGGTACTTCAAGTAATTTACCAAGTCTTTTTACTGTACTTCCTTCAGTAATTTCACTACCTTTACCAAGTACAACTACACCTACATAATCAGCTTCAAGGTTAAGTGCTAAACCTTTTTCACCTGTTTCAAATTCTACCATTTCACCAGCCATTACATTTGTAAGACCGTAAACTTTTGCAATTCCATCAGCACTATAAATTACTTTTCCTACTTCGTTTACATCAACTTCTAAATCGAAGTTTTCGATTTTTTCTTTGATGATCGATGTTATTTCAGCGTATCCAGCCACTCAATACTCCTTTTATATTAGATTGCTCTAATTATATTTTTTATTAATTTTGTTTTTATATCATCTTCATATACAGCAATTTCTACATTTAAAGAATCTACGTATACTTGAATACCTGCTTTATCAGATATTTTTTGTTCAAGTGTTATATTTTTACCAAATTTATTTGATAATTTAGATTCTATTTCAGAAATTTTAGCTTCAGCTAAAGCTTCTTTTGAATATACATAACCTTTATAGTTACCTGTTAAATTAGCAATAGTGTCTTTTAATAAAGCAACTAATGCTGGTAACTCAGCTAATCTATTTTTCATAGATAATAATTTTAATAGATTTATTGTTTTTGCATCATCAATTTTTAAAGCATCTACAATAAACTCTACTTTTTTATCATTTCCTAAAACAGGAGATAAAATAATTAACTTATATTTTTCACTTTTAGCTACTTCATTAATAGCTTTTAATTGTTCATAAATAGTCTCTAAGTGCTCTTTTGTAGTAGTGTCTACAAGTGCCTTTACATATTTTTTTATACTCATTATCCAACCTTTTTAGTTACAATATTTGCAACTTCTTCACTTGATAAATGAATATCTTTTACAAGATTATTTAAATAAGCTTCAACAACTTCTTTTTTCATTTTAGATTCTTCATATGCTTTTTGCTCTTCAAATTGCTTATGTAACATAGCAATCTCAGCATTTGCATTTTCTAAAATCTTTTCTTTTAAAATTTCTGCTTCTTTTTTAGCAGTAGCTATAATTTCTTCAGCTTTTTTATGAGCTTCTTCAACCTCTTTTTGTAAAGCTTCTTTTTGTGCTTTACTATCTTTTAGTTTAGCTTCAACTTCTGCAAAAGAATCTGCTATTTTATTACTTCTTTCAGCATAAAAAGTCTTAACTTTATCTGCTAATAAATACCATAAAATACCAGCAAAAATAACAAAGTTAATAACTCTTGGTATAAAATCTGTATCAGACATTGAAACATGAGCTGCAGCTGCATGTTCACCTGCAAATAAACTTACACCAACTAGTCCAAATGTAATTACAATTTTTTTCATGCTATTCCTTTTAGTTTAGTTGATAGCATATCTTTTAATTCATTCGAATTAGATTCTAAAACATTAGCTAATTCTGCTTTTTTAGCGTCTAATTCAGCATAAAATGCTGTTTTTTCAGCTTCAATTTTAGCTACTTCGCTCTCAACCATAGAAACTGCTTCTTTTTTTGCATCTTCTGTCGCTATTTTTCTAATATTATTAGCTTCAGCTTTTGCTTTTTCTAAAATAGAAGCAATCTCTTCTTCATATTTTTTGGCTTCATCTGTATTGTTAGAAACAGCTTTTAGTTCCTCTTGTAATTTTGCTTCTCTTTGTTCCATGAACGAAAGTAATGGCTTAAATAACCATTGATTTAGCAAAATTAGAGTAACAAAAAAGATACCTGCTTCTATCAACATCGTTATAAGACTGATATCTAACATCTATACTCCTTAATAGATTTCTGAAATTTTATCAAAGTTTTCTTTTTTTTTAACTTAAATATCAAAAATTTTCTTTATTTTTTTTAAATCTTTCTTAGAAGTAACATCTATCACTATAGAATTATTACTTTTACTTATACTTAATGAATATTTATTCTTTATTTTTTCTACAATATCATCTATTAAAAAATCGTCTTCTATATTTGAATCTAATTTTTCATTTTTTGATGATTTTTGAATACTTGGTTTATACTTTTTCACTAGTTGTTCTACTTCTCTAGAACTTAGTTTCTGACCTATAATTGTATCTACGATTTTCTTTTGAGATTCTTCATCTAAAGTTACTAAATTTTTAGCATGTCCTAATGTAATTTTATTTTCTTTTAATTTTTCTTTAGCATAATCAGAAAGTTTTAATACCCTTAAAATATTGGTAATGTAACTTCTACTTTTTGATAAAATTTTAGCTACTTCTTCATGTGTATATGAGTGTTCCTCTATTAATTCATATAAAGAATGCGCTAAATCTAAAGGATTTAAATCTTCTCTTTGTAAATTTTCTACAATAGCATATTCTCTTAATTTACTTAAATCAAAATCAACTACTAAAGCTTTAATTGTATCTTTTTTTAAAATTTTATGAGCCCTAAGTCTTCTTTCTCCAGCTATTAATACATATTCACCATCATCATATACTACTATCACAGGTTGCATTAAACCTTGCTGTTTTATTGAATTTGCTAATTCTTTTAAAGACTCATCATTAAATACTTTTCTTGGTTGATATGGATTTGGAATAATTTTTTCAATTTCTATATCCATAACCATATCTTTATTAGATGATATATCTCTAATATAACTCTCCTCTACATCTTCTAAGATTGCCCCTAATCCTCTTCCTAACCCTTTAGCCATGTTTTGCTCCTAAAATGGTATTTGCTAACTTTTGATATGCAATAGAACCTTTACTTTTTATATCATATAAAGCAACAGGTTTTCCAAAACTAGGTGCTTCTGCAAGTCTAACATTCCTTGGAATAACTATATATTTTTTCTTTTCATCTATTTTTTCTATAAACATTTTATTACCAAAATGTCTTACTAAATCAGATAATACTTGTTTTGCTAAATTATTTTGAGACGTATACATTGTAGGTATAATACCCTTAATAGCTAATTTAGTATTTTTAGTTCTTTTTACAAGTTTAATAGTATTTAAAAGCTGTGCAACCCCCTCTAATGCAAAAAACTCACATTGAATAGGTATAATAACACTATCACTTGCACATAATGCATTAATTGTTATACTACCTAATGTAGGAGGTGAATCTATAATTATAAAATCATAATCTTCTTTTACATTTTCTAAAATTTTTTTCAAAGTAAATTCTTTATCTTTTAAATTATCAAGCTCTTTTTCAATGGCAACTAATCCTATATTAGAAGGTAATAAATCTAATGTTTTAATAGTAGTTTTTAAAATAACATCTTTTATATCTTTAGCACCAATTAAAGCATGATAAATATTATATTCATAATCACTTTTATAAAATCCTAAAGAACTAGTAGCATTTGCTTGAGGATCAAAATCTATAAGTAATACCTTTTTTTCTGCTATAGCTAAAGAAGCCGCTAAATTTACAGCTGTTGTAGTTTTACCAACTCCTCCCTTTTGATTTGCAATTGTAATTATCTCTTTCATCTTAAACTATATATCCTTTCATTATCTATTTCAATTGAACCATCATCATTTAATATAGCATTTGATAAATCAATATTATCACTTGTCTTAAAATTAAACTTATAAAATTCTTCTTTTAATTCTGGCAATATCTCTTTCCATTTATAATTTGGTAATTCAAAATACTTTTGTAATAACTTTTTATTGTCTATTTCTATATCTAAAAAATCATAATTTACTGACTGTTTAGTATTAATACCAATTCCAATAATAATTATATCATTTTTTATGTTAGTTATTATTCCTGCAACTTTATTTTTTAAATATAAATCATTAGGCCACTTAAATTTTACCTTACTACCCAAACTATTTAAAAGTTTTTTTAATTTAAACATATAATAAATAGAAATAGACTGAATAGGTAAATCATTAACTAAATCTTTTTTTAAAATAGAAAAAGAAAAAAATAAATTTCCTCTCTCTCCTAACCAACTTCTACCTCTACTACCTATACCAGATGTTTGATAATCACTCCAAATACAAATATTAGGCTTTAAATTTTCTAATAAATATTTCTGAGTAGATTCTATTTCTTTAAAGTAAATTATCTCCAACTTTTAATCCTCTTCCATTTAAATAAGCAATAATGTTCATAGCTTTTTTTGAATGTGGCTGAATTTCTATAATTTCAATTGAACCATTTTCACATCCAACTATAACACTTTCTTTTTTTACTTCTAAAATTTGTCCAGCTTCATTAATAGAACTAGTTTCTATTAAATTCATATTTTTTATTTTAAATTTTTCAGTAAAAATTCCAGGCCAATAATAAAATGCTAAATATTTTCTATATATTTTATATGCACTATCAAAATTCACTAAACCATCTTCCTTTTTAATTTTTGGAGAATATGAAGTTAAAGCATCTATTTGCTTTAGAGGTATAATTTTTTCATAATTATCAATAATATAAGGAGTTAACTTAGAAGCTATATTAGCTAATTCATTAAATAAATCTGGTGCTGTTTTATTACCTACTTCGCAATATTCGTACCCTAAAATATCTCCTGTATCAAGTCCAATATCCATTTTCATAGCCGTAACACCTGTAAATTTATCATTATTTAATATAGCACTTTGAATTGGAGATGCTCCCCTATATTTTGGAAGTAATGACGCATGTAAATTTATACATGGTGCTATATCTAAAACAGATTTTGGTAAAATCATTCCAAAAGCAGCTACTACTATAAAATCTGGATTTAAATTTTTTATATTTTCACTTTCTTCTTTTAAATTATTTGGTTGAAAAACTGCTATCTTATGTTTCTGTGCTAAAACTTTTACAGGAGGAGGAGTAAGAACTTTTTTTCTACCCACTGGTTTATCTGGTTGTGTATATACACCAACTATTTCATATTTATTTATTAATGCTTCTAAAATAATTTCTGCATAATCAGGAGTTCCCATAAAAAGAATTTTCATTTTTATCCTTTTTTTGGGAAATTATATCAAATTATAACATCATTCCTTTAATAATAAAGAAAATCATTGCAGAAAACATACCTGCAACAGGTACTGTAATAATCCATGCTGTTACTATTTTTTTTACCATATCTCTTTTTACATATTCTTCTTTTGCTTCTTTTTTAAGAACTTTTTTTAATCTTTTAATAATTCTTTCTTGAGATTCCACTTTTTCAAATAATTCAACTATTTTTTTATAATCTTCTTTTTCTTTATCTTTTTTATGTTGCAATTCATCTAATTCAATTACCATTATTTTTAATAATTCTTCTTGTGTCTCTAATTCTTTTTCTAATGCAGCCTCATTATTAGACTCTAATTTCATAAATTCTCTTAAAAAACCTACTCCAAATACTGCTCCTACAGCAATATGAGTAGAACTTACTGGTAATCCTAATTGAGAAGCTATAATAACTGTAATAGCCGCAGCTAATGCTATAGAAAATGCTCTAATTTGATCAAGTTCTGTAATTTCACTACCAACTGTTTTAATAAGTTTAGGACCATATAAAGCAAGCCCAACTGAAATACCAAGACCACCTATTGCTAATACCCAAAAAGGAATTCCAGCTTTAGAACTAATTCCTCCACTCATTACTGCATCATTAATAGCAGCTAATGGTCCAACTGCATTTGCTACATCATTTGCACCATGAGCAAAACTTAATAAAATAGCTGCAAATACTAAAGGTATTGTAAATAATACATTTATAGCATTTCTATCATTTGATAACTTTTGAGAATTTTTAACAATATTCGCCTTTACAATAATAAATACTAATACTGCAATAATAATACCAAATATAGAAGCTACTCCAATAGTTGGTTTTTTAGTATGAGGTAAAAAAGATAATATATTAGTAATATCACCCCATACATGTTTTAATCCTTTTAAAGTTAAATAAGTTGTAAAAGCCCATGCCATAATAGCTACAAAAATAGGAAGCCATTTTTTCGCTGCTTCTATTTTATTTTCTTTAAAAATAATTGTTTTTTTAATTGCAAATAAAAATAATGCCGCAATAATTCCACCTAAAATAGGAGAAATAACCCAAGATGCTGCAATTTTACCCATTGTAGACCAATGAACAATACCAAATCCACCGGCCGCAATACCTGCTCCCATTACACCACCAACAATTGAATGAGTTGTAGATACTGGAGCTTTGAAATATGTCGCTAAATTAAGCCATAAAGCTGCTGCAAGTAAAGCAGACATCATAGCCCAAATAAAAATATTCACATCACTAAAAGCATTTAAATCTATAATACCTTTTCTAATCGTATTAGTAACATCTGCCCCTGCTATTAAAGCACCTGAAACTTCGAAAATAGCTGCAATTAAAATAGCTGCACCTAAACTTAAAGCTTTACTACCTACTGCAGGACCTACATTGTTAGCTACATCATTTGCACCTATATTCATAGCCATATAAGCACCAAAAATAGTAGCCACAACTAAAAACATACTATTTGATATATTACCTGTAGTTGCCATTGTGTAAAACATAACAATTACAATAAAGATTAAAGCTATACCTAATCTCATAAAATCAAACCTTGAACTTTTCAAAGCCTTCTTTTCCATTTTTTTAATAGTATTAATTTCCATATATCTACTCCATTTAAGATTTTATAATTATAATATTACCATAAATATATCAAAAGAAATACTATAAGTGAATAAAAAATTAGAATTCGAAAAAGCGATAGAGTTAAGAGAGAAAATAGATAAATTAAAAAGAGGGAAATAGAGTTTATCTATTTTCTTATTATATTTAAATTAGATAAAGTTGATTTTATATATTATATTTTTAAAGGTTTCATAATAAGTAAAGTTTGTATTGTTCGGGGAGTGAATACATATTCAGTATGAAGGTATAAAAAAAGAGTCTTTATAATTGTTTAGCGGGGGCTT
>Ga0256843_1003919_pt1 | contig 10130 bp, 9 predicted proteins | sample AlvinellametaG_FD_191572 | JGI IMG/M metagenome (GOLD analysis project Ga0256843, IMG submission 191572) | Pompeii worm associated microbial communities from hydrothermal vent at the East Pacific Rise, Pacific Ocean - Alvinella | ecosystem: Host-associated > Annelida > Integument > Unclassified ... | reverse complement strand
ATCTCACGAAATGTTTCATACGCAGTTGAAGGAATATTTCCTATCAGTACATCGATTTTCTTGCGCTTTACCTCTTTGATGAAACGATCTTTATCATTTTTCCAATGATATGTTACTGTTTCTATCTTGTTTGGCCACCCTTTAAAGTTTGAGTGATCAAAAAAGCGTAGTACATAATCTAAATATAAAAAGCCTAATTTTGGTAGTTCTTTGTTGCTAAGTCCCATTTTTATTTCCCCTTATTTTTGTAACGCTTTTATCCAAGAAGTCATCCATTGGTTAACTTCTGGTCGTGGCGTTTCTAAGAACTCAAAGACATAAGAGTCTTGAAGTTCACAAATTGCAATAGATTTTGGACGGAAAGCCAAAATCTCTATATTTTTAATTGTATGTCCAAAACAAAAAAGTAAATTTTTTGCATCTAAAATTGTATCTAAAATCTCACCACCCATCTTTTTTGTATGAGCATAGTGATCAAAGACAGTGATAAAACCGCCTTCTGGATTTGCTTCTATCTCTCGTTTGAAATGTTCAATAATCTCATCTATATCACTATACTTCATCTCACTTTTTGCAAATTCGATAGAGTACATCGGATGTGTATCAAGTAAAATAGAACGTTTCACTACTTAACCTTTTCTAAATACTCACTATCAACTGTATTTACTTTAACAGTATCACCCTCTAATACATGATATGGTACTTGGATAACCGCACCACTCTCAAGTGTTGCAGGTTTTTTACTTCCACTTGAAGTATCACCTTTGAAGTTTGGTGGTGTATCTGTGATAACAAATTCCATAATTTCTGGAGCTTGAACAGAGATAGCTTCACCTTTATAAAAAACGATATCTACATTGATACCATCTTTAAACCATTTTGCCGCATCATCACACTGCTCATAAGAGAGACCAAGTTGATCATATGTTTCATTATCCATAAATTGATACATTTCACCATCATCATAAAGATACTGCATTGTCTTATAGTCAATCTCAGGTACTTCAAATTTATCACCTGCGTGAACAGTTTTTTCTACTACTTTACCATTTAAAAAACTCTTGATTTTCATACGAACAAATGCAGCACCCTTACCTGGTTTTACATGTTGAAATTCTACTACTTTATAAGGAACGCCATTTACTACTAAACGCACATTCTTTTTTATATCGCCCATACCGATAGTTGCCATCAATACACCTTTGAAAAATATTTTTGTAAATTCTACAATAAAAGTGCTTAGAATCTTATAATTATTTTAATTTTTCAATTAAAACATTTCTTCATATAAAAACATATATTTGTAATCTCTTTGCTACTAATTAAGATTGAGTTTATTTATTAAAGAGTATCATTATCTATGTTCATTAAAGGGGGAAAAATGGAAGTAAAATCGTCAAACAATAATATTTTAATCACTGGAAATATAAAAAGTACTACTCATTATCACAATATTTCAGCAGAAATAGAAAGCTTGAAAGATTCAACAAAGAATATTAAAATCTATATATATGATTCAATATCGATCACATCTTCTGTCATAGGATATCTCTGTAAACTTGTCACTACTTCAGATATTGCATTGTCTCTTTATGTAGAAGATGACTCCCTTCATTCCCTTTTAAATGACTTGAACCTTATTGACACTTTAAATGTTCAAAAAATAACAAATAGATGAAAAATTATGTTTACAAAATAGAACATGATACGCTAGATAATATTGATTTTCCAATCCAAAATGAGATCAATCAATCAAAAGATATCTTAATACAGCTATTTTCAGGTGAGAATCCATCTTTCCTAGAAAAACTACTATCAAATATTCAGAAAACTTTTCCAAAAGCTTTTATTTTAACAGCTACAACAGATGGTGAGATTATTCACGATAAAGTTTTAACACACTCCTCTGTTTTATCCATTACAACCTTTCAAGAAACATCTCTTAAATTTGCCTACTCTGAGAATAAAGATAGTTTTCTTATGGGCCAAGAGCTTGCTCAACAGTTAACAACAGACAATACAAAACTTATTATCAGCTTTGCCAATAGTCTTGCATGTAATGGTGAAGAGTTTTTAAAAGGTGTCCATTCTGTTAATCCACAAACAATGATAGCAGGAGGCTTATCTGCAGATAATGGTAACTTTAAAAAATGTCATATAGGACTTAATGAAAATCTCTATGATAGAGGAGCAGTGGGGGTCTCTTTAAACTCTGATACTCTATCCATTAATAATTTTTATAACTTCGGATGGCAAGCAATAGGGATCAAACATACTATTACAAAAGCAAAAAAAAATCGTGTTTATACTATTGACAACTTAACAACCGTAGATTTTTATAGAAAATATTTAGGTGAGAGTGTTGCAGACAAACTACCACAAACTGCTGTAGAATTTCCACTTATAGTAGATGTAAATGGCTTTAAAAAAGCCAGAGCAGCTACAGCTGTTCATAAAGATGGAAGCTTCTCTTTTGCTGGAAATATTACAGAAGGAGAAAAAGTTTATATTGGTGTAGGTGAAATACAGACCATACTCTCCACAAGTATAGATGAAGTGTGTAATATGAATGTAGAAACATTTTTTATCTACTCATGTATGGCAAGACGTAGATTTTTACCAGATCTCATTCATCAAGAGATAGAACCTTTTGCACAGATAGCTCCAACAAGTGGTTTTTTTACTTATGGAGAATTTTTCACAAATGATAAACCGGAACTTCTTAATCAAACATTGACAGCGGTTGCTCTTTCAGAATCTTCACAAAAAAGAAAAAAACAAAAAAAACAAAAAAAATTATCTTCAAAAAATACAACTTTTAAAGCATTAATGCATATCATAAATATCACATCACAAGAGCTTCATGAACAAACACAACTACAAGAAAAAATCCAAAATGAACTCAATGCAAAGACACATACATTGGAACTTATACAGGAGATGTCCAACCTTGCCAACTGGGAAGTCGATCTAAAAACACTTAAAATCACATGGTCTAAAAGAAGTTATCAAATCTATAATGTTTCACCATTAGAAGAACCACCAACATATCTTGAATTTTTAAATATGGTCGTTCCTCAGGATAGAAAAAAACTTATCGATTTTAGAGAAAAACTTAATGATAGTAACGTTCACTCCGTTGAAATAGCTGTTAAACGGTATGATAATAAAATCTTACATATGTTAGAGAGTGCAAAACTCGTCTTTGAAAATGGAAAACCTATTAAGGTTATTGGAACATCTTTGGATATTACAGATATAAAAATGAAAGATACCCTTTTAATGCAACAGGCAAAATCTGCACAAATGGGCGAGATGATCAACATGATTGCTCACCAATGGAGACAGCCTTTAAATGCGATAAGTTCAGCTGGAATTAAATTGAACATGCAAAGTGAAATGGATGTAGTCACAAAAGAGATGATTCGAAATACAACACAATTTATCGAAGATATGACACAAAAGATGTCCCAGACCATTAATGACTTTATGGACTTTTCTAAACCTAGTCACACAAAAGAGATTATCAATTTTCAAACCATTCTCGATGATATTTTAAAAATTATAGGTACCCAACTAAAAAATCACAATATTACACTTGAAAGTACTATTGAAAAAACACTACAATTTTATACCTATAAAAAAGAATTGGAACATATACTAATAAATCTCATTATCAATGCTAGAGATGCTTTAGAAACATTAGATGATATAGATAAAAAGATAATGATTACTGTTTATTCTAAGCATAAACTACTTATCATTAAAGTAGCAGATAATGGTGGAGGTATCGATGATAACATTATTAATCGGGTTTTTGACCCATATTTTACAACAAAAGAGTCTAGTAAAGGTACAGGTTTAGGACTCTATATGAGCAAAAAAATACTACAAGAGCATATGAATGGTGATATCTATGTAAGGAATAAAGACCTAGGTGCAGAATTTACTATTATTTTGGATGAATTAAATGAATAACAATATTAGCGATATATATAAAACCTTAAATATTTTATGTGTAGAAGATGATGAAGATGTTTTAAGTATGTATCAAGAACTTTTTTCACTGATTTTTAAAAAAGTATACTTTGCATCTAATGGTATTGAAGGATTAGAGTGTTTTAATAATAATGAAACTATAGATATTATTCTAACAGACTACATGATGCCGGAATGTAATGGTTTAGAGATGGCAAAGGAGATAAGAGAGAAAGACTCTTCTATTCCTATTATCATGGTAACAGCTTTAGAAAATATTGATATGTTACGAGAAGCCATTGATCTAAATATCACTGGATTTTTAAAAAAACCCTTTACAACTTCATCTCTTTTTAATGCATTTAACCTTGCCGTAAAATCTGTTATAGCTGACAGATGTCTTTTAAAAGAACAAAAAAAGACGATTCACTATAGCCGTTACCAAGAAAATCTTACTTTTGATAAAGAAAATCTAATCTCCAAAAATGACTTAAAAGAGTCAAAGAGGCTTTTTGATTTCAGATGTGAAACATTTTACAAACCAAAAGATATTTTAAGTGGAGATAGTTATCTCATAAAAAAAATTAATGACGATGCTTACTTTCTTTTTATAGTTGATGGTATGGGAAAGGGTATATCTGCATCTGTTACAGCTATGTTATGTAGTGCATTTATAAACTATTATATTGATACACTAAAAAACAAACAAATTGATTTTTCACTTGATATACTTTTAGAAGAGTTACTGCGTTACATACAACCAAATCTTTTAGAAAATGAAGTGGTCTCTGCTAACTTTTTCCATTTTACTGAAAATGAGATACAATATGCAATATTTTCAATGCCCCCTTCACTCTATATGCTAAAAGGTAGTGACGAGGTCCATAAAATAAGATCAAATAATATTCCTCTTGCACCTTATACTCTTGAATTTCAAATAGATACCTTAAATATTAAAAACATTGAAAAGTTACTCATATATAGTGATGGTCTTAATGAATCTACCCTTGGAGGTAATGATGAAAATCTTTATAATAAATACCTCAAAGATGATTTTAAAATAGCTTCTAATCAAGCATCCTTGGAAAAATTATATACAAATAGAGATTTTACGCAAGAGGATGATATCACGTACATTTTTTTAACAAAAGGACAATAAGAATGAAAAAACTTAAAAAACTTGTTGAGAAACTCAATATTTTATATGTTGAAGATGAAGAGTCATCTCGCGAACAACTCAGTGAAGTCTTTAATCTTCTTTTTCAGTCTGTAGATACTGCTTTTGATGGTGAAGATGCTTTAGCACAATATAATAATAAAGCCTATGACATAGTAATTACCGATATTAATATGCCTAAAATGAGTGGTTTAGAGTTAATTAAAAAGATAAAAATACAAAATCCTTCTCAAAATATCATTATCATCTCAGCACATAATAATGCAGAGTATCTCTTAGAAGCGATAGAGACAGGTGTTGATAGTTTTATCATTAAACCACTACAAATGGATCAACTTATACTTGTACTTAGTAAAGTTTCAAATCAAATCTATGCACAAAAATTATCAGATAGATATAATCAACAGCTTGAAAAAGCCATAGAGGAAAAAACTGCAAAACTTGCAAAACAGTACATAACAGATGAACTCACAGGTTTTTTAAATAGAAATGCTCTTCTTAAAGCATCAAAATCTTTGGAAAAAGAACAGATTATGCTTCTTGTAAGTGTTGACAATTTTGATAGTATTAATATCACCTATGGGTATGATAATGGAGATATTATCATTAAATCTCTTGCAAACCTAATCAAAAACAATATTCCTAACAATATTGAATTATACCGTATCAGTTCTGATGAGTTTGCACTTGTCTCCTCAGCAAAAACACTTCAAGAGATGCAAGCTATTGCACAAAAACTCCAAGAGAACATCCTTCAATATCAAATAACTTTTAATGATTTCTCTGTCAAAATAACAGTTACAATCGCCATTGCCCAAGGTGATAAAAATCTAATTAAAAATGCCTATATCGCACTAAAAGAAGCCCAAAAAATAGGAAAAAACAGAATACATATATATCAAAAAAATTCTCCTATTGAAGTGTTACAATTACGGATCCAAAAGTATATGCCAAAACTCAGACGTATTATTGCAAAAAAATATGTTGTACCCTATTTTCAACCTATTATACAAAACAGAACCAATACTATAGAAAAGTACGAATGCCTTGCAAGAGTTATCGATGATGATGGAAAAATACAATCACCTTTTGAATTTATAGATATCGCAGAACTTACAGGAATGATCCCTGATATTACAAGAATTATGATCGATAAATCGTTTAAAGCTTTTGTAGATAATAAATATGAATTCTCTATAAATATTAGCGAGTATGATTTAAATGATGGCTACTTGGAAGAGTTCTTGAGTAAAAAACTCAAACAGTACAATATTGATGTCTCACGTGTTGTACTAGAGGTTTTAGAAGGAATTAGTGCAATTGGTGCAAAAAAGAGTCTTGAACAGTTAATGAATCTGAAAAGAAAAGGGTTTTCCATTGCTATTGATGACTTTGGTGTTCAAAATTCTAATTTTGAGAGAGTTCACTCTATGCAAGTTGATTATATAAAAATTGATGGTAGTTTTATTAAAAATATCTACAAAGATCAAAAAAGCTATAATGTTGTTAAGACAATTAATGATTTTGGTAAAAGTATAGGTGCAAAAATCATTGCAGAATATGTTCACTCTCAAGAAGTTCAAGATATTATTTTAGAAGTTGGCATAGATTACTCCCAAGGATACTATTTTTCTAAACCACTTAGAGAATTACAATAAAAAAATTAGTTATAATTCCATAAAATCTACTAATTGAGAAACTATGAAATTTACTTTAGAAGCTACAAGTGGCAAAGCACGTGCCGCAACGATTGAAACTGCTCACTCAACTGTTAAGACTCCTGTCTTTATGCCAGTTGGCACTGTTGGCAGTGTAAAAAGCCTTGATGTACATGATGTGCTTAATATGCTCGGTGCTGAGATCATTTTGGCAAATACCTACCATATGTACCTCCGTCCCGGAGATAAAACAGTTGCAAAAATGGGAAAACTGCATGGTTTTACACAATATCCAAAGAGCTTTCTAACAGACAGCGGTGGTTTTCAGGCATTTTCTCTCTCTGATATGAGTAAACCAAAAACAGATGGTATCGAATTTCGCAGCCATATTGATGGGAGTAAACACTTCTTTACACCTAAAAAAGTCATCGATATTCAACATAATCTTGGCTCAGACATTATGATGATTTTAGATGATCTTGTAGCTCTTCCTGCCACTCAAGAGCGTATCAAGCTCTCTATTGAGAGAACGACTGCATGGGCTAGAGAGTCCATAGAGTACTTTCGTTCAAAACAGAAAGAGGGAATCGGAGTAGAACAAAATATCTTTGCAATCATTCAGGGTGGAACAGATAGAGCATTTCGTACAAAAAGTGCTATGGAACTCTGTGCACTTGACTATGATGGTTTTGCTATTGGTGGTCTCTCTGTTGGTGAGCTTAACAATGAGATGTACGATACAGTAGAGCATACAACACAGTATATGCCAGAGGATAAACCCCGCTATCTTATGGGTGTAGGGACTCCTGAAGATCTTATAGAGAACATTGAAAGAGGTATTGATATGTTTGACTGTGTTATGCCGACACGAAATGCAAGAAATGGCACACTCTTTACCTCTTTTGGCAAGCTTAACATCAAAGGTGCAAAATTTAAAGAAGACCCAGCCCCAATCGATCCGGAATGTCAATGTATAACATGTAAAACATACTCACGAGCCTATATTAACCACCTCTTTCGCTCACGTGAGATAACATATTTTAGACTCGCTACTATCCATAATCTTCACTACTATCTTAATCTAATGCGTGAGATACGTGAAGCTATTTTAGAAGATAGATTTGCCGAGTATAAAAAAGAGTTTTATGCAAAAAGAAGTTAAGGAAAAATTATGAATGATACAACAGATGTAACAACACTTACGATTAGAATGGCTATTTTTTTCATTATAGCATTAATATTTTTCTTTGTTTTACGAGGAAAAAAGGAGCAAAAGTAGTTATACTATTTGCTCAACACTTCCAAAGAGCTCTTCTCCATCATAGAGTGACTGCTGATTTTTTACTACATATCTTTTCTTAGTATCAAAAAGTATTAAGTCAGTTCTCTGTCCTACTTCTATTTTTCCAGCCTCTCTAGCAATGATGTTTGCAGGATTTTGAACTATCAGTTTTAGAAGCTCACGCATACTTATAATGCCACTTTTTACAAGTTTTGTATAGTAGAGTGGTAGCGCATCACTCAATGCTTCACACCCATAAGCTGCATCAAAAAACGCTACCTCTTTGTTTACTGGTGAATTTGGTTGATGAAGTGTCGTAAGAGTATCAATAAGACCTTTTTGAAGTGCTTCACGCAAAGCAAGCATATCATTCTTTGAAGCTAGGGGTGGATTAAGCTTAGCGGTTGTATTAAAGTCTTCACATGCTTCATCACACTGTGTAAGGTGCTGGAGTGAAACTTCACACGAAACTTTTACACCTTCATCTTTTGCTTTTGCGATAAGTTCAACTGAACGAGGAGAAGCAATAGCTTTAAAAAGGATTTTAATATCAAAATAGCGTGCTATTTCTATCATACGTGAAACATGTAATACCTCACTTAGTTCAGGTATGCCGGCAAGGCCCAAACGTGAACTAACATCACCATCAAGCATAACACCAGAAGATATTAAAGAGTTGTCTTCTGCTTTACAAAAAAGTGTGACCCCATACATCTGTACATATTCAGCTATTTTGATAGCAAGATTATTTTTGGCAATAGTTGACATATAAGGAGCAATAACCCCTTTTTTTAGAAGTATAGCTATATTTGAAAGGGACATATCCTCTTTAAGAGTATTAAGCATTAAATCAATTTTAATATCATTAATAGCTTTAAGTGAGTTTTGTGCAAATTCCAAAACTACTTCATCATCAATGGCAGGCATACTATCAGCATTAAGTACTATATGCCCAACCCCGCCTTTTTTTGCCTCTTTAGCAATGGCTTGAATATTTTTAGAGTTAAGCTGACCATCTTTTAGCCGGATATTTAAATCTATAAGAGCAGGAAGCAGGTAAGCCCCTTTTACATCCATTATCTCAGAATCACTAAGGTCTTTGCCTATAGCTGTAATGATGCCCTCTTCTATCTTGACATCTACTTCTCTCTCTCCATCTACATCACACACAATCGCATTTTTTATCAACATTGCAGTACACCTTCGATATAATTATGTCATTATAAATGATTAAGGCTTAAAACTGATGAAAATTCTTGTCTCTGCACTCGAACACTCGGCGAATATCCACCTAAAATCTCTTAAAAAAGAGCTGCATAAAGATACAGAACTTATAGGTATCTTTGACAATGAATTAGGTGATCCTATTATCGATTTAAGAAGTCTAGCTATTATGGGGATTGTCGATGCACTCAAAAAACTGCGTTTCTTTTTTAAACTTGCCGATGAGATGATGGAGCTCTCGCGTAAGGCAGATAAAGTTTTACTTATCGATTCATCAGGATTTAATCTACCACTTGCAAAAAAGATCAAAAAAAAGTACCCTGATAAAGAGATAATTTATTACATCTTACCTCAAGCTTGGGCATGGAAGAAAAAACGTATACCTGTACTTGCAAACACTATCGATCATCTCTGTTCCATCTTACCTTTTGAGCCAAGCTACTATCCAAAAAATGCCCCCATTGAGTATGTAGGTCACCCTCTGCTCGATCAGATAAAAGAGTTTAAAGAACAAGAAGTTAAAAGAATAGAGCATATCACCTTTATGCCAGGGAGTCGTAAAGGAGAGATCAAACGACTTATGCCTATCTTTAGAGAGTTACGTGAGATGCTTACTGAGATACAAAAAGCAACTGTCATTATTCCTGAGTATTTTTCTCAAGATGATATCAATGAACTCTATGGTGATCTATCTGCTTTTGAAGTTGTGCATAATGCACACACAACCCTGCGTGAGGCTGACTTTGCTTTTATATGCAGTGGTACAGCAACCCTTGAAGCTGCGCTTATAGGAACACCTTTTATCTTGGCC
>Ga0256843_1003918_pt1 | contig 10131 bp, 8 predicted proteins | sample AlvinellametaG_FD_191572 | JGI IMG/M metagenome (GOLD analysis project Ga0256843, IMG submission 191572) | Pompeii worm associated microbial communities from hydrothermal vent at the East Pacific Rise, Pacific Ocean - Alvinella | ecosystem: Host-associated > Annelida > Integument > Unclassified ... | reverse complement strand
AAGCGTTTATGAAATATCAGATCAACCGTACCCGTCGGTCCGTTTCTCTGTTTTCCGATAATCAGCTCCGTATCCTCCTCTTGCTGCCGTTGCAACTTGTCGTACTTCTCCTGATACTCCCTCTGCTTTTCGGCGTTTCCGTCTGATTTTGCCTTCTCAAGCTTCTCTTTGATCTCGTTGAGCTTATAGATGTTTCCCCTATAGACAAACAGAATAATATCGGCATCCTGTTCGATCGCACCCGACTCTCTCAAATCCGAAAGCATCGGTCTTTTATTGTCTCTGGCTTCCAACGACCTGTTCAGTTGCGAAAGTGCGATAATAGGAATTTGCAACTCTCTGGCAAGCTGTTTGAGTCCTCTCGATATTTCGGAGATCTCCTGCTGTCTCCCTTCGCGATTCCCTTCGCCGCTCATCAATTGCAAATAATCGATAATCGCCATCGATATTTCCGGATGTTGCGTCTTAAGCTTTCGCAACTTGCTGCGAACATGATGAATGGTGGCATACCCCCCGTCGTCGACAAAAAGCTTCTTTTGCGACATCTCTTCGGTCGCCGAGGAGAGTTGCGTCCACTGCTCGTCCGTCAAATCGCCAACTCGCAGTTGCTGTAACGGTATGGAGGTCTTTGCCGAAAGCAGCCTGAGCATCAGTTGCTCGGCAGGCATCTCCAGCGAAAAGAAAGCCACCCCTTCGTCTCTCTCCACCGCTTTAAGCGCCATATTCAATACGAACGCCGTCTTTCCCATTGCAGGTCTCGCCGCGATAATGACAAGATCTCCTTTTCCGAACCCCGATGTCTTTTCATTCAGGTTCTTAAACCCCGTATCGACACCGATAAGTTTTGAATTTCCCAAGGCTTTAAGACGATTAATCTCATTAATCATGCTTAGGGTGATCTCTTTGGATTCTCTAAAATCCTCGTTAGTGTTGTTTTGTGTAATTTCATAAAGCTTTTTTTCGACGAGATTCATCACCTCTTCAGCGGGAAGATCGTCTTCGATCGTCACCTTTTTAATTTGCGTCGCCAAAGTGGCTAACGCCCGCTTGCTCGACTTGGCTTTTATCTCCGCAATATAGGCGGAAGTGTTGGTAATAGGATTTGCGGAGAGCAGTTCGAGCATCGCCACTTCGTCGAACTTTCCCATACTTTGAAGTTTACCTTTTAAAAACTCCTCGTCTATCGGCTTCTCCTCACGGCTTAACTCCTCCATCGCAACGAATACATGCTGATGAAACGGCAGATAAAAATCGTGCGGATTCAACTTTGCGGCAATCTCCTCATAGATCTCCGGATCGAAAATAATAGCGGAGAGAACCGCCCGTTCGATATTGAGGTTATACATATTTTCCATCGAAAAACCTTTGTTTCCTTTTCGCTAAGCGTTTTGCTCGGCAAACTTCTCCACTTCCGAAACGAACCGATCGACCAACTCGTTCTCCGGTAGACGCGCAACCACTTCGCCTTTGACCATCACAAGTCCCGCACCTTTTCCGTAAGCAATCGCCACATCGGCATGTTTGGCTTCGCCTATGGCATTGACCACGCATCCCATTACCGAAACATCCATCGGCGTTTTGATATGCGCGGTGCGTTTTTCGACTTCGGCGACGGCAGAGACCAAATCCGCTTCTATCCGACCGCAGGTGGGACATGAAATAATATTAAGTCCCTCTTGCAGCCGTCCGCTATCTTTTAAAATCGCTTTACCGACCTTAATCTCCTCTTCGAGTTCACCGGTAATGGAGACACGTAGCGTATCGCCGATACCATCAAGCAGCAACGCGCCGAGTCCTATAGCGGACTTGATCGTCGCATGAAATACCGTACCCGCTTCAGTAACACCCAAATGAAACGGATAGTCATTCTTAGGTCGCAACATTCTATACGCTTCGACCGTTCTCTCCACATCCGACGCTTTAAGAGAAATTTTTATATCGGTAAACCCGAGATCTTCAAGAAATTTGATATTGTATTCGGCAGAGGCGACCATCCCTTCGGCGGTCGCCCCATAACGATCCTCGAACTCCTTTTCCAAACTTCCCGCATTAACACCGATGCGGATAGGAAGGTTTCGCTCTTTACACGCTTTGACAATCTCTTTAATACGCCCTTTCTCACCGATATTTCCCGGATTGAAACGAATGCAATCGACCCATTTTGCCGCTTCGAGCGCCAATTTGTAATTAAAATGAATATCAGCGATCAACGGTATCGATATTCGCTCTTTAATCGCTTTAAGCGCCAGTGCATCCTCCATTTCAGGAACGGCCACCCGCACCATGTCGGCTCCCGCAAAATGAAGTCTGTTAATCTGCTCCACCGTCGCTTCCACATCCCGCGTATCGGAATAGGTCATCGACTGCACCGAAATAGGCGCATCACCGCCTACCGCCACATCGCCGACATAAATTTTCTTGGTTGGATAGCGTTCTTTCACGAATAGACCTTCATAAAAAATTGTCTTATTTTATCTAAAATAGATTAACTCCCGTATGGCGGGGATAGACTTTCGGATACGGCGTGCTTTAGGAAAATTCCACCGGGTCCATATCGATTTCGATCTCCCGTCTGTCAACGGCATGCAGCGCCCGAAGCAACTCGACTCTCGTTTTCGCTTTCAAAAGTATTTGAAAGCGATATTTATTTGCAATACGCTCTACGGGCGCTTTTCCGTGTCCGACAATCTCGACCGATTCGAAAGATTGAAGCGCAGCAACGGTATCGAGCGTCATCTTACCCGCTTTACTCTCCTCTTTATGCGCGATCAAAATACGCGCCAACGAAACAAACGGCGGATAGTGCGCAATCTCCAAAAAGAGCAGTTCGTCTTTAAGGAACTTCTCATAGTCTTCCAAGTAAGGTTCGTACTGTGAAGGATCCGCCGTCTGAACCAACACCTCCGCCGCTTTTGCGCGACCGCTCCGTCCCGCAATTTGAAAAAACAGACCTATCGCCCGTTCTCTGGCACGATAATCCGCCGTACCCATAATATGATCGAGCCCCGTAATCACACTAAGCGTAATACCGGGGTAGTCATGCCCTTTACTCAACATTTGCGTACCGAGCAGAACATGACTCTCGCCCTTTTCAAAACGCTTCAACGCCTTTTCAAGCTTGTTGGCTGTCGTAATGCTGTCGCTATCGAACTGTTCCACCCGAATGCCCTCGATCGCTTCGGTAATGATTTCGATCGCCTCTTGCGTACCGATGCGTTCGCTCAGTAGCGGAGAGGCGCCGCAGTGAACGCACGACTCCCTAATCGCTTCGGTATAGTTGCAGTAGTGACACTTCAAATGTCGCCGTTTACGATGCAACGCCATCCCTACGGAACAGTAAGGGCATGTATGCGTTTTACCGCACTTGGCACAATAGAGATACTTGAAATTCCCTCTCGTCGGCAAAAAAACCAGCGATTGTCCGCCCTCTTCGAAGTGTTCTCTCAGCGCATAAATAATCGAAGCGTTAATCGTATCGCCCGAAATAAACCGATACCGTTTCGATGTCGATACATAAGGCTCTTTTAAGGTGATGACATCGTATTTGTAGTAGCTCGCCGCACTTGGCGTCGCCGATGCCAACACCACCTTCGCACCCCGCTTTTGCGCAATCAACACCGCAACATCCCGCGCATGGTAGCGAGGTCTCGTTTGCGCTTTGTAACTGTCGTCATGCTCTTCGTCGACCACAATCAAACCGAGATTACGCAAAGGGGTGAAAAGTGCGGACCGCGCTCCCGCAACAATACGAATGCGTCCCTCCTCGATCCCTTTGAGTATCTCCTCTTTTTTCTTTTTTGTAATTTTCGAATGCCACATCGCCACCGTATCGCCGAAATACGCCTTAAGCCGCTTCTCCATTTGCGGAGAGAGGGAGATCTCCGGCATCAGAAAGATCGCTGTTTTGCCCTCTTGCAACATGTTCGCCATCAAAGATACGAATATCTCCGTTTTCCCCGAGCCGGTCACCCCAAAGAGCAATGCGCGCTCTTTTTGCAAAATCGATTCGTAGGCTTTTTGCTGTTGCCACGACAATTCGGGCGGACTTAGAAGCAAACGATCCTGCCGATTCTCTTCATGTCGGTTTGCGCAAAGAGACTCGGACACTTTCGCTTTTCGAAAAGGAATAAACAGCGAGATCGCTTCGGAAAATGAAGAAAAATAGTATTCCGAAATGAATTTCGCAATCTCCATCTGATAGGGAGAGAACCGATATTCGCTTATTTCGACCATCGGCTGCGTTTCAAAATCGGGACGCGCCGTTTTATGCAAAACGACCGCTTTTTTATGCGTATTTTTCAACGGTACTTCGACTACGGTGCCGACTTCGACCTCACCGTCGTACGCATAGGTCAACACGGGCGCGCTTGAGCGCATCAATACCACTTCGTAGTAATTCAATAAAACACCCGTAACGATAAAAGATTAAAGATCGCTCATTCCGGAAATACCGCACGAACCTTTGACAAGTTTATTGTTACTTACCGTAAAAGAACAACTTCCCACATTCGGTGCGGTAAAAGTAAATGTATTTCCGCTTCTGCTCCAATAGGAGTTAAGTGGATAGGCAAGAAGGTTTTCCGCAGCGGCTCCGTCAATATTGCTAAAGTCACCTTTTAGAATTCTTTTTTGTCTTTCCGTTGCGATCGCCGATCGTAACGCTCCGACCGTTTCCCGACCTTGAGCGACAACGGCGTCGTCTCTCGTAGCGGCGAACTTCGGAATCGCTATTGCGGACAATATGCCGATTACGACGATTACAAAAACCAGTTCCATCATTGTAAACGCTTTTCTCATGATGCTTCAACCTCCGAACTCAATATCCGTTCTATGTATAAATTGATCGTATAACGCCTTATATCGCGCCATCTTCCAATCAGTATAACATAATTTTACAAGAACTAAAAGGAAAAAAGTTTGATATAATATCTAACGATTACATAAAAAACGAAAAATAACGATATTTTTACACCTTTACAGCGGAGAGAAACTTGAATCACATCGCTATTTCCGTCGTCACTCCCGTTTACGGATGTGCGCCGACACTCGAAAGACTTTACGAACGGCTCAAGAGCACCTTAGAGAAGATCGATCGCCGATTCGAGATTATTATGGTAAACGACGCCAGTCCGGACGACGCATGGGAAAAGATCCGTCATATAGCGCAAAGGGACGATCGTGTCAAAGGGATCGACCTTTCGAGAAACTTCGGACAACACAATGCCATTACCGCAGGATTGCATTACGCGTCGGGAGAGTGGATCGTCGTTATGGATTGCGATTTGCAAGATCAGCCCGAGGAGATTCTCAAACTCTACCATAAAGCGAAAGAGGGATACGATATCGTTTGGGGTCGCCGCCACCAAAGACAAGACGATGCATTGAAGAGACTGCGATCGTTTATATTTCACAAGATATTCGACTATTTAACCGACAAAAAATCCGACAGCACTATCGCCAACTTCAGCATTATTAACCGGAAAGTCTTAAACGAGTGGCTCAAGCTAAAAGAACAAAACAGAAACTTTCCGCTCTTTGTCGAATGGCTCGGCTTTCGAAGTACCGCTATCGACATCGAACATGCGGCACGCCCCGAAGGGGAGAGCGCCTATACTTTAAAAAAGTTGTTGATCTTTGCAAGCAATACGATCGTATCTCAATCGAACAAACCGCTTATTCTTTCGATTAAATTCGGTTTTACGCTCTCGTTTCTCTCCTTTATCTACGGTTTGTATCTGATTTTACGCTACTACCTCAACGACATATCCGTTGAGGGGTGGACTTCGGTGATCGTCTCCATCTACTTTATCGGAGGTTTACTCTTTGCCAATATGGGTATTTTGGGACTCTATATCGGAAAAATTTTCGAAGAGGTCAAAGGAAGACAGTTGTTTATTGTTAAAGAGACGACTTTCGAAGAAAACAGTCAACCAAACTTAAAGGAAAACAGATCGCATGACGCATAAACTCAACCTTGCTTTTATCGGAGGGGGACTCAACTCCGCCATCGGAACGACACATAAAATCGCATCGCAAATGGACGGAAAATTTCGTTTGGTTGCGGGATGTTTCAGCCGTGACGCCAAAATCAACGCACAGACGGCACACGCATGGGGAGTCGAGCGTTATTACGCGAAGCCCGAAACACTCTTGGAGTCCTCTGCAAACGATATTGACGCCGTAGTCGTCCTTACGCCGACGACGCATCATACGCACATCATTCTCGAAGCGCTTTTACGAAACATCCCCGTAATTTGCGAAAAAACCTTAACCCATACGGTTTCGGATGCATTAAAAATCAAATCGCAGACGGAACGAACGAACGGATTTTTACTTACCACCTATAACTATACCGGTTATCCGATGATTAGAGAGCTTGAGCATATGATTGCTCACGGAAAACTCGGAAAAGTGACGCAGGTCAATATTCAAATGCCTCAAGAGAGCTTCATCCGTCTTGATAAAAACGGAGAGATCCCCGTACCGCAGGCATGGCGACTTGAAGATATCGACATTCCTACGATCTCTCTCGATCTCGGTACGCACCTTTCGAACATGGTCTCTTTCTTGACAAAAGAGACGCCCCGACAGGTTATCGCCATGCGCAATCGATTCGGACATCATGATGTCGTGGACAATATCGTCTGTATGATCAAATACTCCGGCAATATCGACTGCCATATGTGGTACAGTAAATCCGCCCTCGGACATAAAAACGGGTTGAAAGTGGAAGTGTACGGCACGGAAGGCTCCGCAAGCTGGTATCAGATGAATCCCGAATTTCTCGAATATAATGACAACAGAGGTAGAAATATTATTTTGGACAGATCTTCGAAAGATATCGAAATTGCCGATCTTCCTCGATACAACAGGTTCAAATCGGGTCATCCGGCAGGGTTCATAGAAGCGTTCGCCAACCATTATCACGACATTCACGATGCGCTACTCGCTTATCGAAAAGAGCGAAAATCGTACGCTAACAAATATGTCTTCGACATAGACGCATCGATCCGAGAACTAAAACTTATGGCGGCAATCGAACGATCCGTCGAAAGCGGACATTGGGAAACGGTATGAAGAGGGACACCCTTTTAATATTAAACGGCGGACATTCCGAAATACCGCTTATTCATGCTGGGAAAAAAATGGGATTCCGAGTGTTTACAAGCGGTAACGATCCCCATGCAATAGGACATCGGTATGCCGACGGATATTTACCTGCGGATTTTTCGGATGAAACCGCCGTATCCGCATTGATCGACAAACATGGTATCGACTTTGTCATCCCCTCATGCAACGACTTCTCCATCTTAACGGCTTCAGCCCTTAAACAACAATACGACATCGGTCGCTTCGACGATTACGAAACGACCGTTATGCTTCATCATAAATCGGCTTTTAAAACGGTGGCGCAAACGCTCGGTCTAAGCGTTGCAAAGTCCGTTTCCTTACATCGAAACGACGACATTTCCGATCTGCGCCTCAAGTATCCTCTCATTGTTAAACCCATCGATTTAAGCGGAGGGAAAGGGGTAACGAAAGTCGAAACCGACGCCGCCTTGCAAAACGCCGTCGATACGGCGTTTCATTACTCCAGAGAAGATACGGTTTTAATCGAAGAGTTTATCGAAGGTTCGCATCATAGCGCCTCATTGCTTATACGAAACGGGAAGGTTGTTTTCAAATTTTTCGCCGACGAATATTTCTACTTGAACAACTTTCTGGTAGAAGGGGCTTACAGCAACCCTTCGATAGATTCCGATATACAAACGGCTATACTTGACGATACAAAAACGATAATCGAACACTTTCGGCTCGCCGACGGTATTTTGCATATTCAATTCGTTCTGCGAAACGGCACTCCCTACATTTTAGAAGTGACTCGAAGATCTCCGGGCGATCTTTACCTCGATCTTGTTTCTCATTCTACCGGCATCGATTTCGCACAAGCCGTCATAGGGCTTCATACGGGCAAGTGCGACTTACCGTTACAGCATACGCAACAACGCTCATATATATTACGACACTGCGTCATGGCCGACCGTAACGGTATGTTAAAACATATACATATAGACAAACGCTTTGAGACGCAGATATGCGACCGCCTTTTTTGGTATAATGACGGAGATAAAATCGATAATTTTTTAGCGTATAAAGCCGGAATCGTTTTTGCTTCGTTTGACGATATGCAGACGCTAAAAGCCGCTTTGAGCGATATTCATACGCTTATTCGTACAGAGGTTACCGCATGAAATTCCTAACCGATCATCTTTATATCTTTCTTTCTATCCTCTTTGCGGTGGGGAGTCAACTGATTATCAAGTGGAAAATGTCGTCATTCTCCATCGAAGGAATCGGAAATAGCATTTTTGAAAAGTTCTTTTTTGCAATCTCCATGCTGCTAAACCCCTATATCATGCTCTCGATTCTGCTTACTCTCCTCTCCGGTCTGAGTTGGATGATTGCAATGACGAAATTTGACATATCGTACGCATACCCTTATACGGCGTTAGGATTCGTTTTTATTTTATTTTTTTCCTATATTCTTTTTCACGAACCGTTAAACACCTACAAAATATTCGGTATTTTATTGATTGTTTCAGGTATTCTTGTAAGTAGTAAAGGGATATAAGTGCTAAAAAATTCTCTTTATGTTACCGGTTCTTTTTTAACCGTATTCGCAACTATTATTTTTTTATCCTACCAACAAATTTTCACCAATACCTACGAAAGCGATACGCAACAACATCTACAATTTGTATATGACTATCTTGACAACCATGAAATACTCAGTTATCCGTTATGGCATTTAAGTACCCTCTATTTGGCAAAACTTTTTCATATCTCAATCCCTTACGGAGCCGTTTTATCCTCCGCCTTTTTCGTTACGCTTTGGTATACGGTCATCTTTTTCTATACACAACACACACTTAAAAATTTCAGCGCTAATATACATATCGCTATTGCATGGATTGTTTTTCTTATCGGACCATTATGCATTCCATGGTATCAACACATTATATTTTGGGGTCAAGGAAGTCCCAATATTTGGCACAATGTCACACTATGGACGGTAAAACCTTTTGCCTTGCTCAGTGTTTGGCTCTCCTTAGAGGGGCTAAATAAAAATGATCACAAACTTTTATTGTGGGGAGGTATTTTCCTATTCGTATCAATTGTTGCTAAGCCAAGTTTTATTATTGTGTTTCTTCCCGCACTCACGCTATTCGCTTCTGTAAAATCACTATTTAAAAATCGTCAGTTTTTGATATTTTTCACTTTGATTTCCATCGGATCCATACTACTCCTTATCTATCAGTATATACAAACATTTACTCAAGATGAAGGACGGATCATTATAGATTATCTCGGAGTCTGGTCTCTCTCTTCACCCAACATTCCGATTTCCATTATATTGGCACTAGCATTCCCATTGGCATTTACACTGCTTCAACTCGATATTTTAAAAGATGATTATATTTTAATCGGTTGGATCATGGTTTTCATCTCGATTTTTTATTATGCAACCTTTGCACAAAGCGGAAGATTTTACTCGCATGGAAACTTCGGATGGAGCTATATGATTGCTATGAGTTTATTGTATCTATTTAGCATCGTTAAGTTTTTTACACGCTACTCTTCGCTACATATCATCAAACGATTTTCTCTAACGGCTTTACTTGCGATACAAACACTCATTGGAATCTTTTACTTCATACAAATTTTAATGGGTAAAAATCCACTATTTATAGGAATTTTCATATGATACCTTTCAACCAACCACCAAAAATCGGTACGGAGAAACATTATGTGCTCTCGGCGATCGACCAACATAAAATCTCCGGTGACGGACCTTTCGCTCAAAAATGTCAAACATGGTTCGAAGGCGAACTCTCCGTACCCAAAGCGCTTTTAACCACTTCATGTACGCACGCTTTGGAAATGGCGGCGATGCTCATTGACATTAAAGAGGGGGACGAAGTTATTATGCCCTCTTACACTTTCGTCTCTACGGCAAACGCATTCGCGCTTAGAGGAGCCACGATTGTCTTTGTCGATATCCGTCCCGATACGATGAACATCGACGAAACGAAAATAGAAGCGGCGATCACATCCCGCACGAAAGCGATT
>Ga0256843_1003917_pt1 | contig 10133 bp, 10 predicted proteins | sample AlvinellametaG_FD_191572 | JGI IMG/M metagenome (GOLD analysis project Ga0256843, IMG submission 191572) | Pompeii worm associated microbial communities from hydrothermal vent at the East Pacific Rise, Pacific Ocean - Alvinella | ecosystem: Host-associated > Annelida > Integument > Unclassified ... | reverse complement strand
CATTTTCAAATATCTCTAAAGTAGCTATTGCTGCGCTACATGCAAGAGGGTTTCCTGTATAGCTATGAGAGTGTAAAAATGCTTTATGCTCATTATAATCACAATAAAAGGCACTATATATCTCATTTGTTGTCATTACTACTGATAGTGGTAAATATCCTCCCGTTAAGCCTTTAGATAGACACATAAAATCAGGAGAGATATTAGCTTGATTAATAGCAAACATAGTTCCGCTTCTTCCAAAACCTGTCATTATCTCATCTGCAATTAGATGAATATTATATTTTTCTGTTAGCTCTCTGGCACCTTTTATATATTCAGAGCTATACATATGCATAGCTCCAGCACCTTGTATAAGGGGTTCTATAATAAAAGCGGCTATTTTTTTATGGTGTTTTTTTAAAATATCTTCTAATTTTTCAAGGGCAATGTGTGCTTCTTTAATAGTTTTATCTTTGGGTACAGGGGTTTGCATATTTTTTATAAGTAGGGGTTTATATGTATCTTTATATAGTGTTACATCTCCTACACTAAGGGCTCCTAGTGTTTCACCATGATAGCTATTGGTTAGTGAGAGAAAAGTATCTTTTAATATACCTTTATTTCTAAAGTAGTGATAACTCATCTTTAAAGCGACTTCAATAGCACTTGAGCCATTGTCTGCAAAAAAGACTTTATTTAAACCATTTGGTGTTATCTTTACTAATTTTAGTGCCAAATCTATGGCAGGTTTGTGTGTAAAACCTGCTAAAATAACATGTTCTAGGGTTTGTAACTGCCTATTTATAGCACTATTTATATAAGGGTTTGAGTGTCCAAATAGATTAACCCACCAACTACTAATAGCATCTATATATCTATTATCTTCAAAATCGTAAAGATAGATACCTTTACCATTTTTTATAGGTATAAGAGGTAAAAACTCATGGTCTTTCATCTGTGTGCATGGGTGCCAGATATACTCTAAATCTATATTTATAAGGTGTTTATTAGTCATTTTTTTCCTTTAAATTAATTCAAAATTATACAAAGAAACTAAGTGAAAGTAAATAGTGTGTAAAAAAGTAATTAATATGTAAAATTATTGACAATTTTATATATTCGCTGAAATATTGGATATAACCAAAAATATATATCCAATATATGTATTCAAAAAAAATGCTATTTTGAAATATTTTTTTAAAATTGTAAAGTTATTGTGAAATTAACGAAATAAAAAAATGTTTTTAATATTAAATAGGTTAAAATAGCACTAGAAGATGAAAATAAAAAGTTAAGGTAGTCAATGATTTCGTGGATGCAAAAACATAATAAATATCTTGTTATTACTATTTGGGTTGCAACAATAGCATTTATTGGTGCAGGTTTTGTAGGTTGGGGTAGTGTGAATTTTGGTAGTAGAGCAAATTCAGTAGCTAAAGTTGGAGATATAAATATTCCAATTACTAAATATAGTTTTAACTATAATAATTTGTATGCACAATATGCTCAAAAGTTTAAGGGTAAGTTTGATAAAAAAGAGGCAGAGAAACTAGGTTTAGGAAAAGCAGTATTAAGTAATCTTATAAATGAAGCACTATTACTTAATTTTGCAAAAGAGAATGGTATTATAACTACTGATAAAGAGGTTGCTTTAGAGATTATCTCTTTTCCTCAATTTAAAGATAAAAATGGTGTATTTAATAAAGAGTATTATGAAGCATTCTTAAGAAATAGAGGTCTAAAAGCAAAAGATTTTGAGAGAGTTTTAAAAGATGAGATAACTGTTAAAAAAGTATTAAAATTAATTGATGTTAAGCCACTACCTTTAGAAAAAGAGGCAATAGCATCTACATTAAATATTGCAGATAAAATAAAATATAAAATTCTTAAAAGTAAAGATATTGAAGTTAAAGTAGATGAGAGTGCATTAAAGAACTTTTGGGAAAAGAATAAATTAAACTATCTTACTAAACAAGAGTATAAGTTAGAGTTACTTTGGACTAAACCAAAAGATTTAAATATTACAGATGCAGAAATAGAGAAATATTATAAAGAGAATAGCTTTAATTATACCAATAAAAAAGGTGAGGTTTTAGCACTAAAAGATGCAAAAGAGCAGGTTTTAAATGATTTGAAATTAAAAAAGATTAAAAAAGAGGCTGTTATTGAGCGAAGTAGATTTAAAAAAGGCAAAATAAAACCAACAGAGAGTATAACACTTAAAGAGGGTGATAGCAAATTACCTCTAAAAGTATGGGCTGAGCTTAAAAAATCTGAAAATGGTAGATACTTAAAGCCAAAAGCTATAAAAGATAGATATTTAACAATACATTTAGTAGATGTAATAAAACCAAAGGTTATGACCTATAAAGAGGCAAGAGAGTTAGCTTTAAAAGATTATAAAGCAAAAAAACAAGAGGAAAAGTTAAATAAATTAGTAGAGAAATCACTAAAAAATAGTAGTGATTTTAATATTGAACCAAAAGATTATATATCTTTATCTAAATTTGAAGTTTTACCTAATTTAACACCTCAAGATAGTATTTTAGTTACAAGATCACTTTTTGGGAGTGATAAAAGAGTTAATAGTGTAAAGGTTTCAGATGGAGTTGTAGTTTATAAAGTAGTAGATCAAAAGATTTTAGATAATAATGGGACTGCTAATAGTTTAGATAAAGAGATTGCTACAATTAAAAGTAGTGAATTAACTTCTAACTTATTAAAAGAGCTATCTTCTAAATATACTACAGAAGTATTTATAAAGGATATAAAATGAGTAGTACAATATTAGCTATTGATATTGGTTCAATGGCTATAAAAGCTGTTATTGCCGATATAGATGAAATTGGAGAGATAAAGGTATTAGGGCATGGTGTAGCACCTTCACGCGGTGTTAAAAAAGGTATTATTACAAATATCGATTTAGCATCTAAATCTATTAGAGCAGCTGTAAATGATGCAAGAAGAATAGCGGGAAATAATATATCTAGTGCTATTGTATCAATATCTAGTGCTTATACAAAGAGTACTAACTCAGTTGGTATTATTAATATCTCTCAAAAAGATATTACAATTAAAGAGATTAATAGAGTTATGGAGACAGCTCTTTATAATGCAGATATTCCAAAAGAGTATGATGTATTGCATGTACTACCATATAACTTTAAGGTAGATGACCAAACAAATATAGAAGACCCATATAGTATGAATGCTAGTCGTATGGAGGTAGAAACCCATATTGTAATTGCTCAAAAATCTAGCCTTAGTAATTTGAAAAAGGCTATTTTATCAGCGGGGCTTGATATAGAGTCTATTGTGTTAGATAGCTATGCTTCTGCTCTATCTACAATGAGTAGAGATGAATCGGTTCTAGGTGTTGCTGTAATTGATATGGGTGGGCAGACAAGTAGCTTATCTATATTTAAAAATAACTCTCTAAGGTATAATAACTTTATTCCTGTTGGCTCAAACCATATAACAAATGATATCTCTATTGCTCTGCATACACCGTTAAATATTGCAGAGAATTTAAAAAGAAATCATATTGATTTAATTGAGATGAGTGATGATGTATTAGAGCTTCCAATTATAGGAGATGAAGAGAATAAGAACTCAATACCTCTAAAAGTTGTTCAAAATGTTGTTATCTCAAGAGTAGAAGAAACACTACTTATTTTAGCAAAATTCTTAGAGAAGAGTGGCTTAAAAGATTCTATCGGAGCAGGTCTTGTATTAACTGGTGGGATGACTCAACTTAGAGGTATGAGAGAGTTTGCTCAATCTATATTTCCTGGATACTCTGTAAGAATTGGAGTACCCCAACAGTTAAAGGGCTTATTTGATAACTTAAAGGGTCCAGAAAATTCAACTGTAATTGGATTGATTTTATATAAAGCGGGTCAGCATACACAGTATGAGATAGACAATAATAAAAGACTACTACACCATAAGGAGGAACAAAATAGTTTGAAAAAAGACTTTGAAGATACAGGTTTTATTAAAGATGAGATTGAGAACGATTTAGTAAAAGCGCCTGTAACTAAAGGGAGTTCAGGGACAATCAATTTTGGGGATTTACCTGGTGTAGAGGAGAGTAGAGGGGACTTTATGTCAAAACTTAAAAATTGGATAAAGCAACTATTTTAAAACAAGGAGAAGAAGATGGATAATTTTGAAATTGAAGTAATGGATAATAGTGTAGCACCAGCTGAGGGAGCAATAATTAAAGCTATTGGAGTTGGTGGAGGCGGTGGTAATATGATAAACCACATGGTAGGTCAAAAAATATCAGGAATTAGTCTAATTGCAGCAAATACAGATGCTCAAGCACTTGATAGCTCTTTGGCTCCTTATAAGATTCAAATAGGCAAAAATGTATCTCGTGGGCGCGGATGTGGTATGGTTCCAGAAAAAGGGAAAGAGGCAGCTCAAGAGGCATATGATGAGATTAAAGAAGCCATTAATGGAGCAGATTTAGTATTTATTGCAGCTGGACTTGGTGGCGGAACAGGAACAGGTGCTGCGCCAGTTGTAGCTCAGGCTGCTAAAGATATTGGAGCATTAACAGTTGCAGTTGTTACAACTCCTTTTAAATTTGAAGGTAGAAAAAGAACAAAACTTGCTAATGAAGGTTTAGAAGAGCTAAAAAAGGTAAGTGATTCTATTATTGTAATTCATAATGAGAGAATTTTATCTATTGCAGAGAAGAATTTAGGTGTAAAAGAGAGCTTTAAATTAGTTGATGATGTATTAGCTCAAGCAGTTAGTGGTATTTCAAATGTAATTATCTCTCACTCTGCTAGTGATATTAACTTAGACTTTGCAGATGTTAGAACAGTTATGAGTCATAAAGGTTTAGCACTTATGGGTGTTGGTCATGCAACAGGAGCTAATGCGGCATATGACGCGGCAACTGAGGCTATTAGCTCACCTTTACTTGGAGATATCTCTATTAAAGGTGCTCAAGGGGTACTTGTTCATTTCCATATTCATCCAGATTATCCATTACTTCAAATCTCTGAAGCTATGAATACTATTGAAGAGTATGCAGATGAAGAGGCAAGTGTAATCTTTGGTACTACAACAGATGTTTCTATGGCAGAAGATGAAGTTAAAATTACAATAGTTGCAACAGGTTTTGATAAAGAGTCTGCTTCTAGTGATGAGAGTAATAGTTCAACTAATACTACAACTAAGCCAAAACCAGCAAATAGCATCAAAGAGCAACCAGCTAGACGCCCTAATGTTATTAAGATTGTTGGTGGAGAGAATGAGAGCTATTATGATACTCCTACATTTTTAAGAAAGCAAAGAGATTAAGATTCCTTCTCTCTTTTGCTTTTATAATTAATAAACTACAGAATTTCTAAATACTAATATTTATTAAAATATCAATAATATGTCATTTTTCTCTATATATTTAATTAATATATTGTATAATTAATTATTACAATATAAAGGATAGCTATGAGAAAATCTATAATTACATTACTTTTAGGTATGGGAATGCTTTTTGCATTAAATCCACAAACTGCTTCTAAAGAAGATTTAATGAAAATTAAAGGTGTAGGTGAAAAAAAAGCTGATGCTATTATTAAATATAGAAAAAGCCATAAGCTAAAAACTGTTGAAGATTTAGCGCAAGTTAAAGGTATTGGTGAGGTTATTGCAACTAATATTATAAAAGATGTGTTAAATGGAGAAAAGAGTAGTTCTAGTAAATCAAAAACTACTAAAAAGACAACAAAGAAAAAGAGTAGTACTACAACTTCTGATAAAAAAGATAGTAAAAAATCAACTAAAGAAGAAACAAAAAAAGAGACTAAGTCTAAAAAGAGTGAAGAGAAAAAATCAGCTAAAGATACTAAATCTAAAAAAGCTTCTAAGTCTAAAAAAGATACTAAAACAAAAAAAGATAAAAAGGCGGCTTAAGCCTTTTTACTCCATTTATTAGTGGTAGCTACTATACATTCATTTTGCTACATAAGTAGCAATAAAATTCTCTCAATTTCAATATAATTAACCTAAAAAATTCGAAGGATATTGTAATGGAAAATATAAATTTTATTTGTCCAAATTGTGGTAAAGTTAATAGATTACCAAAAAAAGATAGCTATAAAAAAGCAAATTGTGGTGGGTGTGGTGCCTCTTTATTAGATGGTAAAGTTATAGAAGCAAATGATAGTAATTTTGATTATATTATATCAAATGCTACTGTACCTGTAATTGTTGATTTTTGGGCTCCTTGGTGTGGTCCGTGTAGAATGATGGCTCCTAATTTTGAAGAGGCTAGTAGAGCATTAGCACCAAAAGCTCAATTTGTAAAATTAAATACAGAAGAGGCACAAAATATTGCCGCTAGGTATGGAATTAGATCTATTCCTACAATGATTGTATTTAAAAATGGTGTAGAAGTAGATAGAGTATCTGGAGCACTTCCAACACAACAGATTATATCACTAGCATCTAAATATATTTAGTGTATAATAACTCTAAAAAAAGGGTTATTATGCCAAAACTGTTTATACTCGAAGATGACCCATCATTAAATGATACTTTAGTAGAGTTTTTTGAAGATAAAGGCTTTGAAGTAGATAGCGAATATGATGGATTTGAAGCAGAATCGAAATTGTATGAGAACAAGTATGATTTACTTATTTTAGATGTAAATGTTCCTTCACTTGATGGGTTTTCTCTTTTAAAAAGTGTAAGAGATTTTGGGGTAAAGACTCCTGTTATTTTTTTAACAGCAAGAGATGGAATAGAAGATGTTAAAAGTGGTTTTAATGCAGGTGCAGAAGATTACATAAAAAAACCTTTTGTATTAGATGAACTTTTTATTAGGGTAGAGGCAATATTAAGTAGATATAATAAAAATAGCTCAGTCATTAAAATAGGAGAGAATATTACTTTTGATAAAGTAGTAGGAGAGCTAATTATAGATGGAGAATCTTTTAAGCTTAGCAATAAAGAGAGTAAGCTTTTAGAGATTTTTATAAACTCTAAAGGTGAGATATTATCACATGACGCTATTTTTAGAGAGCTTTGGGATTACGAAGAGACACCAAGTGATAGTTCCTTAAGAACATATATTAAAAATCTTAGAAAACTGCTTGGTAAAGATAGTATAGAGAGTATTAAAAAGAGAGGATATCGCTATATTATTAAAGAGTGAGAAGAAGACACTAATTAGTTTTATCTCTATTTATATGCTTCTAATTACTATATTAGTAATTGCAGTTTCAATAATATATTATAATAGTAATGTTGATAGAATTAATCTGCAATATAAAAGCTTGATGCAAGAGTTTGCATCTTTGCAGATTAAAAGATTAAAGTGGCTTCATAACCACTATCCAAAATACAATAAATACCCAAGAGATGATAGATACAATAGCGCTATATATGATTTAGAGTATTCTAAAATCTTTTCAACCCTAAAGAGTAATAAGATAGATTTTAATAAAAAATTATATTTTAGTGATGGTTATGCAATTTATGTAGAGATACTTAGTGATTACTACTTAGGAGCTAAATATCTGTTTATAGAAGTACCTAAGAATGGAACTTTGATAGCAAAAGTATATAAGAATATTGCTATTTATGGATTTCTTACTTTAATTATATTATATCTTTTAGGTTACTATTTAGCAAAGTTATTTATAAAACCAATGAGAGATTCTATTGAGCTTTTAGATTGTTTTATAAAAGATACTACACATGAGATAAATACTCCAATTTCTATAATAAATAGTAATATAGAGATGTTAAATAAAGATAACTTAAGTCCTAAAGATTTAAAAAAGATTAATAGAATAAAGATTGCTTCAAGAACTTTAGAAAATATCTATAAAGATTTAAAATTTTCTATACTTGAAAATATAGATAAAACATCTAAAGATAAGTTTAATCTAAAAGATTTAATAAGTGAGAGGGTTGAGTATTTTGCAATGCATATGGAGTCTAAAAAGATAACTAAAGAGTTGAATTTAGAAGATTTTATTGTAGAGGGTAATAGAGAACTATATGCTAGAATGATTGATAATATTATCTCTAATGCTATTAAGTATAATAGGGTAGGTGGAAAAATAGCTATTACTCTTAAACCAAAAGAGCTAATTATTGAAGATAGTGGAGTAGGAATTGGTAAAAAGAATCTCTCAGAGATATTTAATAGATATAGTAGATTTAATGACTCTGAAGGTGGTTTTGGTATAGGGCTTAGTATAGTTAAAAAGATAGTAGATTTTTATAAGTTAGATATAAAAGTAGAATCTAAGAAAAACGAAGGAACGAGGTTTATAATCAAATGGTAAAAAGAACAGTAATAATACTTTTTTTAACACTATTTTTAAAAGCAGATTTTATGAGAGATTGTGTTGCTTGTCATGCAAAAAAAAGAGTTAATTTAAGAAAAACATTTATGAATGCTTTGCTTGTATATGGCGGAGAGAATAACTTTAAAATAGCTCTATTTTACTATTGTAAAAATCCGCAACCTATGACATCTGTTATGAGTGAAGAGTTTTTAAAAAAGCAATTTCCACTTATTCCTATTCAAATAGATGATATGCAGTTAAAAAAAGATATTGATGAGTATTGGCAATGTTACAAAATAAAAGGAAATTTAAAATAATTTTAAAAAATTCACTTTAATTTCACATTTTAAGTGTTATAATACTTTTACAAAATTAAACAAGGAGATTCGTATGAAAAAAATCGCGTTATCATTAATTTTAGCATGTGGTGTTGCTATGGCAGCAGAAGCTAATGCAACAGAAGCAAAAGCTCCAGAGGCTAATGCAACAGCAGCAGCGGCAGCTCCAGCAGCAGGTGCAGCAAATGGTGCAGCACTTTATAAGAAATGTGTAAGTTGTCATGGAGATAAAGCTCAAAATAAAGCTCTTGGTAAATCAGAAGTAATTGCTGGTTGGGATGCAGCTAAAGTAGAAGAGGCTCTTAAAGGTTATAAAGCTGGTACTAGAAATGCTCATGGTATGGGTGGTCTAATGAAAGGTCAAGTTGCTTCTCTTAGCGATGATGATATTAAAGCATTAGCTGATTATATTAGCAAATTAAAATAATTTGAAGGTCGCTCTTTGCGACCAATTCTTAGGAATAAAAATTAAAACTCTCTTTAAAGATTTTTACAGTAGATATCCTTATATTATCTTTGATGACATAATAGATTACTTTAGTGTTTTTGGTGGTTTAGGAGTTTATTTAGAGCTTTTTAATGGGATAGATTGTGCCATTAAAGATATTATAAAAACAGATGAAGTATATTCTAACTTACCGTTCTTTATATTAAACGACCCATTTAAAAAATTCTTAATTAAATTAGCTCAAGGTGATGGTAGATTATACTCTATATTTAATAAAATAGGTGTAGGATACTCTTTAGGTAGTGATATCGTAGAGGAACTTTTAAATAATGATATTATATATATTGTAAATTCAAGAGAAAATCCATTAAAAGTTTATAAAAAACAGTTAATTAAAAAAGAGCTTAGAAATTACACAATAGAGCCTAAAATATATTTTAAAAAACCATTTTTTAGATTTTGGTTTATGTTTGTTGAGCCATATAGAGATAAACAAAATAAAATAAATATTAATAAAGTATTAGATAACTTTAATAAAAATAGTTATAGATTATCATCTTTAGCGTTTGAACAGTTAAGTATTGAGCTTTTAAAAGATGAGTTTAAAAATATAGATACTTTAGTAGAAATAGCATCTTATTGGGATAGATTTAGTGAGTTTGATATCTACTCTAAAACTAAAAGTAATAAGTATATTTTAGGAGAGTGTAAATATAAAAATCGCCCCATTACTAAAGCAGAGCTATTAAAACTAAAAGCTAAAGCTAATAACTCAAATTTAAAGGTTGATAAATTTGCACTATTTTCTAAAAGTGGTTTCTCTCATGAGTTATATAAATTAGATGATAAAGATTTACTTTTATATGAGTTATTAGATTTTAAGAGGTTATTACAAAAGTCTTAACATAGAGTAAAACTCTATGTTTTATTAAGCAACTGCTAAATCTTTAGCACTATTTGGTCTCTTTTTTTGCCAAAAATATATTACAGCCCATATTGCTAATCCAATGGCATATGATACATATTCATTTGGAAGATGTAAATACT
>Ga0256843_1003916_pt1 | contig 10134 bp, 10 predicted proteins | sample AlvinellametaG_FD_191572 | JGI IMG/M metagenome (GOLD analysis project Ga0256843, IMG submission 191572) | Pompeii worm associated microbial communities from hydrothermal vent at the East Pacific Rise, Pacific Ocean - Alvinella | ecosystem: Host-associated > Annelida > Integument > Unclassified ... | reverse complement strand
GGGACAGGGTACGTAGGGCTTTCAAATGGCTTACTTTTAGCACAACATAATGAAGTCGTAGCCTTAGATATCATTCCTCAAAAAGTAGAGATGCTTAACAAAAAGATATCTCCCATAGAAGATAAAGAGATTAGTGAATACCTTTTGCGTGAGGATATCAACTTTAGAGCTACACTTGATAAAGAAGAAGCCTACAGAGATGCAGAGTATATTATTATTTCAACTCCAACAGATTATGATCCAGATACAAACTACTTTAATACAAAAAGCATAGAGTATGTTATAGCTGATGTACTAGAGATAAACCCTAATGCAACAATGGTTATAAAATCTACTGTTCCCGTAGGTTATACAAAGAGTGTCAGAGAGAAATTTCATACTGATAATATTATATTTTCCCCAGAGTTCTTGCGTGAGGGAAAAGCACTTTATGATAATCTCTACCCAAGCAGAATCATTGTCGGTGAAAAGAGCAAACGAGCAGAAATCTTTGCTAACTTGCTGAAAGAGGGCGCTATAAAAAAAGATATACCAGTTCTTTTTACTGACTCAACAGAAGCAGAAGCTATTAAACTTTTTGCAAATACCTACCTTGCAATGCGTGTAGCATATTTCAATGAACTTGACTCTTACGCACAGACTCATGGACTCGATACTAAACAGATTATAGAGGGTGTCGGATTAGACCCAAGAATTGGCACACACTACAATAACCCAAGCTTTGGTTATGGTGGTTACTGCCTGCCAAAAGATACGAAACAACTCTTAGCTAACTATAAAGATGTACCATCAAATATGATAGAAGCGATAGTCAATGCAAACTCTACTCGAAAAGACTTCATAGCTCAAAGTATTATAGACAGATTGGGAAGTGATGTAAGTAAATATGTAGAAAAAACAGTAGGTATATACAGACTGACAATGAAGAGCGGAAGTGATAACTTCAGAAGTTCAGCTATTCAAGGCATTATGAAGCGAATTAAGGCAAAAGGGATAGAGGTAGTCATCTATGAACCGGTACTTGAAGATGAGTACTTCTTTAACTCAAAAGTTATAAAAGATATAGATGAATTTAAAAAGATAAGTGATGTAATAGTTGCTAATCGTATATCTGATGAACTTGAAGATGTTCAAGAGAAGATATATACACGTGATATATTTAGAGAGAATTAAATAATAATGAAGATATTAGTAACGGGAACAGCTGGGTTTATAGGATTTCACTTAGCTAAAAAACTTTTAGAACGTGGTGATGAAGTAGTAGGCATAGATAATATCAATGACTACTATGATGTTAATCTAAAATATGGAAGATTACAAGAGCTGGGGATAGAAAAAGATGATATAGTAGAGAATAAAAAAACTCTCTCAAAAAGATATAACAAACACAGCTTTTATAAAATGAATCTTGCAGATAAAGAGGCAATGGATAGACTCTTTAAAACAGAGCAGTTTGATGCTGTAATGAATCTGGCTGCCCAAGCAGGTGTAAGATACTCTTTAGAGAATCCTCACGCCTATATTGAGAGTAATGTTGTAGGCTTTTTAAATATACTGGAAGGGTGTAGAAATCATAATGTTAAAAACTTGGCATACGCTTCAAGCTCATCTGTCTATGGACTTAATGAATCCCAACCCTTTAAAACAACAGATAAAACAGAACATCAGGTAAGTTTATATGCCGCTACAAAAAAGTCTAATGAGATGATGGCACATACCTATGCACACCTTTATGGCATACAGACAACAGGTCTAAGATTTTTTACTGTGTATGGACCATGGGGACGACCAGATATGGCACCGATGCTCTTTACAGATGCCATACTTAATGACAGAGCTATAAAAGTATTTAACAATGGTAAGATGAGTAGAGATTTTACCTATATAGATGATATAGTAGATGGTGTAATGAAAGTGATAGATAACCCAGCACAAGCAAATGAAAAATGGGATGCTAAAGAGCCAGAAATATCTAGCTCATCTGCACCATATAAACTCTATAATATTGGAAATAATGCTCCATTGCCATTGATGACATTTATAGAGACACTTGAAGATGCACTTGGTAAGAAAGCAGAGAAAAACTTTATGCCTATGCAAGATGGAGATGTTGTAAGTACCTATGCAGATGTAACAGGACTTATAGAAGATTTCGGATACAAACCAGATACAAAACTTCAAGATGGAATCGCTGAGTTTGTTAAGTGGTATAGAGAGTTTTATAATAGAGCAAAGGAATATTAATGGATATTCAAAATTTTACAAAACAATATATATTGAATTTAAAAAAACTTCTTGATGAGATTGATGTCAATGTAATTGAAAAGATAATTTTAGAAATAGAAACCTTACTTATCAATAAAGGGCGTCTTTATATTTTGGGTAATGGAGGAAGTTCTGCAACTGCTTCTCATATGGTGAATGATTTAGGTGCCGGTTTAAGACGACGTAATATTATTAACTTGGATGTCGTTAGTTTAGGTGACAATTCTCCAGTTGTTACTGCCATTGCAAATGATATAGGATATGATAATATCTTTTATATGCAGATGAAGGGTTTAATTAAAAAAGATGATGTTGTTCTTGCAATTTCTTGTAGTGGAAATTCTCAAAATATCATTAAAGCTGTTACTTATGCAAAAGAGCAAGGGTGCAGTGTTATAGGTGTTTCCGGCTTTGATGGTGGTAAATTAAAAGAGATTTCAGATATTAGCTTCCATGTGAATGCTGCAAATGGAGAGTATGGTTTGGTTGAAGATGTTCATATGATTTTAGATCATATTATATACTCATATTATATTCAAAAAGGGAATATTTGATGATAAAAGTAGCTATAGCGGGTTTTGGAAAAATTGGGCAAGTACGAGCGGCAGAGATAGAGAAAAATAAAAATACTGAGTTGGTTGCTGTTTATGATATTTGCCAGCCTGAAGAATTAGATAAGTCTATTAAATTTTGCAAATCATTTGATGAACTTTTAGAAGAGGATATTGATGCCGTTTTTGTCTGTGCATATAATAATGTATTGGCAGATTATACGACAAGAGCATTACAAAAGGGTAAGCATGTATTTTGTGAAAAACCTCCTGCACGAACTAGTAAAGAGTTAGAGTCTGTTATAGCTATGCATGAAGATACTGATTTAGTCCTGAAGTATGGATTTAATCATAGATACCACTACTCTGTAATAGAAGCAAAAAAACTTATAGAATCAGGCAGTATGGGAAAACTTCTTTGGTTAAGGGGTGTTTATGGTAAAGCAGGGAGTATAGATTATCATAAGAACTGGAGAAACTATAGAGAGTACTCCGGTGGAGGCATATTGATAGATCAGGGCATTCATATGTTGGATTTAATGCGCTACTTTTCAGGTGAGAGTTTTACACAAATTAATAGCTTTGTTACAACATCATACTGGGATATAGAAGCAGAAGATAATGCTTTTGCCATTATGCAATCTGAAAATAGAGTAACAGCAATGCTACATTCAAGTGCTACACAATGGAAACATAAGTTTCTATTGGAGATGTGTTTTGAAGAGGGGTATATAAATTTAGACGGTATCCTCTCTGGAACAAGAAGTTATGCTCCTGAAAAACTTGTTGTAGGCAGAAGAGAATTTGAAGATGTTACTTTTGCAATGGGAAAACCAAAAGAGAGCATTACCTGGTTTGAGAATGATGACTCTTGGAAATTGGAAGTAGATGAGTTTGTAAATGCTATTTTAAACAAAGGTACTATTGTAAATGGAACAAGTCGTGATGCTTATGAGACATTAAGACTTGTAGAACGTATTTATGAAAATTCAGGATTTTATAGTGATAAGTAATCTAACTATCGGTGTTACAACAGTTGCTTTTTCAAAAGATAAAGAGCTTGTATCACATTTGAAAAATATGGGATTTAAGAAAGTATTGTTCAATGAGCCTAAAAGACGTTTTACTCAAGAGGAGTTAATTGATTTTTTATCTCAATGTGATGTTGCGATTGTTGGACTAGATAAGATTACAGAAGAGGTGCTCTCCAAAGTACCAAACTTAAAAGCTATTTCCAAATATGGTGTTGGCTTGGATAATATAGACTTTAAAGCGTGTCAAAAATATGGTGTAGAGGTTTTACATACACCAGGAGTAAATAAGCGTTCTGTATCAGAACAGGCTCTAGCTTGTATGTTAATGTTAAGTAGAAATCTTTATGTAACTGCTAATGATTTAAAAAATGGAGTTTGGAATAAAAGCGGAGGTACTCAATTAAGTAATAAAACCGTTGGTATTATTGGTGTTGGGAATATAGGTAAAGATTTAATAGAACTTCTAAAACCTTTTCATTGTAAGATATTGGTAAATGATATTCTTGATCAGAGTCAATATTACAATGAGCATAATCTTTATGAAGTCTCAAAAGAAGAACTTTTTCGTGAGGCAGATATTATCTCTTTACATACTCCTCTGACTGATGAATTACGATATATTATCAATAAAGACTCTTTGGCATTAATGAAGCCATCAACTATTATTATTAATACTGCAAGAGGAGGGCTTGTTAATCAAGATGATTTAAAAGAAGCCTTAGTAAGTGGTATTATTGGTGGAGCAGCTGTGGATGCGTATGAGATGGAGCCACCAACAGATAAAGAGTTCTTATCAATTCCTAATTTGATTGCAACACCACATATCGGTGGAAATGCAAAAGAAGCAGTAGATGCAATGGGAGAGGCAGCTATAGAAAATATTGTAAAATGGATAAGAGAAAAGTAATGGCAGTTATAGGAAATGTATATAAACTTGAAAAGTTTTTCAAAAATAAAAATTTAACAGTTGTTTTTGATTATTTCAAGGAGGCTTTACAAAGTGGTAGTGATATACATAAACGCATCTTTTCATTACCAGTAGGTTCCTTTGAAAAAGTGATGCTTACAAAAGATGTATTTGCCTTAGAACAGGTATTTTTTACCAAAAAAAGAGAAGATTGTTTTATAGAATCTCATAAAAAGTATATTGATTTTCAACTTATTCTTCGTGGCAATGAGCAGATGGAATATATTGATATTGACAAGTTAGAGATAGAGACAAACTACGATGAAGATAAAGATTTGATTACATATCATTTAGTGGATAATACATCAAAGTTTCTATTGCAAGAGGGTGATTTGGCAATATTTTTTCCTGATGATGCACATATTGGACTGCCAGAGTACAAGAGTTCAGAACTTGTATATAAAACAGTTATAAAATTTCCTATTGAGTTGTTTGATGTATAAAAAAGAGTTTGAATTGGCAAAAAAAACAGCCTTGAATGTAGGAAAATTTTTAAATAGACAGTTAGAGAAAAAGATTGATAGTGAGATAGGAAAAGATATTAAGCTCCTATTGGATAAAGAGTCTGAAAAACTTATAATAGAAGCTATTGGAGAATTTTTTGATTATCCCCTTTTAAGTGAAGAGTGTGGATTGACAAAAGAGATACAAAAAGAGGAGCCTTACTGGATTGTTGATCCTATAGATGGTACTTTGAATTTTAGTAGAGATAATCCGACATCTTGTATATCAATAGCTTTATGGATAGATAAAGAACCAATATTTGGGGTAATCTATGACTTTAACAGAGACGAACTTTTTAGTGGCTATGTTGGTCTCGGAGCAACTCTTAATGATACAATATTAACACAACAAGAACATAGAAAAAAATCACAAGCGATATTGGCAACAGGTTTTCCTACATATATGAGTGATGATGAAGGGACTCTTAAACGGTTTGTTTCTCAAGTACAAGAGTATAAAAAAATAAGGATGATAGGCTCAGCAGCTCTCTCTTTAGCATATGTGGCTTCTGGTCGATTTGATGCATATATGGAGGAGAAGATTAAGTTATGGGATGTAGCAGCTGGAATTGCTATAAACAGCGCTTTAAATAATCCACTTCTTGTAAAATATCTTCCAGATTATGGAGTAGATATTCAGGTTGGAATCATTGAATGATAGAGTTGTACAGTAGATATGCGTGTTCTAGTTGTTAAAAATGATGGGATAGGTGATTTAATAATCACTTCAGGAATTATTCGTGAATTGACAAAACAGTATGCCACAGTAGATCTTGTTACCTGCATAGAAAATAAACCTATAGCTGAATATATAGATGGATTAAACCAGATATTTTATGTTAGTAGAAATAGCTTGGGGTATCATTCATTAGCCTTGCAATTTGGGTTTGCAGTTAAAAAAAGATTGAATGCAAATGATAAACAAACAATGGCTTTATTGCAAAAAGTAGAATATGATGTTGTGATTATTTTGAGAAGATTTATTACTCAAAGTACTTTTGTAATAGTAAATATGCTCAATGCTAAAGAAAAATTGTATATGTGGGAGTATCCAACAAACATTCCATATAAAATAGCTAAAAAATTTACACAAAATGCCAAATTATTAGAGCGAAACAAGAATTTAATTAGTGAGCAGGAATTTTATGCAGAACATATAAAAACATTATTTCCGGAGACTTTATTTGATTTTACTCCAAGTTTAAATTTAGAAGATGAAAGAGTTAGTCAAACAAGAGCAAATGATGTTTTGGGAATAGTTATAAGCGGTAATGCTGTAAGTATAAACGCTGAACTATGGATAGATCTTATTGAAAAGTTAAACTATCGCAATATAATACTCTTTGGTGGTACAAAAGAGGTGCCAATAGCCCAAAAGATACTTAATAGAATAAAAGATAGAAATATTGAAAATATGGTTGCAAAAGTTTCGTTTAAAGATTCTATATCTTTTATTGAAAAATGTTGTGTTATTGTAGCTAATGATACAGGTTTTACTCATTTTGCATCCTTATATCATAACAATATTATTGTACTTCTTGGAGGAGGTACTTTTAAACGATTTTTTCCATGGTCCTTTGGAAGGAAACAGAAGATTATCTATTATGGAATGGAGTGTTTTGATTGTCAATGGCGATGTTATCAACCTACAGAAAAAGAGTGTATTAAAAATCTATTTAACAGTAATTTAAAAGAAGCAATAGTTACGCTAATAAACTCTTCTGAAATAGAAGAAATTAACCTTAGCAGTCAAAAAGGTTATTTTTCACTATTAGATAGAGATTTTAAAATATTTTCAAATGGTAGTACCAAAGATATCAAAAAACCAAATTTAGATAAGATAGAGTTTATTCTAGTTTTTAGAAAATTTCGGAAAATGTTTTTTGGATATATAGTAAAACTTCTTCCGGTAAAGTTAAAAAGAGTTATAAAAAAGATGATCAATGGATAATATAATTAAAAAGTTTCTGCATTCTCCTATTTTAAACTCTTGGTTTAATGCTTTTGTAGGTCTTTTTAGTTCCATTGTCGCTATACCTATTGTTATTACAAAGTTGAGTGTTGAAGAGATAAATTTATGGTTTTTGTTTGCTTCAATTATTGCTTTGAGTCAGGGTGTTCAATTCGGATTTAATACTACATTTACAAGATTTATATCTTATGTATATGGTGGTGTTAAAATAGAAGAGTTTAAACATTTGCGTTTCAAAAAAACATTACAATATGATGAGAGAATGAATAAGGAGGAGTTTAGTAAAGTATTTTCACTTATGAAATATGTTTATATCTTTTTATCTTTTATCTATGTAATTATTTTATTGCTTGTAGGATATTTTGCACTCTTGAAGCCTATTGCTGAGCTTTCAATACAAAGTGATGGTTGGATAAGTGCTTTTATTATTTTATTTGCTACAACACTTAAATTGTCTTTAGGATATTATCAGAATTTTATGCTTGGAATTAATAAAGTAGCATTAGTGCAGAGAATAACAGGCGTAGTCAATCTGTTTGGTCTTACTCTTATTCTTGCGGTTTTGTTTTTTGTACCTACTTTGGTTTGGATAATATTTATTTATCAGTTCGTTGCATTGGTGTCTCTGTTGGTAATTATCTATTTCGCAAAACAGGAGTTGCGCCATTTAAATTTATCAACTAAAAGAAGCCGGTTTGATAAAGAGCTTTTTTTAATTGTCTGGGAAAGTGCTTGGAAAAGCGGTATAACTACAATTATCGCAAATGTTGTAAAGCATATTTCAGCAATTTTGGTAGCACAATGGTTTCCTTCTAATATTTCAGCCAGCTTTTTATTTACAAAAAGAGTCTTTGATATTTTAGAGCGTTTTACTATGACAACTTTTCAAGCAAGAGTTCCACTTATTGCAAGATATAGAAGTCAGGGTGATTTTATTAAACTTATTCCGTTATTAAAACAGACGCAATATATTAGCTATGGTGTCTATTTTGTAGGGTATCTCTTTTTATTGATTTTTGGAGAGTCTGTTTTATATTTTATAAACAGTAATGTTCATCTTGGTTCATATATACTTGTTATATTGTTCTCTTTTGCGACATTTCTCTCAAGATGGGGAGGAATGACACTCTCTATCTCTAATCAATCAAATCACGTTGTTGAACATACAAATGCTATTATTGTCTCTATTATATTTTTTAGTATAATATTTTTATATTACAAGAGTTTTGGTGTTTATGTTTTCCCATTTGCCCAATTAGTGGCTCTAATTGTTGTAACTCCTTTGATTAGTCGGGTTGTCTATAAAAATATTCATACAACATTTTGGGAATATGAGTCGAAAGTTTTTCTTCCATTTCTTGGATTATTGATAATTGTCAATATTATTTATTATTGGAGTAGTATATGAAAATTTTAGCAATGATACCGGCTAGACTTGGTAGCCAACGATTGAAACAAAAAAATTTACAGCTATTAAATGGAGTTCCGTTAATTACACACGCTATTAGAAAAGCAAAAAAAAGTGAGTTATTTGATGAGATATGGGTTAATAGTGAAGCAGATGTTTTTAGTGAAATTGCTTGTGCAGAAGAAGTTTTTTTTCATAAAAGACCTGAAGAATTAGCAAATAATAGAGCAACAAGTGAAGATTTTGTTTATGAGTTTTTAAAATCTCATCCCTGTGATTATGTTGTTCAAGTTCATAGTATAGCTCCTCTGTTGAGTGTTGAAGATATTATACGATTTGTTGAAGAAGTAAAAAAGAATCAAGCAGATGTTGTGTTAAGTACAGAAGATGTGCAGATAGAGTGTGCATATCAAAATAAACCTGTCAATTTTACATATGATGAGAAAACAAACTCACAAGAGCTGAACCCTATACAGAGAATTACCTGGAGTATTACAGCTTGGAAGAGAGATACTTATATTAATGCCTATGAGAGTAAAAAATGTGCCACATATAGCGGTAAAGTTACTTATTTTACTATTAATAAATTAGCTGCACATATTATTAAAACTCAAGAAGATTTAGATATTGCAGAAGCCTTGTATAAGGTAGTTTATTTATAATGAATACTTATGCAAGAAAAGTTTGTAATAAAATTTTTCAGGAGGCTACTCAAAATATTGCATCTAAAGGCAGTTTTACATTTGTACTTTCAGGTGGCAGAACTCCAAAGAGTATTTTTAAATTATTACTCTCTGAGTATAAAGAGAAAATTGAGTGGGAAAAAGTGCATTTTTTTTGGCTTGATGAGAGGTGTGTATCTCCTAGTGATAGAGAGAGTAATTATAAATTGGCATTTGACTATTTGCTGTCAAGTTTGGAAAAAATTGGTTCTGTTCATAGAATAGAAGGAGAATTACATCCGGAATTAGCAAGAGAAAAATATGAAAATGATCTCTTGAGATTTTTTGGAACACGAGATAATATCATCTTTGATTTTATTTTGCTTGGAATGGGAGAAGATGGCCACGTAGCATCAATCTTTCCAAAGAGTAAAGAGATGTTCTCACCTCAATATATTGTTTTAAATACAGAAGAGAAGTATAATGGTTTTTATCGTATTACACTTGGATTAGCTATTATTAATCAAAGTAAATTTAAGTTGCTCTTAGCTAACAATGTAACAAAAATAAGAATTTTAGAATCAAATGATTTAAATTATCCTATTAATTTGGTTCAAAATAAATCTATCGTAATACAAGACAACTAGATGCTATTTAACAGCTACGAGTACATATTTTTCTTTCTGCCAATAAGCTTTTTTATCTACTTCTTCTTACTGCAGAAGCGATTGATCGTAGGGGCAAAAGGCTTTTTGGTATTTGCATCCCTTTT
>Ga0256843_1003915_pt1 | contig 10135 bp, 10 predicted proteins | sample AlvinellametaG_FD_191572 | JGI IMG/M metagenome (GOLD analysis project Ga0256843, IMG submission 191572) | Pompeii worm associated microbial communities from hydrothermal vent at the East Pacific Rise, Pacific Ocean - Alvinella | ecosystem: Host-associated > Annelida > Integument > Unclassified ... | reverse complement strand
CTTTGTATGAGCTCAGTCTCAAGTTCAACAACAAACTCTCAGCGCTTAAAAAACTCAACCCGGGTATCAAAAAGCGTATCCCAAAAGGCACCAAGGTTAAAGTTATCACCTCCTACAAAGAAGAGGAAAACAATGAAACAAACCGTTCAAAAACACCCGTAAAACTAACCAAGACCTTTAAAACAAAGTCGATACTATCAGAAAACAACAATACGGAAAAAGAGTACAATACTTCAAAAGTCATCGAAACGACAGAAGAGAAGAACAATACCAAAGACGAAACGAAACTTCATGAAGTAAATAAAACAATAGAAACCAAACCAATACAAACAGATAAAAATAGTTCTTTAGAAAAACCACAGGTTCAACTACCGACTTATAAAACTCTCACTTATGTCGTTGAAGAAGGCGACTATATAGAGAAAATAGCGATGAAACTCAAAGTCAAAGCCAGTGAACTTTTAAAGCCGGGAAATGTGCTAATCTTTAAAATCAAAACTTCCCCTAAAGTTTCAGCTACCAATATTTCGATACAATCTACAAAAACAAAATAGGTTCACACATGAAAGTACGTGCAGCTTTATCCGGTTTTGTAATATTGTACTATAGTGCATGTAGTATGCACAACCCGTTTGTACCAACAGACGACTATGTACAAACAGCGGGTGTGTTTACACCCTCCCCTCAAACCCAGATCACCAGTAAAAATATGTATAAAGCGACTATGAAACCATACTGTGTCAACGGTGTCACCTACTACCCTGTGCCTGTGAAAAAAGGGGAAAAATTTTATGGCATAGCTAGCTGGTACGGTCCGAAGTTTCATGGTGCACAAACCTCTAACGGCGAATACTACAATATGTACGACTATACTGCCGCGCATAAAACACTTCCTATCAACACAAAAGTGAAAGTTACCAACCTCAGCAACGGAAAAAGTACCGTCGTACGTATCAACGACAGAGGTCCTTTTGTGAAAGATCGTATCATCGATCTCTCCTATCAGGCAGCACAGGATATAGGCGTCGTCAAACACGGTACTGCAAAAGTCGAGCTGGAAGTTTTAAGTTACGATGCCACGGCAAACCGTTACGCACATAAAAAGCGTATAAAGCCAAAGCCCGTAGCCCCGAAAAAAGCCGTAGCCATCTCAAAAACACTCGCCACGACAAAGACACCCCCTCCCCGGGCAAAAGCCATATCCAAAACAGATACCCTTTATCATATCCAGATCGCCTCTTTCAGCGACAAAAACAAAGCACTCGCTTTCAAAAGAAAATGCTATAATGCCATGCGCAAGCATCAAATACGCATCAAAACAAAAAAAATTTCGAATCAGCCGATATATACGATACTCATCAGTGATTTTAAAAGTGCTGAAGATGCCAAAGCGTACATGAAACGCTACGGTTATAAAGATGCGTTTGTAATAAGGGACTAATATGACAACACTCAAACGGGACACCAAAGAGACGCAAATCGCCGTCACTTTGGATGTGTACGGTACAGGAAAACACAAAATCGAAACCGGTATCGGTTTTTTCGATCATATGCTCGAAGCATTCAGTAAACACGGTCTTTTGGATCTGGAGCTTCTATGCAAAGGCGACACGCATATCGACTTTCACCATAGTGTGGAAGATAGCGGTATCGTTTTGGGACAGGCACTCAAAGAAGAGATCTTTCCTATCGCAAATGTTGAGCGTTACGGTGAAGCGACTGTCGTTATGGATGAAGCTGCAGTCAATACTGCGTTAGATCTGAGTAACCGCCCTTTTTTACATTTTGAAGTCGATGTACAGGATAAAATAGGCGACTTCGATGCAGAACTGGTAGAAGAGTTTTTCCGAGCCCTCTGTTTCAATGCCGGCATCACGGCACATATCGTCTGTCTTCGCGGAAAAAACCGTCACCATATCGTCGAAGCGACATTCAAATCGTTTGCCGTTGCCCTGCGCCGCGCCGTTGCCAAAAACGAACGTATCGGCGTACCCAGTACAAAAGGTGTTTTATGATTGAACTTTTAGTACTCGATGTAGACGGCTGTATGACGGACGGATCCATCATCTACACACAAAACGGAGATGAAGTCAAAGCTTTTAACGTCAAAGACGGACTTGCCATCGTCACATGGCTGAAGATGGGTAAAAAAGTCGCTATCATCACGGGAAGGGATTCGCATATCGTCGAGCGTCGTGCCAGAGAGTTGGGCATCACCCATTTTTTCCAAGGTGTCAAAGATAAAAAAGCGAAACTTGAAGAGATTTTAAGATTGGAAAATCTTACTTTTGAAAACGTCGCTGCAATCGGTGACGATTTGAATGATTACCATATGCTCAAAGCGGCAAAACGCTCGTTCACACCAAATGACGGAGTTTCCGATATTCAGGCAATCGTACAAACCGTTTTGGCAAAAAAAGGCGGTGATGCCTGTGTACGTGAGATGATCGACATCATCGTCAAAGAGGAAGGTTTAAAAGAGGAGTTTTTAGCGAAGTGGCTATAAAAATTTTTGCCATCATCTTGTTACTGATTTTGATGGAGATCACTTTTTTAAGTACCAAAGAGCCTATTACGCTTGATATCAAAAATATCAAAATAGACTTTAGCGATATCTCTTTTGAAAAGCTCAACGCCTACCTACTTACACCTGAAGGTATCAAAGGTGATCTCAAAGCCTCCAAAGCACTCATCTACACCACACGAAACGAACTCTACAATATCGACGCGATTCTCTATTTCGAAGATCACAACGATGCCCTCAAAGCGGACAAAGCGGTCTACCGAAAAGAGATTCTGCACCTTATCAACAACATTTACTACCGTTCCAACAGCACCTTCCTTTTAAAAAGCGACGATTTAGTGTATAATATCGATACCGAACGTGTCGTTTCCAATACACCTTTTTTACTGGAATACAACAGTTCACAGGCACAAGGCAACTATCTGGTATATGATGCCCCCTTGCGTCATGTAAAAGCAAAAAAAGTTATTTTTACTTTTGAAGAGGATGATTAAACTATTGAAATTTATACTGATTTTTTTATTGACTACTTTATTACTTCATGCAGAAAAGATCACCGTCACTGCGGATAATTTCGAAGCTTTCGAAACAAAAAAGATCTCTATCCTGACAGGGCACGTCCATGTCGTCAAAGGCAAAGACGATATCAAGGCGGATAAACTTGTCATCACTTTCGATAAAAACAATAAACCCAAAGAGTACAAACTCACAGGACACGTACTTTTCGATATCAGAACCAAATCCCAGCACTTTGTGGGAAATGCCCGCCAAATCATCTACGATCCGAAACAAAAACGTTATATTGCCGAGGGCAATGTTTTGCTAAAAGAGAAAGTGACGGATAAAACACTACAGGGAGAAAAGATCGTCATCGACCGTGAGAGCGGAAAAACTTCGATTTCAGGAAAGCGCAACAGACCTGTCAAATTTACATTTACGGTTGAGGAGTAATATATGGTCAAAATCACGGAAGCGGAGTTCATCACCTCCGCAGCAAATATCTCCCAGGCTCTTCCCGAAGATTTGAGCGAAATCGCCATCATAGGACGCAGTAACGTCGGAAAAAGCAGTTTCATCAACTCGCTGACCAACCGTAAAAACCTTGCAAAAAGCTCCTCTACACCCGGTAAAACCAGACTGATCAATTTTTTTAGTATTACGTTTGACTGCAACGGGGAAAAATACAAAGCACGTATGGTGGATCTTCCCGGATTTGGTTATGCCAAAGTATCCAAAACGGAAAAGCATGCCTGGCAAAAAAGCTTGAGCGAATTTATCACCAAACGAAGCGCCATACGTCTTTTCATCCTGCTACAAGATGCACGCCATCCCAATATGCAGATAGATAAAGACGTGAGAGAATATCTTGAATCGATCAAACGAGGTGATCAGGCGATTGTCATCATCTTCACCAAAGGGGACAAACTCAACCAAAAAGGCAAAGCGGCTCTGCAAAAAGTCGCACCGGGAAGCCTTGTCGTATCCAATCTTAAAAAGACAGGTATCCAAAAAGCGACAGATCTTGTTTTTGAAAAACTTTTCATGAAGAAGTGTGAAGATGGCTGAAGTCACCTACCATAAACCCGTTCTTCGCGATATCGTGCAGATGCAAGAACTTGTACTACCGGAAGTGAAATCCGGTAAAATCCTCTATCGCTCCGACGATGAGATTGCTACCAATATTCGCTCTTATACCGTAGCAAAAGCACAAAATTTGATTGTCGGATTTGTCGCACTACATATCCACACACCTACCCTCGCGGAAGTGCGAAGTCTGATTGTATCGGAAAAGTTTCGCGGTCACGGTATCGGAGGCAAACTGGTCGATGTATGCAAAGAGGAAGCGAAAAAACTGGGAGTAGTACAACTTTTTACACTCACGTACGAACAGCGTTTTTTTGAAAGATTGAATTTTACCGAGATTCCAAAAGAGTCTCTTCCCGAACATAAAATCTGGGCGGACTGTGTCAAATGCAAGCATTTTCCTATTTGCGACGAAGTCGCTTTAATCTACAACCTCTCCTAGCCCTTCTGCTGTTTCTGGCAGCACTGGTCTATGAGTCGTTCGGAACAATTTACCTCTACTTGACTCCGCTGCCGGGGGTAGGCTTTTATTTTTGGAGAAAGTATCATGACGAAAAAAAGTACTACTTTTATATAGCCCTCTTTTTTCTTTACACTTTTTATTTTGAAATAGACAGGGAGATGATCCTTTTCTCCTTTTTACTGCTGGCACTGTTTTACCACTACTTTCTGGCGGGTTGGATCGAAATGTCTATCAACTGTATGCCATGTATTGCGTTTATAGAAGTAAGTTACGCCTATTTGGGACTTTATCTTATCAATCTCTTTTTAGCGTTTATTTTCAATCTTCCGCTACCCGTTTTCGATCCGGTATATTTTATTTATATAATAAGTGATTTCTTTTTGGTGGTACTCTTTTCATGAAAAGACGTATCAAAATCATACTCTTTTTCTTTCTGCTTTTTTGGATCCTTTTGGTCTCCCGACTTTACTATCTCAGTATCAAGTCCAACAAATACTACGAAGAGTTGGCTTTACAAAATATCATCAAAACCGAATACCTTTTGCCTACAAGAGGAGAGATACGAGACAGGAACAACCAACTTCTCGCCATCAGTAAACTGGGCTTTAGCATAGCGCTAAAAGCACATCTAAGCAGAAAAAAGTCTCTTCCGGAACTCGAATCCGCACTTGCGACAATCCACCGCTATTTCCCCGAATACGACATTGAAAAGCTGCGAAAGAAGTACCGCAAAGAAGACAGCCCCTACAACCATGATCCTATCACAATTATTTCGTTTCTTCCTTACGACAAGGTGATACGCCCCTTTGTTAAATTGACTAAAAATGACGCTATCGTGATCAAACCTGCATCCAAACGCTTCTACCCTTACGGTGAAGTCGCCTCGCATATCATAGGATACGTCTCAAAAGCGAATAAAAAAGATATCGAAAATGACGAAGTCGCAAAAAGAGTTTCTATCGTCGGTAAAAGCGGTATCGAAAAATATTACAATACGGTTCTGGAAGGTGAACTTGGGAAAAAAGTGCTCAAAGTAACCGCTTCGAACAAACCCATCAAAACACTCCTTGAAAAAGAACCGAAAAGTCATGATATCAAGCTCTCTTTGGATATCAAGCTGCAACAATTCATCTCCAAAATCTTCGGAAATCAAAGTGGTGCTCTCATCGTCATGAATGCACGCACCGGTGAAATCGTCGCAGCCGGTAGCTATCCCACATACGATATCAACCGCTTCGTTCAGGGCATCAGCCAAAAAGAGTGGCAAAAGATGATCACCAATCTGGATCATCCTTTTACCAATAAATTTACGCGAGGTCTCTACCCTCCGGGATCCTCCACAAAACCTGCCGTCGCCCTTACTTTTCTGGACTCCGGACTCATATCTGCAAAAGAAGAATTTCTCTGTAGCGGAGAGATGGAACTGGGACGACGGAAGTTTCGTTGCTGGAACCAGTGGGGACACGGTCCTACCGATATGACAAAAGCGATCAGAGAGAGTTGCGACGTCTACTTTTACAAAGGCGGTCTTCGCGTAGGGATCGACAAGATCTCCACTGACTTGAAACGATACGGTTTCGGAAAGAAAACCGGCATCGACTTACCGGGCGAATTTATCGGTACGGTACCCGACAGGAACTGGAAAGTCGCAAAGTTCGGAGAAGCGTGGTTTAAAGGCGAAACACTCAATACCGTCATAGGTCAGGGAAACTTTCTGGTTACACCTATTCAAATCGCTATGTACACTGCTGCAGTGGCAACAGGAAAAGCACCTATCCCCCATTTCCTGAAACAGATCGACGATAAGAACATCACTTTTTCGCCATTGTCCGTCTTTAACAAGACAGAAGAAGAGATGTTGCCGATGATTCGTAAAGCGATGTATGAAGTGTGTAACCACAAAAAAGGTACGGCGTTCAAACACAATATCTCCGTCATCACGATGGCAGGAAAGACAGGTACTTCTCAGGTTATCGGTATACCGCAGGAAGAGAAGCAGCGTATGAGTGAAGATGAGCTGAAGTACTACCAAAAATCACACGCATGGTTTACAACCTTCGCTCCGTATGAAAACCCGCAATATGTCATCACTGCCATCATCGAGCACGGTGGGCACGGAGGTGCTGCAGCAGGTGAAATGGTTTCACTGGTCTATAACGAGTTGGTACGTCTGGGATACATAGACAAAAAGTATATCACCCACCCTGAAAATTTCCTGCCCAAAGAGCAAAACAGCACTGAAGACAGGATGATACCCGTACTGGACTAAAAAAGCATAGAGAAAAATATACGGAAATTATTGCTCTCTTTGAGATCGTCGTTTTTAATCCACTCCAAACTTACAGGCAATGCCCACTTATGCAAAGTCAGCAAATCCAGCGTCGTTCCGACGGTATATTCATGAAAGCTGTAAAAACGATCCCCTCCCTTTAAACGAAAGTATCTGTACTTGCCGTAAACCACTTCCCGTCTGAGAGAAAGCGGCAACGAATAGTAATATTTGCTAAAATTGAATACTTTGGAAAGTGAAAGCTCCGTTTTCAAAGCTTCGGATGTATAGACATCGAAAGTCAGTGAAGGCATGACAAAACGGGAAGGATCGTAAAATGCCGCGAGATTGTTATCATCTATCATGATACCGTGTTCATGATAGCCGGCTCTATCCGTATCGCTTTTGGCATAGTGGATATCCGTTCCAAAATAGAGTTCATGTCCAACCCCTTTCTGCCACGTCAAACGTCCTCCGTAACTGATGTCGGAACGATCGAAGATACCGTATGCCAGAGCTTCTTTGTAACTATCTGCAAAAAAACTGTGCCCGAACTTCTTTTTCTCCGACCAGTTCAGACTCAAAGACAGAGGTGACTTCGCATTTTCATCGACATCCAGATGTCCGTCTAGACGTATATTTGCCGACCGATATCCTTCCTGCAAAAGCGGATAACTCATGTAAGCATTGAGACCGTATCCTCTGTCTTTGACATCCTCATCCGTTGAAAGCGTACCGTAGACGTCAAACCCGAAACGAAGCAGATACCGACTGTTGTCGTACCCTATACCCGTAATCGTATCGTCATCGTAACTCGATGTAAATATACGCAGATGGTTTTGCTCAAGAGGGTCGGCAAAAGATACGCTCACATTGAAGTTGACATTGTCATCTTCGGAGACTTCGACACTTTGTGCCAATGCGCTGTAGTGTAGATTGTTCCATGGTTTGTAGCTACGTGGTTTCGGTAAAACAGGTTCTGATACACTAACCTCCGATTTTTCGGATTTTACATCAGTGTCGAAAAAATATTTACGCACATAAATATCCGATGCAATAGGATTGATCTTTGTTTTTACATAGGCGATACCGTCAGGTCGCATCACCTGAAGTAGGAGCGTATCTTCATGAACTATTTTCGCATCGACTACATCATCTCCCGCCACCAGCCGTTCAAGCTTTCGAGACTGCGGTGTCAAACGGTAAAGGGTCGATCCTTTTTGAGAATTTGCCACAAACAACACCCTGCCGGATGCGTCTATATCCGCAACTTTTGCATAATACCCCTCAAAAGTATAAAGCGGTCGATCGTTTCGATAAAGGGTTCGTTGTGCGCCCTCTTGCTTGAAAAAGTAGTAGTTTCCAAGACTATCCGTTATAACGGAGGAGTTGACTTTATCCAAAAACTTCCCGTCTTTATAGAGCATAAAACCGTTATAGGAGTGCGGCACGTCAAAATAGTACTTTTGCGAGGCATTGCCCACCGCCTGTAAAGCTTTGGAAGCCGTACCTTCGAGGTATTTTCCGTCACTGTCGAACAAGCCCGCTACGATACGGTCGGGAGCGATTTTTGAAGATGCGAGAGTATAATATTTTTGATCCAGACGAAACACTTTTCCCGATAAAAAGCCTCCTTTTTGCGATGTGACTTTCGCACTCTTTTTATCCACACGTACCAAAGAGGGAGCGCTTCTGTCATCACCGCTTAAAAAGTAGATCTCTTCGCTGTCCCCGTTTAACGGTTGCCAAGTTTTTGAAAAAGCGATCTCTTCCCCTTCACTTTCATGAAAGTCCTTCATCTCTTTTTCCAGCCATACACGATACTCTTGTACCAAATCTTCGAAATTTTTCCCAAAATGTTCACGGCATACAGCATTGGTAAAAAAAGGCAGCCACTGTTTGGAGAAGCTTTTAAAATAGTGATCGACTTTCTCGATACCATACTTTTGCGCTAAAAAGAGTTGAAAAAAACCACCTACGATATAGTTGTGGGTACCGTAAGGGAAAAAGAGATGATCGTTGTAGAGACGCTCGGGAGTGATATACCCTCCCCTTGCCTGTTGAAGCGTCATCGCCCAAAATGCGCCACTATACAGCCGTCCTCCGTTTCCAAACAACGACTCGTTCAAAACGGCATTTCCCTCCAGCATAAAGTTGGATTCGAAAATATTGGGCAACGGAAATACCGGAGCGATATACAACCATGTCATAGGCGTATTTTTAAAGATCTTATACACTCCTGCTGCAAGAGGGTTTTCTTTGGCATTGAGTTGAAAGTTATGTGCACTTTCATGAACTAGTATCGTTTTCAGCCATGAAGTCGTTGCAAAGTAGTCGGGCATCAAACTCCCACCGATATAGTTTATCTGCATATTGAGCGGTACCTGTGTCGAAAAGGCGTTTGCGATCTGATTTTTCGAAGAGGCTAAAGTGAGATAAAGCGTATCGTCAAGTTTATATCCGAACAACGCTTCATAGCGTTGCAACACTTTTCGCTCAAAAGGAACAACCTCTTTCGCTTCCTTTTCATACTCCTGCGCAACGATAAAATCTATCTTCTTTTGCGGGAAATGAAGATACTCGTCTCCAGGTACAACATGTGCCGCCTGTACCGAAAGAGTTGCCAATACAAAAGAGAGCGCTATCTTTTTCATGACACCCTACTTGAATGCGACGAAACTGTTTTCCAACACCAACGCCATCATAAGTAAAAATACCAAACCGGTAGAGCGGTTGTAGAGTTTGTTAGCCGTAACAAAAACCAGCATAACGGTCAAAATGAGTGCGGTCATGATATCGAAAGCATTTTCGGAGAAACTCACTTTCAGAGGATTGACAACGGCTGCCAGACCGATTACCATCGTAAAGTTTGCAACGTTACTGCCTATGATGTTACCGATGATCATATCGGCATTTTTCTTCTTCGCCGCCTGAATACTTACCACAAGTTCCGGTAAACTCGTACCAAGCGCAACCAGTAAAAGCCCGATGATCCACTCGCTCACACCAAAACTTCTGGCGATCTGAGAAGCACTCTCGACAGCAAAATTGGCACCGCCGATCACAAGCACAAAGCCTATTCCCAGCAATACTCCCGTTTTCTTCCAGTCAAACGGCTCTTTGGAAAGCTCTTCATCCACCTCTTCTTCCAGTACAAAAGAAGCATTGTTAAACAAGAACATCAGGTACGCACCCATCATCGCGACATAAACAAATCCTTCAAAACGAGAAATCGTCCCGTCATAACCTACTACTAAAAATACCATAATAGGGAAAAGTGCCCAGGCACTGTCAT
>Ga0256843_1003914_pt1 | contig 10136 bp, 11 predicted proteins | sample AlvinellametaG_FD_191572 | JGI IMG/M metagenome (GOLD analysis project Ga0256843, IMG submission 191572) | Pompeii worm associated microbial communities from hydrothermal vent at the East Pacific Rise, Pacific Ocean - Alvinella | ecosystem: Host-associated > Annelida > Integument > Unclassified ... | reverse complement strand
AATACCGGTTTGTTTTTGTGAGATTTAGCAGGTGTTTTTATGTTTTTTCGGTTGTCTTTTGCCGGAACTGCTTTGGCTGTGATTTTTTGATGGAAGTCCGGTGACATAACCACGACTTTTTCTTTGGGATAAGTGTAGTCAAAACCTTCGGTAGTTTTAAAGGTGATTTTATTTTTTTTGACTTCGGTAATAATGCCTTCCAATTGCTCGTCTATAACAGCTATTTTATCACCTTTTTTCATTGTTTGTAGATTAGGTTTTCCTATGCTTAAAATAATACAGCTATGGTTTCGGATCAGTCGAAGTGACTCGTTTTTTTTAGGCTATTTGTTTTTTAAATTCTTGGTCATTTCTTCCAAGCTGGGAATATCTTTATTTTTATAAACGAGTTTATTTTTTTCATTCTCTTCTTCGCCATCTTTGGGTTTCGGATTGTCATAAGCCCAATTTTTGGTCGATTTGAGCAAGCTCAACATCAATATCATCAGCAAAATGATCATGACCCAAAAGTTTTGCTCATCATCGGGTTGGGTTTTAATAAAAAAAAGCGCCCCTCCTGATAAAAATACCAGGAGGAAATATACAAATTGTGCTCTTTTGGGTTTGTTAAAGGTTTTCTTGCTCATATTCGGCAATTGATTTTTTGATAATGTCAATGGCTTCCCGTAATTGCTCTTCGTTAATGACTAATGGCGGCGCAAAACGGATAATATTACCATGAGTCGGTTTGGCCAATAGGCCGTTGTCTGCCAGTTTTAAACAGATATTCCAAGCAGTATCACTGTCTTCGGTGTCATCAATAATAACGGCATTTAGCAAGCCTTTACCGCGCACTTTTTTAACAAATTTAGAGTTGTCAACGACTTTTTGCATTTCATCGCGAAAAATTTGCCCCATTTTAGCGGCATTTTCTGCCAATTTTTCTTCTTTTACCACTGTTAAGGCGGCAATGGCTACATTGGCTGCAATTGGATTGCCCCCAAATGTAGAGCCGTGTTGTCCCGGTTTGATGCTGAGCATAATATTGTCGTTTGCCAAAACAGCAGATACCGGATAGACACCGCCCGATAATGCTTTCCCCAAAATCAATATATCGGGTTTCACCTCTTCATGATCAACAGCTAGCAATTTTCCGGTGCGGGCAATACCGGTTTGTACTTCGTCTGCTATAAACAGACAACCGTATTTTTCACAAAGTGCTTTGGCTTTTTTTAGATAGCCTTCGCTGGGAACGAATACGCCGGCTTCTCCTTGAATAGGTTCTACTAAAAACGCTATGGTATTGGGATTGGCTTTGATAGCAGCTTCTAAAGCTTCGGTGTTGTCATAAGGTATTTTGGTAAATCCGGGGGTATAAGGACCAAAATGGTCACGGGCTTCGGGGTCGTTAGAAAATGAAATAATAGTAGTTGTACGTCCATGAAAATTGCCTTCTGCAACAATGATATTGGCTTGATTTTCGGGAATGCCTTTTTTCTCATAGGCCCATTTACGAGCCAGTTTGATGGCTGTTTCTACTGCTTCGGCGCCGGTATTCATAGGCAGAAGTTTGTCAAAACCAAAATATTCGGTGGCAAATTTTTCATACAAACCCAGTTTGTCATTGTAAAAGGCACGGGATGTCAATGCCAAACGCTCGGCTTGTTCTTTAAGGGCATTCACAATTTTGGGATGACCGTGTCCTTGGTTTACAGCCGAGTATGCCGACAAAAAGTCAAAATATTTTTTATCATCCACATCCCAAACATAAACGCCTTTGCCACGGGTAAGAACCACCGGAAGCGGGTGGTAGTTGTGAGCCCCGTATTTATCTTCGTAAGCTATAGCTTGTTCTTTGCTAAGTTTTTGATTTATAGTTGTATTCATTTTGATTGATTTTAGATTGTTTGGTAACAAATGTAGAAAAATATCAGCAGAAAAAAACTGTTTTTGGAAAAATTTTTTTAAACAAATTACACTTTTTATTGAGGCTTTAAATATTAGTAGATAATGGTAAATGCACAACCTTGTGTATATATTTGGCATTAATCAATATGATTAAATTTCAATCTAAAAAGTTATGGGTAGAGTGTATTTTTGGTTATAATATTGTTTTGTAATGCTTGATTGATTGAATATTTTGAGGCTGTCCCAAAAGAGTAAATTATCTGTTATCCCGAACATAGTGGAGAACCTCATGCTTGATAATCAGCAACCTATAGTTTTTACCAAATCGATTTATAAAATATTGGACTATTTTGTATGTCGTTTTGGTATCAATATTATATGAATTGTTTAATAAAAAATACATTTGAGACCGCCTTGTTCAAATCAGATACCGGACTTTTATGAAGCAGATATATAAAATCTAATTTTCGATTTATTTCTTAAAAAACTTATCCAAATTGACTTGTAAAGAAAAAACATGCGAATAAAAACCGTCGGAACCAATATTGGTCAAAGCATAAGCCACCGATATACCTTTGTATTTAAAACCCAGTCCGGCATTGGGTTGAAACTTGGTGGTTTCATTATCATAAAATTGTTCTTTTCTGAAATTGTTAACCCCCAAACGCACAAAAGCCAATTTATAATAGGTGAATTCAAGTCCCAAAGCAGGATCAATACTAATAATATCGCTGCTGATTAAAGTGTGCATTTTGAAAAATCTGGCGTTAAAATCCATTTCGGCCAACAGATCCAGATGATTGTTTAATGTAAAATTGCGTGCCACACCCAATTGCATTTTTGGTAAGGTCAATTCTATGTTGCCGGGTGCTGATTGGTTTTGTCCGGGGACGGCTTGGGCAATAGCATCAAAAGCATCTTGATTAACCGACCAATAATTAAAGGTAGTTGTTATATCACGCAGCATTAAACCGAATTGCCATTTTTTTAGTTGGTATTGTGCGCCTAAATCAAAACCAAATCCGTAACCGGATGCAAAATCGCCTATGTGGCGGTAAATAATTTTGGCTGTTGCGCCTACATTTAATCCTTTTAAAATATTTTGACGGCCAATAGAAAAATTTAAAGCATAATCTGCCGCCGAAAAATAAGTAATCCGGTCGTAATTGATATTGCCTTGGTCATCAATTAGTTGTGTGGTATTCATAATGTTGTCTACCCCAAAACGAATTAATGAAACACTTATGCCGGTTTTATCATTTAAGTTTTTGGCATAAGCCATATAATCATATTGGGCAATATTGGCAAAATAGGCGGCATGCATCAAGGACAGTTCCTTGTTTTTGACCTGTGATAAACCGGCCGGATTCCAATAACCGGCATTGACATCATTGGTGTTTGCCACCACGGCATTACCCAGTGCCAAAGCGCGGGCATCTACACCAATGTTTAAAAATTCGTTGGAATAATGACGACCTGTTTGGGCATAAAACAATTGTGCTAAACTAATAAAACTAAGAAGTATAATTTTTTTCATCGCTAAGTATTAATCGACCGGAAATTAATAACCTATATCTTCCGCATCTTTATCTAAAACGATTTCTTTGGCAAAATATTTTGTATCACCCAACCAAGGTATTTTCCAAAAGCGTTCGATATACCGTATTTTAACACCTTTACCTTGGTAGTCCACCATTTTTTCAATAACCAGTTTTTCTTTGTCTTCTACAGAAAAATCCCATAAATGGTCTTGTCCCACGCCGGTGCTTAATTGCCCTTCCCATGTTTTGATTATCAGCCCTTTGCGACTAAACTTAATGAGCTTTCCTGCCCGCCAGCCTTCGCTGTAAGGCACATAATAAGCAAAAGCATACATGCCGCCCAAAATCAAACCGATAATTAAAATAAAATATAATATAAATTTTCTCATTTGTGTTTTTTTATCTAACAAAGTTACAAAAAAAAGAGACTGTCTTAAAAGGCTTATTAGAAATAATTTTAGTAAAAAGTAAATTATTAAACTATTGATTTTCAGGCTTAAGATTCCGAATCTCGCACATGCGGGATTCGGAATGACAGCTGATTCACTCTTTTGAGACAGCCTCTTTATATAAAGATTTTATTTTTATTTTACTCTATACCAATATTGCGTTCTTCCCAAAAGCGAAAAGCCGATATAGCCGCGAACTTTAAGTTTATCCGGTGATTCCAATTTGATATAAGCACTGTAAGTCTTGGCATTTTTCGGATCCATTATTTTTCCGTCTTCATAGGTGTCACCGTCTTTTTCCAAATCTTTTAATATAACCAAACCAATGATGTTTTTATCTTTATACTTGGTTTCGCAAGTGCGACAAACACCGTCTTTGTTTTCTTCGGTCAGCAATTGCACTATTTTACCGTAGTATTTATCACCGTCTTTATAAATCTCGATTATGGATTTAGGCTTGCCGGTTTCATCATCAATAGATTTCCATTTACCGGTAACGTCTTGTGCATTGATGTTAAAATAAGCCAATAGAACAAAGGCTGTTAATAATATTTTTTTCATAAGCTTTTAAATTTTAATAATAATTTCAAATTTAATTAATTTTATCCAATAATAAAAATTAATCTATAGCACTCAATAACCATTCCAAAATCAGGATGTTTTGTTTTTATGCCTCAATTGAAGAATGGCCATATTAAGCTCATGTCCTAAAAGTAGAATAAGCGCATTGAGCCATATCATTAGTAGAATAATTAAAAATGCGCCTATAGAGCCATAAAGTTGATTGTAACGAGCGAAGTGATCAATGTAAAATCTGAAAATAAAAAAGCTCAAAATTCCCAAAAGAGTCGTCATAATACTGCCCGGTGATATAAATCGTAATTGTTTGCCTTCTTTGGTACCAAAATAATATAAGACCGATACGGATACTAATATCATGATGATATAAAAGATATTTTTACCCCAAAGTGTCCAAAAATTATAATCTTGAATAAAACCGTGTTTTTGCAAATTATAAACCACAATAATTTCAAAATAAATAACCGCTATAACCGTGATAAACAAAATAAAAACCAATAAAAGAGATATACCCAAAGCTACCAAGTATTGTTTAAACATATTACGCCGGTCAATAAATTTATGAACCGATTCTTCAAAACCGGTCAGTATGGCGTTAACACCATTGGCCATAAACAATACCGAAAGCATTATACTAAAAGACATCAAGCCTTTTTTGGGTTTGGTAGCAATGTCATAAATAATATTGTCCATAACGTCAAAGGTTTTGGGTGGCAAAATATCATGTATAAAAGCAATAAAATCAGTTTGAAAGCCTTCAATAGGCACCAATGGTATCAAACTCAATGTAAATAACAAGAAAGGAAACAGCGCCATAAAAAAACTGTAGGCAATAGCACCGGCTCTTACCGTTATAAAGCCGCGAATAATACCCTCCCAATATAGTTGTAAGAGTTCATACAAACTCATGCCGGAAAAACCGGGCACGGGTAAGGCTTGTAATTTTTTCTTAAAAGTTTGTCTTAATTTATTCAGCATTGAACGAGATTGTTTCAAAGCAAAATTACATTATTTTTTTGACTGTATTAAATTTGTGCCGAATAGTAATTATACCAAGACGACATACAAAATAGTCCAAAATTTTGTATGTCGTTTTGGTATTATATTGTATATTGCTGGCAAAAATCGACAGATGAAGAAATATTTGTTTTTATTAGGCGTCATATTAAGTATTTTATCTTGTAAGACCAGTCAAAAACCGGCGCAAACCCCTAAAACACAACATTTTTTATCAAAAACAGAGCCGGAAAAACGCGGCTATTGGCAACAGTATGTCCGTTACGAAATGTTTGTTGATATGGATACCGAAAAGCATCAATATACCGGTAAACAAAAATTGACTTATAAAAACAACTCGTATGATACTTTGACCAAAGTGTATTATCATTTGTATTGGAATGCCTTTCAACCCAACAGTGCCATGGCTTGGAAAGCCCGTATTGTGCCTGATCCCGATCGTAATATGGATAAAATATTACCGGCTTTAAAACCTGATGAAACAGGTTTTGTCAAAGTTAACCGCTTATTACAAAACGGGCAAGCCGTAAATTATAAAACCGTTGGCACTATTTTGGAAGTTACTTTAAACCAACCTGTTTTACCCGGCCAACAAGTGCAATTTGATATGGATTATGTGGCGCAAGTGCCAATCATGATACGCCGGGCCGGTCGAAATAATAAAGAAGGCATTGACTACTCAATGGCACAATGGTATCCCAAATTATGTGAGTATGACGAACGCGGTTGGCATACCGATCCTTATATTGCACGGGAATTTTATGGTGTGTGGGGCGATTATGATGTAACCATATACATAGATAAAAAATACACGGTGGCTGCCACCGGTTATCTGCAAAATCCCGAACAAACCGGCAAAGGTTATCCTACCCAAAAACCTTTGGCAATTCCCAACACCCAAAAACTGACTTGGCATTTTAAAGCCTCTAATGTGCACGATTTCAGTTGGGCAGCCGACCCCGATTATGTGCATGATATTGTAAAGGTCAATGATAGTTTAAGCTTGCATTTTTTCTATCAAAATGATGAAAAAATAAAAGATAATTGGAAAAAATTACAACCTGTAGCAGCTCAAACCATGGCTTTTTACAACAAATTTGTAGGACCGTATCCTTATAAAAAATACAGCATAATTCAAGCCGGTGACGGCGGTATGGAATATGCCATGTGCACTTTTGTCAGCGGTAATAAACCGTTTAACAGTTTGCGTGGCACCGTGCAACACGAAATGGGACATGCTTGGTTTCAATTCAGTTTGGCCAGCAACGAATCAGAATATCCGTGGATGGATGAAGGCTTTACATCCTTTATTCAAGACATGGCCAATGTAGCCGTAAACGGCAAACGCGCACCCAATCCGTTTGAAGGTTCTTATCAAAGCTATTTGTATTTGGTGCAACAAGGCAAAGAAGAGCCCTTGTCAACCCATAGCGATCATTATCAAACCAATTTGGCTTACTGGATCAATGCGTATGACAAAGGAAAATTGGTATTGACGCAACTGGGCTATATCATGGGTTTTGACAAACTCAACCAAACGCTAAAAAATTATTACAAAAATTGGGCTATGAAACATCCGCAACCCAACGATTTTTTTAATATAGCCGAAAAAACTTCGGGCATGAACCTCAAATGGTTTCAAAATGAATGGATTAATACTTTACATCATATTGATTATAAGGTAGATAGTATTGTTGATAAAGATTCAAAAACCGAAGTAGTTCTTAAAAATATAGGAGAAATGCCCATGCCCATTGATGTGCTTGTTGTATATACCGACGGCAGTAATGAGAGTTTTTATATTCCGTTGGACTTAATGCGGGGGCAAAAAAACAATCCATTTCCTGAAATTCCGCGTCAAACATTACCGGCTTGGCGCTATCCGGTGCCGCAATACAGTTTTAAAATTAACCGGCCCAAAAAAGATATTAGTGCCGTTGTTATAGATCCGTTTGGTTTTATGGCAGATATTGATACGGAAAACAATGTGATGGCTAATAAAAAGGAAAAGGAATGACCGAAACAAAAAAAATATTTGGTCTATCCAGGCACAAAAGTTTAAAAAATAAAAAACTGATAGATCAACTGTTTAAACAAGGCAACAGTTTGGTGGCTTATCCTTTGCGAGTGGTTTGGATGCCGGCTGATTATAAGCAAGATGAACCGTTTTTGGTAGCTTTTTCGGTGCCTAAAAAAAAGTTTAAACGGGCGGTTGATCGTAACCGTATCAAAAGGTTAATGCGTGAGAGTTTTCGGCTCCAACAAAATGATATGAAACTACCGCAAAAAACCGTTATGATGTGGTTGTATTTGGACAAACAACTGCCTGATTTTCAAACGGTTTTTGAAAAAACTTCCGAACTTATAAAACTCATTAACAACAAATACCAATAACCAAAATGGCACAACATAATGATTTAGGACGGCAGGGCGAATTATTGGCACAAAAGTATTTAAACCAAAACGGCTATCAAATACTCGAAACCAATTGGCAATATCGGCATGCCGAAATTGATATTTTGGCCATCAAAGAAAATATTTTGGCCGTAGTGGAAGTCAAAACGCGAACTTCTGAACATTACGGTAAGCCCGAAGCCTTTGTCAGTAAAAAAAAGATTAAGCTATTGATGGAAGCTGTTAATCATTATGTAGAAATAAAAAATCTTGATGTGGAAATCCGTTTTGATATTATTGCCATAATCAAAAATCAATACCGGGAAGATATCGAACATCTTGAAAATGCGTTTTTGTGGTATTAATACCATAAAATTTAATCTTAAATTTGTTTTGTAATCCGTCTAATTAACGTAATTTTGCCTTTACAAATTTTGTAAAGATGACACTCAAACTGATATTTTTGACCTTATTGATATTGGCCATTGCCGTAATGGGTATTGCCGTAAAAATCATTTTAAAAAAAGACGGCCGTATTGAAGGTACCTGCGCCAGCCTTAATCCCGAAACCAATCCCGATAACAAACCTTGCTCATTTTGCGGACGCACGCGCGAAGAATATGAAGGTAATTGTGATCACGAACTGCACCGTCAGATTGCCGAAGAAAAGAAAAAAGGCGATTTGACCAAGTTTTTTGAAATGATGCATAAAAACTAATCTGATTGATGTTTTTCGTATTTCTACTATTTATTCTTTTCAGCGGCAGTTTGTTTTGTTACTATTTGTGCATTTTTAAAAAGGTTATTGCTTATAAATCAAAAAAGTTAAATGCGTCAAACAAACCTGTATCGGTTGTTATCTGTGCCAAAGACGAGGCTGGCAACCTTAAAACTTTTTTGCCGTCAATCTATGCCCAAAATTATCCTGATTTTGAAGTTGTGCTAATAGATGACCGTTCTAAAGACGACACCTTTGACGTCATACAGAGTTTTAAAGAAAAGCATCCCGGCAATACTAAAGTTGTTCGTGTTAATATAAGCGAAGACAATCGATTGCGAGCTAATAAAAAATATGCTTTGACTTTGGGCATTAAAGCGGCTACACATAATCATTTACTTTTTACCGATGCCGATTGCCGGCCGGCTTCACCGCAATGGATTCAACGTATGACTGCTAAATTTACCGAACGTAAACAGCTGGTTTTGGGTTATGGTGCTTATGAATCAAAAAGAAGTTTTCTTAACAAGCTGATTCGTTTTGAGACTGTGCAAACTGCTTTACAATATTTTTCTTACGCTCTAAAAGGTATGCCTTATATGGGTGTTGGGCGCAATTTGGCTTATACCAAAGACTTGTTTATGGATAACAACGGTTTTTATACCCACTTGGACATACTGTCCGGCGATGACGATTTGTTTGTAAACGAAGCTGCCACTGCTGAAAATACTGCTGTTTGCCTTGCGCCGGAGGCTTTTACCGTTTCTAAACCCAAATTGACTTGGAAGGCCTATATCAATCAAAAAAGACGCCACATTTCTACAGCCAATCATTATAAAACCAAACACCAATTGTTGTTGAGCTTTTATTTTTTAAGTTTGGCGGGGTTTTGGATTACCGCCCTTATTTTGTTGATAAAAGCTTACTATTGGCCGGTGGTTTTAGGCATTGTTTTTGTAAGAATAGGCATGGCATGGTATCTCAATTACAAAATCAACAATAAATTGCACGAAAAATCACTCAATTTGTATTATCCGGTATTGGAAATCAGCCTTTTGTTATTTCAATTGTATATATTTGTATTAAATTTGATTAAAAAACCGCCTCATTGGACATCATAAACCAAAAAATTAAAGAAGCACTCGAAGGCCGGCAGTCGGCCTACAAATATTTGCTCAATACCTATTGGGATGATGTTTACCGTTTTCAAAAATCACGGATTAATAACCAAAATGATGCCGAAGATATCACCATTCAAACTTTTGCCAAGGCTTTTGACAATTTAAAACAATACAATCCGAAATATGATTTTAAAAATTGGTTGATAATGATGTCTAAGCAGGTTTATATTGACTACCAACGCAAGAAAAAACATAATTTTATATCGATTAAAGAAAACAACGAAGTCTTTCAATTGCCGGACAAAGAACTAACCGCCGAAGATAAAATGATATTGGCACAAAAACTGATGCAACTCAAACAAGCCATAAATCAACTCAAACCGCATTACAAAGAAGTCATTGAATTGCGTTTTTTTCATGATTTGAGCTA
>Ga0256843_1003913_pt1 | contig 10139 bp, 11 predicted proteins | sample AlvinellametaG_FD_191572 | JGI IMG/M metagenome (GOLD analysis project Ga0256843, IMG submission 191572) | Pompeii worm associated microbial communities from hydrothermal vent at the East Pacific Rise, Pacific Ocean - Alvinella | ecosystem: Host-associated > Annelida > Integument > Unclassified ... | reverse complement strand
TTTTATGTTAGATTTAAGTGAAAAAAATATAGAAATATTACATAATAAATGTAAAAATCAAGACCAAGATTTATATAGTTTTTTAAAAAAAGAGTTCCCAGAATTATCGACAGAAGATAGGTTAAAATATTTATCAACTGTTTTAAATGATTTTTTTGAAGAATATAAATTTGATAAAGCAGATAGATTAAGTGATGATGGATATTCTATAGTAAAATTTTATCCAAAAAAAGCTTAAATTAGCTTTTTTCAGATTCTACTAAAATAATTTGGTAATTATTTTTCTTAACTACAACACTTCTGTTTTTTGGAATAGAAGGTTGATTTTTTCTTAGTTCATCAATCTCTTTTTGTAATCTTTCAATCTCTTCTTTTAATTGTAATATGATATCAATTCCTGCTAAATTAACACCCATATCTCTTGCAAGTGTTAAAATAACCTTTAGTTTATCAATATCTCTTTGAGAATATAATCTCATTCTTCCTTCTGTTCTTGAAGGCTTTAAAAGCCCCTCTCTCTCATACTGTCTAAGAGTTTGAGGATGAATATTCATAAGCTTTGCCACTACACTAATTAAATATACTGGTTCGTCATAACCATACATTGTATCCTCCTTAATTTGGTAGTTTTTCCTCCATCATTTTTGCAAGTTCAGGATCTAATTCCTCAACTTTAGGTAAAACTACATTTAATTTAAGATATAAATCACCTTTATTAGCCACTCCATATCCTTTAACTCTTAATTTTTGTCCATTTTTAGAGTTTTTAGGTATTTTTACTGTTATCTCTTTTTGTAATGTTTGAACTTTTATTTTTCCACCAAACATCATTGTTTTTAAAGGTACATCAATAGTTTTAATTAAATCATCACCATCTCTTTCATATTCTGGAGATGGAGCAACTTCTACTTCTATAATTAAATCTCCTCTATGTCCTTGGAACTCTTTTCCTTTTCCTCTAACTCTTAATTTTTTACCAGTCGTAATACCTGCTGGTATTTTTAAATTTACAGTTTCTCCATTTATATTTACAGAGTGAGTTCCACCCAATACAGCTACATTAAATGGTATTGTCATTTTAGCATGAAGGTCTAAATCTGGCTGAGAATATCCGCCAAATCCACCTGCTCCACCAAAATCAAATCCACCAAATCCAGCACCACCTGCTGATGAATATCCTCTTGAGTATGTTCTACCTCCAGAGAATCCTCCACCAAAAATATTTCTTAATATTTCATCTAAATCAACTTCTGCTCCACCCTGTTGTTGATAGAAATCGTGGAAACTTTGTCCACCAAACATACTATCACCAAATTGGTCATATTGTTTTCTTTTTTCTTCATCACTTAACACTTCATAAGCAGCATTAATTTCTTTGAATTTTTCTTCACACTCAGGTTTTTTACAAATATCTGGGTGATATTTTCTTGCTAATTTTCTGTAAGCTTTTTTAATTTCTGCTTGTGTAGCAGTTTCGCTTACTCCTAATGTCTCATATAAACTTTTTGCCATCCCTCAATCCTTTTAATAAAAATATTATAATTTTTTATCCGTATTATACAATAAAATTGAGTGTATGTCAATCAACTTAATTAAATATTTTTAGTAAAAGGATAAAAAGAACGGCTAAAAAGCCTAAAAAAACATTAGTTTTAATCGTTTAAATGATTTTTTAATTCTTTTACCCATCCTTCCATCACTTCATTTGCTATAAGTGCTGGAGCTTCTAAAAATGAAATTTCAAATTTATCATTATATTCAGTCACACTAATACTTCTTGGTCTTGCTGCAGTAATTTTACCATTTGGTAACTTACTTCCAAAACAAAACATTATTAGCTTGCAATCTTTAATGTCTGGATTTATTTCACCATTTATTGCTTTTGTATGTTCAAAATGATCAAACTCTCCTATATATTTACATGTAGGATGTTCTTCTACTTTTGTTTTAAAAAATCTTAAAATATCTGTTACATTTGTATACGTAGTTTCAGTTTTTAAAATATCTAATACAAAAATAGGATACTTTTCATTAACTATTGTTTGTTGCATAATTTCTCCTTATAATAATTATAGGGCGAAATTATACTAAATTTATCTTATTTTTCATCTCTTTTATAGCATTTTCAAGACCTATAAATATAGAATTAGCAATAATTGAGTGCCCAATATTTAATTCTACTATCTCTTTAATTTTTGCTATATCCTCAACATTTTGGTAATTTAACCCATGCCCTGCTGCTACTTCTAAACCAATATCTTTCGCAAAAATAGCTGTATCTTTTATTATTTTAAGTTCATCTTTTAGTAAAACTTTTAAATGTTTTCTTTGTAAATTTTCATAAAGTTTATGTTTCGTATGATTTAAATTTGTATTTAAGGCTAAAAATAGATTTGCATATTTTCCTGTATGAAGTTCTATCATATCAGCATTTAAAGCTTTTGCTTCTTCAATCTGAGCGATATCTGCATCTATAAAAAGAGAGACTGCAATATCATTATTTAAAAAAGTATCAATAGCTTTTTTAATCTTATCACTATTTTTAAATAAATCTAATCCCCCTTCTGTTGTCACTTCATCTCTATTTTCTGGGACCAATGTTACACGATGAGGTTTTAAATTTGAAATTATATTTACAATATCCTCATTTATACTACACTCTACATTTACAGGTAAAAAACTACTCTCTATTATTCTTCTTACATCAAAATCATCAATATGTCTTCTATCTTCTCTAAGATGGATAGTTATTTGATCAGCACCTGCTCTTTTACAAATCTCAAGAGCTAAAAGGGGATCTGGTTCATTTATAGCTCTTGCTTCTCTTAGTGTAGCTATATGATCAATATTTACACCTAATTTCATATCTTTATCCTTTTAAATAATCTAAAATTTTAGTTAAATCTTTTTCATTTATCTCTATTGTAGCTTCTTTTTTTAAAACCTCTTTAGCACAAAAAGCAACTCTTGTATCTGCATATTTAAACATACTTAAATCATTCGCTCCATCACCACATACAAAAGTATCTTCTCTTGATATACCTAAAATATTTTGAAGTCTTGTAAGCATATCCCCTTTTGAATAATTAAACATCATATCACCCCCTACAAGTCCTGTAAGTCTTCCATCTTTTGCATGTAATACATTGGAAAAATCTGCATCAAAACCTAAAATATCTTTTGCATAACTTGTAGCTACTCTAAATCCACCACTAAAACATACAACTTTATATCCCATTTTTTTCATTTCACTAATAGTTTCTTTTGCTCCTGGCATATAAGGTAATGAGTGTGCAATTTCAATAACTTTTTTCTCTTCTAACCCTTCAAGAAGCTTAACTCTCATAATTAAACTCTCAAAAAAATCAAGTTCTCCTGCCATAGCCATTTCAGTAATAGAAGCTACTTTTTCTTTAAGTCCAAGTTCTTTTGCAAATTCATCAATAGTTTCACCATCCATTAATGTTGAATCAAAATCAAATACTGCTAATTTCATTATCTATCCTTTATGGTATAATTCTTTTTCAAAATTATATAAAAAAAACGGAGTAAAAATGGTAATAATCCAAAAAGACAATTTAGATAGAGTTATTTTTGAGATAATTTTTGAAAATAGTGGTGCTATTTTTAATAAAGAGGGTGTTACTAATTTTTTAGCAAAAATGTTTCAAAATAGAGGCTCTTTAAAAAATCCTAATACTAAGTTTTTAGAAAAACTTGATAATAATGCTATCCATCTTTCTGTAGCAAGTGGAAGAGAAACTATTACATTTCATACATCTTTTTTAAAAGAAAAGCAAAAAACAGCTTTAAATTTATTAAAAGAGTTATTAACTTTTCCAAACTTTACACAAGAAGCTTTTGATAAAACAAAAAAAGAGATAGAAGCTACAATACAAAGAAAAGAGACAGATTTTGATTATATTGCAAGTAAAAATTTAAATAAAGCAACATTTAAAAACACTCCTTTACAATACCCTATTTTAGGAGAAAAAATAGATTTTACTTTAGATGATATAAAAACACATTTTGAACAATTTTTTATCAAAGAAAATATTACTTTTGTAGTAGGAGGAAATTTTTCTGATATAGATTTTGATGAATTTAAAAATTTATTTAATAATGGAGAAAAAAAACCAATACCATTTTTTCTACCACAAGTATCAAATATTGAAGAGTTAAAACCAACTCAACAAGCTTATATCTATTTTAATTCCCCTTATGATGTTAAAAAAGAAGATAGATATAAAGCAAAAATAGCTTCTTTTATCTTAGGAAGTGGTGGATTTGGTAGTAGAATTATGGAAGAGATTAGAGTAAAAAATGGTTTTGCTTATTCAGCATATGCAAGAAATAATTTTTCAAACCATACATCACTTTTAACAGGACATATGCAAACAAAATTAGAAAATGAACAAGAAGCTATATCGAAATTAAAAGAAGTTATTTTTAATTTTGTAGAAAATGGTGTCACAAATGAAGAATTAATTCAAGCAAAACAATTTTTAATAGGTAGTGAACCTTTAAGAACAGAAACTTTAACACAAAAATTATCAAGATTATTTAATGAATACTATAATGGTTATGAAAAAGATTATTTTAAAAAAGAATTATCTTTAATAGAGAATATATCATTAGAAGAATTAAATCAATTTATTAAAAACCATAAAGAAATCTTAAACTTAAGCTTTTCAATAGTAAAAAAATAAAAGGATATAATAATGGAAAATCTAATATTTTATATAATAGCTTATTTAGTAGGTGGTATCCCTTTTGGATATTTATTAGCAAAACAATATGGAATAAATGTAAAAGAGCATGGTAGTGGAAATATAGGTGCTACAAATGTATTAAGAGTATTAAAAGAGTTTAAACCTGAAGTAGCTAAAAAAGTTGCTATTATGACCTTAGCTTTTGATGCACTAAAAGGTGCTATTATTATTTTAATTGCGAAATTTATGGGAATGAGTTTAGAGACACAATATACTATAGCTGTATTAGCTGTAATAGGTCATTGTTTTTCCCCTTTTTTAAAATTTGAAGGTGGTAAAGGGGTAGCTACAACTGCTGGTGCTTTACTTGTATTACTACCTATTGAGACAATGATTGGTCTTGCGGTATGGTTTATTATGGCAAAAACATTAAAAATCTCTTCAATATCATCTCTAATTGGAATATTAGTAGGAATAGCAAGTAGCTATATTATACATCCTAATCTATTTGATGGAAGTCATGCTCCTTTGATTATTATAGCTATTGTTGTAGTTTATAAACATATTCCTAATATTATTAGATTAATTAAAGGTGAGGAGAAAAGAGTTGTTTAGTATAATTATTAAAAACTTTGAATTTGACACTATCATAGGAGTGCTTGATTTTGAAAGAGTCACTCCTCAAAAGGTAATTATAAATAGTGAAATTTCTTATACTTATGAAGGGAAGTATTTAGATTATGCTCAAGTAAGTAGTATAATTAAAGATATATTGCAAACAAAAAAATTTGAAATTATTGAAGATAGTTTAGAATATATTTGTAGTTATTTAAAAAATGAATTTCCAAATATTACACATATTAACTTAGAGATTTTAAAACCAAATATCTTAAATGATTTGATAGTTGGAGCAAAAATCGCTAAAAATTATTAAAATTACCTTAAATTTTAGATATAATTTTAAAAACTACTTAAGGAGTTATTTTTGAGATTTTTAATAACAGAAAGCGATTTAGCTCTAAATAAAATGATACAAAAAGCACTTGAAGAACATAATTATAAAAGTGATGAAGCATTAAATTTAGCTGATGCAAAATATTATACAAATATCAGACACTATGATTTAATAATTATAGATTTAAACTTTAATAGAAACGAAATTTTTAATTTTATTGAAGAGATTAGAACAAATTTTCCTATTACAAAAATTATAGTTATAGGTGATGATAAAAATGTAGAGACTGAAATAGAACTTTTAAAAGCTGGTGTAGATGATTATATAAGTAAACCTTTACATTTTGAACTTTTAATAGCAAGAATTGAATCAAAAATTAGATTTACTAATTCTAAACAAATAAAAATAAAAGATTTAATAATATCACCAAATGATGAAAAAGTTATTTTTAAATCACAAATTATTGAACTAAAGGGTAAGCCTTTTGAAGTATTTACCCATTTAGCAAAACATCCAAATCAAATTATTTCAAAAGAACAACTTTTAGATGCGATTTGGGAAGAGCCTGAATTGGTTACACCAAATGTAATAGAAGTAGCAATTAATCAAATTAGACAAAAAATAGATAAACCTCTTGGAATTACTACTATAGAAACTGTAAGAAGAAGAGGTTATAAATTTTCATATGCTTGATATTTTCCCAATTTTATGATATAAATCATTCAAAAAACTAAGAAGGAGTTTTTATGTCTTTAATGATTACAGAAGAGTGTATCGCTTGTGATGCATGTATAGATGAATGTCCAAATGAGGCAATTGAAGCTGATGAGCCAATTTATATAATTGATCCAGATAGATGTACTGAATGTATAGAAGAAGGTGGTGAGCCTGCTTGTGTTCCTGCATGTCCTGTTGATTGTATAGTTCCAGACCCAGACAATGTAGAAAATGCAAAAGAGCTTAAATTAAAAGCAGAACAATTACATAAAGATGACTAATGGCTAAAATCACAGCAGTTATAGACATAGGTTCCAATTCAGCAAGAATGGCTATCTTTAAAAAAACAAGCCATTTTGGTTTTGTTTTACTTAAAGAGATAAAAAGTAAAGTAAGAATTTCTGAAGGTGCTTACGAAAATAATGGAGAATTACAAGAAGTAGCTATACAAAGAGCTATAGATGCTTTAAGAGAATTTTTGATTATTGCAAAAAGTCTAAAAGTTAGAAAAATATTAGCTGTTGCTACTTCTGCAGTCAGAGATGCTCCTAATAAATCTATCTTTTTAAATAAAGCAAAAAAAGAATTAAATCTAAAAATAAAAGTTATTGATGGTGAAAAAGAAGCTCTATTTGGTGCTATAGCTGCAAGTAATCTACTTCCAAACTCAGATGGTATTACTATAGATATTGGTGGTGGTAGTACAGAATTTGCGCTTATTAAAAATAAAAAAATTATAAATAAAATATCTCTAAATTTAGGAACTGTAAGGTTAAAAGAGCTGTTTTTTGACAAAAAAGATATAGAAGGTGCTAAAAAATATATAAATGAAGAACTATCTAAACTTCCAAAAGAGTTTAAATCTCAAACTATTTTTGGTATTGGTGGAACTATTAGAGCTTTAAGTAAAGTTATTATGAAAAAAAATGAATACCCTTTAGATATACTTCATGGTTATACATATAATATAAAAGATGAAAAAAAATTTTTAAATCTTGTAATAAACTCTACAAATGAAGAACTAAAAGCTTTAGGATTTAAAGAAGATAGATTTGATGTAATTAAAGAGGGAACTTTAATTCTTTTAGAATCTATATCAAAAATTGATGCTAAAAATTTAGTTACAAGTGGTGTAGGTGTTAGAGAAGGTGTGTTTTTAAGTGATATGTTAAGACATAATAATTTAATGTTTCCAAAAAACTTCAATCCAAGTGTAAGAAGTATAGAAGATATATATCATATAGATAGAAAAACATCTGCTTATGAAGCAAATTTAGCAACTCAACTATTTGATATACTAAAACCTCTGCATAATTTAGATGATGAATATAAAATGCATCTTAAATATGCTATTAAATTATCTACTGCAGGAAGCTATATAGATTTTTATTCTTCTCATAAACATACAAATTATATATTATTAAATTCTCTAAATTATGGTTTCACTCATCAAGATAGAATTTTAATATCGAAAATTATTAGATACTATAAAAAGAAAAAAATTAAAAAAGAATATTTATCTTTATACAAAGAATTATCTCCAAATAAAAAAACATTAGAAACTTTATGCTATATATTTTGGTTAACAAAAACTCTAAATACAAACCTTGCAAATCAAAAATTAAATATATCTTTAAAAAATGACACTATTATTATAAAAGGGAAAAACTTATATTTAGCAAAAGAGGAATTAAATAAAAACTCTAAATATAAAATAAAAATAGTTTAAGTAGCTTAGAATTAAATCCTAAAAGCTACTTCCAATTGAAAATTCAAATCTTCTTAGATCATCACCTTCTTTATCCCCAATAGGCCAAGCCCATGTAAAATCTAATGGCCCAATTGGTGTAATCCAATCAAAACTAATACCATATGAACTTCTTACTATATCCATTTTACTCTCACCTATTCTTCCATTATCAATAAATGCACTTAACCACATTTTTCTTCTTACACTAACTGGAACAGATATTTCAAAAGAGTTTACCATCATAGTCTTACCACCTATTTTATTTCCTTCACTATCTTCTGGAGAAATAGAACCATAATCATATCCTCTTACTGTCCCAAGTCCACCTAAATAAAATTTTTCACTAATTGGTAAATATCCATTATCTTCTATAAATCCTGTCTTTAATTTATATTTTAAAATTGTCTTAATATCTAACTTATCCTCTAATGAGTAAAAATATTTAAAATTAAATCTTGTTTTTACAAATTTTTGATCTCCTCCTATACCAGCATACTCTATACTTGCATTAGATAAAATACCATTTTGAGGGAAAAAATAATCATCAGTACTATTATAACTAACTGATGGCATAATATAACTTTTTGTACTATTTAATTTATCATATAATAAAGTAACATCATCAACATTTGATAATTTTAATCTTTCATACCCATATGTTAAAAACATATTAGCGTTTCTTGTGATTTTTTTACCTGTAGTAATTGATGCACCTTTTGTATCAGAGTCGTATGAAACTCCTTCAAAAGTTCTATTGTAAATAGTAAAAGCTAATGAATATTTACTATCAAAAACCCTTGGATTTTTTAACATTAAATTATAAGACTCTGATTTGGCTGATTTTTCAAGATTTAAACTTAAATTTTGTCCACTACCAAAAACATTTCTTTCAGTTACACTTAAATTTAATCCTAATTTTGAATAAGTATTATAACTCACACCAGCTCTTAAACTTCCTGTAAGCCCCTCTTTTACTTTAATTAAAATTTTCATATGATTATTATCTATTTTTATCTCTTGTAATTTTACATCTTCAAAATATCCACTTCTTTTTAGAGCATTAATAGTATCTATTTTATCTGTATAAGAATATAAATATCCTGGTGTTAGATATACATCTCTTCTAATGACTCTATCTAATGTTTTTGAGTTTCCTTGAATAATTACATCAGATATATATACTTTTTCTCCAGTCACAATTTTATAAGTAACATTTGCTATATTCCCATTTTTTTGGATATCTGGATACACTTTTACATATGCATAACCTTTATCTGCTACTTGATGTTGTAATAATAAAATATCTTTTCTTAATCTTTTTACATTAAAATAAAATCCGCTTCTTAATTTTAAATCTTCTTTAATCTTTTGAATATCAATAATACCAGGTTTATCGATAGTAATATCAACCTTACCTACTTTATATCTATTTCCTTCATCAATTTTATATTCTAAATCTGCTGTATTAGCATCAAAATTGGCTACTAATAAAGGATTACTTACACTTACATCTAAATATCCTTTTGTAAGATAATATTCTCTAATACTTTGAGGATCTGATAATAAACCTTGTAGATGTAATTCTCCATTATCTCCAAAAAATAATAAAACTCCTAAAATTCCATCATCCCAATTTTTATTTATTATTTCATATTTTATATCATTAACATCTTCTTTTTTTACCCCATAAAATTTTAATCTATTGATAATAATATCTTCACCAGAATTAACATTAATAGTTAAAATAATTCCATTTCCAACTTTTTGTGTATCAAAAGTAACTACACTATTAAATTTCCCTTTTGCATCATAATAAGATACAATAAAATTTCTTAAATTTTCTAAAGTTGCTTTAGAAAAAATCATTCCTCTTTTAATTTTATCTTTTAATAATTTTTTTAAATCTTCTGAAACATTTTTATATCTAATTTTTAATATAGCAGGTTTTTCAATAAATTCAAATTTTAAAACACCATCTGAAAAATCAGCTTTTATATCTTTAAAA
>Ga0256843_1003912_pt1 | contig 10139 bp, 10 predicted proteins | sample AlvinellametaG_FD_191572 | JGI IMG/M metagenome (GOLD analysis project Ga0256843, IMG submission 191572) | Pompeii worm associated microbial communities from hydrothermal vent at the East Pacific Rise, Pacific Ocean - Alvinella | ecosystem: Host-associated > Annelida > Integument > Unclassified ... | reverse complement strand
ATCAGCGTATACGTAGTAAATCTCTTCACCTGTTGGATTATCATCCTCATCTACGATTGCTTCTACTGGACACTCATCAATACAAGCGCCACAATTAATACATGTATCTGTAATTAAAACTGCCATTATCTTCTCCTAATTTTTATTAAAAGTAACTATACAATGAAGATTTTTAAATATAGCTAAAAATTCTTCATTAAACGAGAAAATCTCGACTTTGTTACCTTTCCTCATCCACACTAGAGACCTAAGTATGCCTTAATTGCATCAGCTTTATCTGTTTTTTCCCAAGAAAAACTCTCTTCGGTACGTCCAAAGTGTCCATATGCCGCTGTTTTTCTATAAATTGGTCGTAAAAGGTCCAATGATTTGATGATACCCGCAGGTGAAAGGTCAAATAACTCTTTTATACACGCTTCGATTTTCTCTTCATCTACTTTGCCTGTTCCATGTGTATCTACCATAATTGAGACAGGCTGAACAACACCAATAGCATAAGCCACTTGAATAGTCGCTCTATCACATGCACCTGCAGCAACAAGATTTTTAGCTACCCAACGAGCAGCATATGCAGCAGAACGATCAACCTTGGTCGGATCTTTTCCAGAAAATGCTCCACCACCGTGAGGACAGCTTCCACCATAAGTATCAACAATTATCTTACGACCTGTAAGACCAGCATCACCCTGTGGACCACCAATTACAAATTTTCCTGTTGGATTAATGTGAAAAACAGTCTCATCATTCATCATCTCAGCGGGAATTACTTCACGGATTACCTCAGCGATAATATCTTTGTGAATCTGCTCTTGCGAAGCTTCCGGTGCATGCTGTGTAGAGATAACTACAGTCTCAACTGAAACAGGTTTATCATCAACATATTTTACACTGATCTGTGCTTTACCATCTGGACGCAGGTATGGAATAGTTCCATCTTTTCTCACCTCAGCCAATCTTTGCGTGAGGCGGTGTGCCAAGTGAATAGGAAGCGGCATAAGAACATCTGTCTCACGACATGCATAACCAAACATAAGTCCTTGGTCACCAGCACCTGTTTGACCATCTGCCTGATCTACACCTTGATTAATGTCAGGTGATTGCTCGCCTATACCATTTAAAACTGCAGCAGAACGGTAATCAAAACCATATGTTGCATCTGTATATCCAATCTCTTGAATTACCTGTCTTGCAATCTCTTGCATTGGGGCATACGCCGTAGTCTTCAGTTCGCCTGCAATTACACAAAAACCATTAGACACAAGAGTCTCACACGCAACTCTCGCATTTTTATCATTTTCAATAATATAATCCAAAATTGCATCACTGATCTGATCTGCCATCTTATCAGGGTGCCCTTCTGTTACAGACTCTGAAGTAAATATATACTCTTTCGTCATCGATTTTCCTTATTGAAGTATAAGGTCTAGCCTCATAAATCAGTGCAATTATATCCGAAAATATTTAATACGAAATTATTTAAATAAAAAATATGTAAGTTTAAAAATGATATAGTCTTAAAATTTGAAAAATAAAGGAAATAAAATGGTATCTAAACTTTTAATAGTAGTGTTAACTACTATCTTTCTTGTTGGTTGTGGTGCAGCTAATTATAATGTTCCTTCTGCAGTGACAGAAGATAAAATTATCAATAATGACCAAATGGCTTATGCTATTTTTTCAACAGAAGCGTTAGGTGCGGGAAGAGGTGATCCTATATTTGAGTATTTTCCAAAAACACAAACCTTCAAACTTGTAACCATTATTACGAGTTATCAAAAATATATCTATCCAATGCCTGCTGGTACACACTATTTTTACTCAATGGGTGGTGAGACATATGATTTTGTCAAAATCAAAGCAGCTAAAGGTAAAAAGTACTATATAAATATAGATACTGTTTTTTGGTCATTTAGAATGACAACCCCTATTGAATTTGTACCTACAACAGATAAAGATGTGATTCAAGAGATAGAGAAAAGAGCTCTTATTCAAAATAATGCTAAAACGCAAGCGTGGTATTACAAAAGAAAAGACAATCCAAAATTTAAAGCAAAAGTCAAAGAGCGATTTGAAGATTGGAAAGAGGATGATATGAAAGATAAAACACTCTTAGAAAAAGATGGTTTTAATATAAAATAAAAAATATCTTTAAATCAGAAAACTACTTTTTTCTTATATAAAGACTGTTAATAATATTTAGATAAAATCACTCAAAAGAAAATAATAAAAGGACATATATATGTTAGTAACAAACCCAGCTCCGGATTTTACAGCTACTGCAGTTTTAGCAGACGGTTCAATCGTAGAAGATTTCAAATTAAGTGAAAATTTTGGTGAAAAAGGTACAGTTGTATTCTTTTACCCATTAGACTTTACTTTTGTTTGTCCATCAGAGATCATTGCATTTTCACACAGATATGATGAATTTCAAAAACGTGGTGTAAATGTTGTAGGTGTATCAGTAGATAGCCAATTTTCACACTTTGCATGGAGAGAGACTCCAGTAAACAAAGGTGGAATCGGACGTATCAACTTCCCACTTGTAGCTGACCTTACAAAAAACATTGCACGTGATTATGATGTACTTCTAAACGATGCTGTTGCACTTCGTGGTTCATTTCTAATCGACAACAACGGTGTTGTTCGTCATGCAGTTGTCAATGATCTTCCACTTGGACGTAATGTTGATGAGATGTTAAGAATGATTGACGCTCAACAATTTACTGATGAGTTCGGTGAAGTTTGTCCTGCTGGTTGGCAAAAAGGTGACGAAGGTATGAAAGCTGACGCTGAAGGTGTTGCTGACTACTTAGCAAAACACGAATCTGAGTTATAAGAACTCTTTGTAGAGAGTAGAGTTTCTACTCTCTATCTAATTTATTTAAAGCTTTTTCACTAGAAATATTTGAACGTTTATACTCTTTTTCAGAGAGTGTATTCTTCTTTGAACTACATGCTGAAAACAGTAAAGTAGTTACTACAAGAAACAGTACAATTTTCATACTTTCATCCTTAATTAAACACAACTCTATTTCTACCTAGATTTTTTGCGGCATAGAGTGCCATATCTGCTCTATGAATACACTGTTCTTTTGTATCATCTACTCTATACTGAGTCACACCAATACTTACCGTAATGCAGTAAAGACCTTCAAAACGTGTATGAGAGACTAAATTATTTAATTTTTGTCCTATACGCATTGCACCATGTTCGTCTGTATTGTCTAAAAGAAGTATAAACTCCTCTCCTCCCCATCTACAAAACTTATCAACCGCTCTTATATTTTCTACTATAAGGGCACTAAAAGCTTTTAAAATAGAGTCACCAACCTGATGTCCATGTGTATCATTTACCTCTTTAAAATGGTCTATATCAAATATTAAAATTGCAAATGGTGTTTTTTTCTCTTGAACTCGAGCAACAAATTCATCAAAAAAGTAATGGAACTGATAACGGTTAGCAACCTTTGTCAAAGGATCAATAGTAGCTAATGTTTTAAATTTCTCTTCACGCAATGCACGTTGCGTTATATCTCTTGCAGTCACAGCGAAATATGCTATATCCTCTCCATTATCATCTTTTACAGGTGTGATTTTTGTATCTACATATATCAATTCACCATTTTTCTTTTTATTTAAAATAATCTCATGATAATTATTCCCTCTAAGAACTGTATTCCAAAGATTTTTATAAAATTCACTATCATATTTTCCCGAAGAGAAGATTGAGGGTTTCTTTCCTATAACCTCTTCAGATTTATATCTATATTTTTCTAAAAGAGCTTCATTCGCATACTCTATAATACCCGATTTATTGGTTATAAAAATAATATCATCACTTTGAGAAAGGGCTTGAATAAGAACTCTGATAATCTGATTTTTTTTAATAATATCTGTAATATCAATAACAATTCCAATACCAGCATAATTGCCTTTGTAGTGAATAGTCTCCGTTGAAAGTTTCACAGAGAGAGCCTCGTTGCTCTTTTTTATCAAGAGTGCTTCATTATGTACAGAAGTAAACATCTCTCCATGGAGACGTTTCATAACAAGTTTTTGAAATTTATCTCTATGTTTTTGATCGACTAAGTCCCATGGATGCATCTTCAACAACTCTGCAGTCGTATAACCTGTCATAGTTGCAAATGCTTCATTTACATAAACAAAGTATTCATTATAAATAAACATTCCAACGAGTGAATTTTCAGCAATTTTACGGAACTTCTCTTCACTCTCTTGAACTAATTCTAAACATGACATAGCATTTTTCACCAACTGTCTCCAAAAAAATCTACTCCAATGATACCTCTTATTTGTTCTATTTTAACTTAAAGTAACTATTTTCGGCTTACTAAAATACCACCAATGATGATAAGAGCTATGCCTACAAAGGTCAATCTGTCCGGAAAAGTATCACCTAGGAGCCAACCAAAGCCAATGGCAAAGGGAATATTTGTATAACTTATAACGCCAATGACACTCAAATTTTTTGCAGAGTATGCTTTTGTCAATAACCACTGAGAGAGTGTAGAGATGAGTGCCATAAGTGCAATAAGCAGCCAAACTTTAAGCGTAGCCGGCACAATAAACTCCGGAAACAAAAAAGAGAACTTTTCAGGAACAGTTACATAAGGTGCCACGAAAAAGAGAAGAGCCGGCAGAAGAGTTCCCACGCCTACAAAAGAGAGGACAATAACACGAGAATCATACATATCTTTGATTTTTTTAATCGTAGTATAGGCAGCAGCAGCGAAAAATCCACCGATTAGACCTAAAATATGTGTAAAAGAGAACTCCATTGCAAATGGTTTCACGATAAATACAACCCCTAAAAAACCGATAACAAGTGCAAAAGCAGTACGCAGACTTAAATGCTCACGCAACAGAAAAAATGCAAGAATGGTTACAAAAAACGGTGATGTTTTATTGAGCGTTATTGCCTCTCCAAGGGGAATAACAGAAATTGTGTAAAAGAAAAGAATCATTGCCATAAAACCAAAAAGCCCACGACTAAAAAGGAGATGGAACTTCCCACTTGTCAACTTTGGTGGGGTATGTTTAAGAGCATATAAAATGATAAAAACACCAATAAAATTACGAAAAAAGACAATCTCAAGTGCAGAAATATCTTCAGAGAGTATCTTTGTCAATGCTCCGTTGAGTGCCGATATAAGAGCTGATGCGAGCATAAAGCCAACACCACTATCACCTCTTTTTAGCACGCTCGCTCTCCTTGCACATAGGCCATCGCCTGCGGATTGACAAAAGCAAGCTCATACCACTGTCTTTTGGGAGCGATGAGTGTAAGACGTTTTGGATTGGATGCTCGTGAGAGTGCTACATAGAACTGTGAAGGCGCAAATATCTCCTGTGTATCTATTATCAGATCTTCTATACTCATCCCTTGCGATTTGTGAATTGTAATGGCAAAAGCCAATTTTATGGGGTACTGATAGATAGTAAAGAGCTCCTCTTCAACAAGCTCCTTTTTTCCATTGAGACTCTTCTCTTTCCATGCTGTTTTACTTTGGGCTACCTGCTCCAATTTGACCACTTTTCCATCTGTTTTTTGAACATAGACATAACTTGTATCTACATTAACAACCACACCCCTCTCACCATTAAAGTAGTTCCATGCGTTGCGTGAGAAGAGAACCGGCACGCCAATCTTTAACTCCAACTCACGTTCAATGCGAGCATCATCCATAAATCTCTCTATCTCTTTGTCGCTCAGGCTCTTCTTGTATTTTATAATCTGTGCCTCTTTTACAAAAAGTTCACTCTCAATAGACTCCAACTCTATCTTGTTATGGCGTGATGCGGAGAGATTTTTACCAAACAAGAAGGTAAACTGACTCAAATCATTTGGCAATGGCTTTATGAAAGCATTGAGTGCATTATGGACAGCTTCATCAACAAGCCCAAAACGAACCTGATTTAAGAGCTCTATAAACTCTTTATCATCGGTACGATAAACATGGGTAAGCTCTATTGTCTCAAAAGCAAAGTTTTGCCAACTAATAGATTCAAAAGCATAATGTACCTCAGATGAACCCCGAACAACAGGTGGAAGCTGTAAAAAGTCACCAACAACTAAGAGTGAACCTTGAAAGCCTGCCTGATTAAGACGCAACTCTATCATCTCAAAAAGCGTATCACTTACCATAGAGATCTCATCTATAACAATCAGAGCCATAGAACTAACAAGCTTTTTAATCTTCTTTTTTATCTCAAATTTTCCATTTTTTTCCAACTCATCAATGCTTGATGCTATTCCTAAATCTAAAAAGCTGTGAAGTGTCTGCCCATCTATAAGTGTTGCCGCCATTCCCGTTGATGCAAGCTTTGCAACCTTTTTCGCCTCACTCTCATACGCCTCTATAACAGCACGGGTCATCGTTGTTTTCCCAACACCCGCACCACCTGTTAAAAAAAGGTTTTGATGCTCTTTTAGTTTCTCTAAAATATTACTCAGATAATTCATAAACGAATCTTACTATAATTTTAGCTTAATATTGCTATACTTAGTCATATATTTTGGAGACAATCAGATGGCAGAACAAGAGATACAAGATCGGATTTTAATTGTAGATGACAACAAAACACTTGCAAAACTCATATCTAAAAAGATTGAAAATGCACTTGAGATGAAAGTTGACGTAGCTTACTCTTTAACAGAAGCAAAACTTTTCTTAGCACGTTATAACTATTTTATTACACTTCTTGACATCAATCTTCCTGATGCTCCAAATGGAGAGATCGTTGATTATGTTTTAGCAAAAAAACATCGTGTTATCGTCCTGAGCGGCAATATTGACAAAGAGTTTCGAGCAAAAATGCTCAAAAAAAGCATTATTGATTATGTAAACAAAGGTGGCAGCGGAGATATTGACTATATCATTCAAATTTTAGAGCGCCTTAGAAAGAACCAAAACCATAAAGTCTTGGTGGTTGATGACTCTATGGTCTTTCGTAAACAGATGCAAGGTATGTTAGAAAATATGTTCTTTGAAGTTATCACTGTCGCGCACGGAGAAGAAGCACTTGGAATGTTACAAGCAAAACCTGATATATCTTTAGTCCTTACAGATTACAATATGCCTGTAATGGATGGTTTGGAACTCACCTATGAGATTCGTAAAACCTACTCTAAAGATGAGCTTTGTATTGTAGCACTTTCAGGGAATGAAGATGAAGAGATAAGTGCACTTTTCCTTAAACACGGAGCAAATGACTACATCAAAAAACCATTCTCAAAAGAGGAGTTTTCAGTTCGTGTAAACAACTCTATAGAAGCACTTGAAAATATTCAGACTATTATGAACTATGCAAATCGCGACTACTTGACAGGGCTCTACAATCGTAGATATTTTTATAAAGCGATGAGCGAATATGAAGAAGATGTCAAAGAGACAGGAGAAAAATTTGCAGTTGCTATGATAGACATTGACCACTTCAAAAATGTCAATGACACCTACGGTCATGATGTAGGAGACAGAGTCATAGTAACTCTTGCCGATATTTTAAGAAGTTCAACAAGTCCAAGAGATGTTGTAGCTCGTTTTGGTGGAGAGGAGTTCTGTGTAGTCCTTAAAAATATCAACAGATATAGTGCTGAAGATATTTTAGAGAGAATTCGTAGTGAAGTTGAAAGCTACACGCTTACTGTAGATAAAGATAAACATCTTAAGTTTACCATCTCTATCGGTGCTGTAATTCACAATGAAGAAGAGACACTTGAAGATAGTATTAACGAAGCGGATATGATGCTCTACAAAGCAAAAAATGGTGGTAGAAATCAAGTTGTTTTTCAAGCTTAATGCTCTAAAACTATAAGCGCACCAAAAGGAACTTCCCTCTCTTTTGGTGTAACCCACTTCACACTGTAATTTGGCTCCTCCTTTGGAAAAACTCCCTCAAGATCTGTAAAATAGAGCAACAACTGCACACTGTCAATATTTTCTTGCACAAATTGAAAAAGTGGACGAAAATCAGTTCCACCACCACCCGTAAGAGTCACTTCCAACTGCTCCCCACTGCTAAAGGTCTCATGAGAGTGAACCCTCTCATCACAAACAATCAGATCAATCAGATAGTTTTGAGTAGCCTCCATAATAAAGCTCACTTCACTCAAAAAGAGATTTAACAGCGCCTCATCAACGGACCCCGAAGAGTCCACACCAATAACAAGTCGAAAGGTCTGTGAAGTATTTGAAGGGAGATATATTCCCTCATAGAGCAGTTTTTTTGAAGGGGGCATCATCACATAGTCATCCAAGAAGTATCTATCTATCGCCTCACGCAACTCCTCACGCCAATCTATTTGAGAGGAACCAATCAGTTGAAAAAAACGCTCTATTGATTTGGGTGCTTCACCTTGTTTTATTTGCGACTCAAGCAGTGAGATAGCCTCCTCTGCTAAAAGCTGCTCGGCCAGTATCTCCTCCTGCAGTGCCTCTTGCGTGAGCGGCTCTTGCTGCTCCTGCTCTGTTTGTTCTACATCCTCACTATCATCTGCCTCATACTCAAGATCTTCATCTTCACGCAGGATGTCACTCTTTAACTCCGCATAGATCTCCTCAGCATACATACCGCTAAAACGTTCTCGATACTGCGCACCATAGGGCATATCAAGCCCATTTTGCAACAACATATCATTGACAGCCATATCTGTTGCCATCTGCCAGAGCCAACCACTTCGATTGCTTTTACGGTTTTGATGGGCAAGCACAGAGTGCATCGCACCATTTGCCAAGATAAATGCTACCTCATCAAGACTCAGCTCACGCAGATATGCCTCTCTATACTCAAGCTTCCTGCCATTACTTTTAAAAGCCTCTATATCATCATTGACAATAAGTTCAAGCCGTGAAGCCAATGTTCCAAAATAGGGGTAATCTACTAAAAGTTTCGCTTTTGCCTGAGAGATTTTATTGGCTGTTTTAGCCCAGGTTGAAACCTGGGTTCCATCCTTATTGCAAGAGGTAGGCAAACTTCTCTACCCATTTTTTAAAGTTTTGTGACTGCTCCATCTTCACACCATTTCGCTGCAGATCTTGGACAATAAGTACAGCAAATTCACTCTGTAACTCTAAGGTATACGCTAAGATATTTTCTAAAGCCTCATCAGAAGGATTTTGCAGATAACGACTCACTATGCCTGAGCTCAGTGCATACAAAACATCCACCGTTTCAGGATACTCACGCAACTCTCCAGCTACTATACTCTCAATATCAGGCAGTCGTGACATCACCTTGACAAAAGAGAGAAAGCTTACCGCCACTTCCCGTCCAACGGCACCGCTTATAACATCCAAAAGAAGCTCTTTTTCTACGCTAGCTTCTAAGATATTGTGCACATACTCCCAAGATCTCGGTGTAGCAAAACTCTTCTCTTTACTTGTTGTATCAAAGGTGAAAAGATGCTCATTCTTGTAACTGATGTATGCAATTATCTCACTTGCAACTGCATTTTCATAAGCCCACTTACGCCAATCATCGACATTGACATCAAGCTCAAAATGGACAAATCTATTTGCAAGAGGTGCTGGCATTCTGTAGGTCACACCACGGTCTCCCTCACGGTTTCCTGCTGCAACGATCGCCCAGCCATCAGGCAGTGTATACTCACCTATGGCTCTATCAAGTATAAGTTGATAAGCAGAGGACTGCACAGCAGGAGCAGCAGCATTTAACTCATCTAAAAACAAAATCCCCTCCCCCTCACGTGGCAAAAAGGCAGGTGGTGCCCACAGAGCACTATGGCTCTCTTTGTCATAAAAGGGAATTCCCTTGAGATCTGTCGGATCCATCAATGCTAAACGCAGATCAATAAAACCGACGCCCTTCTCTTGTGCTATTGCTTTGACTATGGAAGATTTTCCAATTCCCGGTGCACCCCATAAAAAAGTAGGAACTTTTTGCTTTACCAAAGCAGTTAAACTCTTTGTGATTTCACTTGCTCTCATACTAACCATCCTATATTTTCACTTTGAATATGTCTGCCAAAAGCGGCATTTGTCTTTACTGCACGCTCAAAACGGCTGTCGAGTTGGAGTTGATACAAAATCTCTACCGGTGTCGCTTCATTTCTTGCAAGGGCTTCTAAAACAGCACCATCCCCACTCTCAAAGAGTGCT
>Ga0256843_1003911_pt1 | contig 10140 bp, 12 predicted proteins | sample AlvinellametaG_FD_191572 | JGI IMG/M metagenome (GOLD analysis project Ga0256843, IMG submission 191572) | Pompeii worm associated microbial communities from hydrothermal vent at the East Pacific Rise, Pacific Ocean - Alvinella | ecosystem: Host-associated > Annelida > Integument > Unclassified ... | reverse complement strand
ATGATTTAAGCTCTAAATATACTATTGGAGTAACAGTTTTTGAACCATCAATAAAATATCATTATGCATCATCTTCTGCTGTAAAAGTTTTTAAAGAAATTATTATTACATTAGAAGAAGAAGGATTTTTAGTTAAATATTAAGTTCTATATACAAGACATAATATGACTAATATAAATTATATACTACTATTATAAATAAAAAGGATATAGAAAATGATAAAACAAATAGCAACACATAACAAAATATTCCATGCTGATGAAGTAACAGCAATAGCACTATTAAAAGTATTCACTGAAGATGAAATTATAGTAACTAGAGTTGATCATGATACAAATGATTTTACTAAATTTAATATGGTAATAGATATTGGTAAAAAATTTGATGGAAATAAATACTTTGATCATCACCAATATAAAGGTGGAAAAAGTAGTGCTGGACTTATATGGGAATATTTACAATTTGAAGAATCTTATCCTAAAATATCAAAACTTATAAAGCTTGTTGATGATAATGATGTAGGTATTGCGAAAGCTAAACCATTTGAATACTCTTCATTAATAAAATGCTTTAATACTAAGCATTTATTAAGTAATGAACAAGAAGAAGGATTTAAAAAAGCAGTTGAATTTGCAGTTACTGTTATCGAGTCAATGGCACAAGCTCAAGAAGACTTAGATGATGCAAAAGACATTATATCAAATTCATTTAGCTTTAATAATAACTCTAAAATACTTGAACTAAGTGAATTTACATCTCATTGGACTACTTATATAAATGGACAAACTACTCCTAATATAAAAGCAGTTGTATGGGAAGATACAGAAGAAAAAAATTGGAAAGTAAAGATACCATCACAAAGATTAGGCTCATTTGATTTAAATGGTAAAGCTCTAACATATGATGACACTATGGACTTTGTACATAGTGCAGGACATTTTGCAATAGCAAAAGATGAAAATACTATGAGAAACTATTTAAAAAAACAAAATTTATAAATATCCAGACATAAAGCTGTTCAAAGAAATTATATACTTTCTACTAAATAATATTATTAAAATACAAGGATTAAAATGGAACGAGTAAACTGCACAACTATTAACAACGAAGTATCAATCAATATGAATGATATATGTAAAACATTAAATTATAACGGTAAAATTAAAGGTTATTCAAATATTGTAAAATATTCAAATCTAGAAAACAATATTTTTTCTAATATATCAAATAATGATATTGAAAATGCAAAAGCAATTACAATAATATTTAATCTTAGTCCAAATATTTCATTATCTTGCATAATAAATTCATGTAAAAGAATTAATAATTTAATTTCCTTACATTGCGATTTTTTATTTAGTACAGTAATTAATAGTGATTTAAAAAAAGACACTATAGATTATAAAATTTTACTTACTGGTTTATAATATTATTTATCAATAAAATAAAAAATTGTTTACTATTTTTCAATAATTTTAAGATATGGCATAAATTGCTGTATTTTAAAGGTAACTTCCATATCAGTGTTATTACAATACTAAATTTAAAACTTCTATTAGAATATTCTTTTAAAATTCTTTTGTGTATTAGATATATGTTAAAGTGCGGAACAAATATGCACTACCTAATAGCTTAAATTCCAACCTTTTGTTACAAATAACTCTATTTATAGTTCTTTATACATATTATTAATATATTTCATTTAAATATAAAGGTAATATAATAATAGACAAATAATTTATTGTAATATTTTTAAAAGAAAATCTCATCTTCTCTTTATCTTCTCTTTAGAGTCTCCTATTGTAATAAGCTAAAAGTACTATATAATGGTGCTTTTAGCTTATTATATATGACAAATTTCCTAAAACCTGACAAACTACCCTACTCTATTACTATTAGGTAGATACAAATAAAAATTAACTATTTATACCTGACAAATATCCCTAAAATCATGACAAATTTCCTAAAACCTGACAAATATCCCTAAAATTTTATAATAATATACATATTTTCTTAAAATAAGCAATAAAGACGTAATTCTTCCTATTAATAAAGAAAAATGGAAAAAAAACGCTTCGTAATACGGAAATTTAATAATATTTTGTCATATATTAATAAATATCAAAAAAAAACCAATAAAAAAACAATGTATTATGACAAAATTATGCTATAATTCCGTATAACGATTTTTATAATTACAAAGTCATATTTAAGGAATAAAATGAATAATACTATAATAAATATAGAAAAAGCAATATTAAGTACAATAATTTTTAATCCTATATTGATTGATGAAATTAATGAAATATTAAATGTAGATGATTTTATTATGCCAATAAATAAAATTATTTATCAAGAGATGAATGAATTAAATAAAAAAGATTTACCTATTGATGAAGAATTTTTAAGAAATAATATTAATCATACACACATAGATAATGCAATAATAGAAATATTATCAGCAAATGCAATTTCAAATCACATAGCATATTGTGAAGAATTGAAAGAATTTTCGAAAAAAAGAAAAATAAATTTATTATTTACAGAGATAAAGAATATATTAAATGAAAATAGTACTAATTCTGAAGATATTATAAATAAAATTAATTTAGAATTGGAAAATATTGATTTAAGTAATAAGACAAAAGATATATCTACAAAAGAAATATTATCTGAATTATTGAGCGATATGAATAAAGCTGCATTAAATGAAGATGTATTAGGACAAAAATCAGGATTAAAAGCATTAGATAATATAATTGGAGCATTCGAAGATGGTGACCTAATAGTAATTGCAGCACGTCCTTCAATGGGAAAAACTAGTATAATTTCAGCAATAACAAATCAATCATTAAATGATGGTCATGGAGTATTAATAGAATCTTTAGAAATGCCAGCTAAAAAAATACTTGCAAGGTTAATATCTGCAAGATCTGGAGAAAACTTATCAAATATAAAAAAAGGTTTCATAAGTAATAAAGAAAAATTTAATGAAGCAGCAAATTTTTTCGCATGCGAAAATTTAATAATTAATGATGGTACCTACCCTACTCTTACACAACTACAAAATAGAATAAAAAAAGCATTACGAAAAAATAAAAAAATAAAAAATATTTTTATTGATCATACTGGAAAAATACAACTTGATGGAAAAACAAGAGAAGATATTGAAATAGGTCAAATTACAAATAGTCTAAAAAAAATTGCAAGAGATAATAATATTAGAGTATTTTTATTACAACAATTAAATAGATCGGTTGAAAGTAGAGATAATAAGCGCCCTATGCTAAGTGATCTTAAAAACTCAGGTAATATTGAAGAAGATGCTGACGTAGTTTTAGGATTGTATAGAGATTCTTATTATAAAGCAAAAGAAAAGTCTATGTTTGAAAATAAGATTGAAAATGCTGAAATAATTATATTAAAAAATAGAGATGGTGAAACAAGAACAGCAAAAGTTGCTTTTGAAGGACGATGTGCAAGATTTGTAGATAGAGTTGAATCTGATATTCCAGTTATTATAGAATTTGGAGAATAAAATGAATGAATTAGAAATAGTTAAAGATCAAGAAAGATTACCACATTTTGATCAATATTTTAAGCATAATGATTATATCCAAAATTTTGAGTTAGCAGCAGCAATGGATATTACTCAACATAGAGTATTTGATACTCTAATGAGTTGTGTTCAAACATTAAAATATCATAAGCATGATTATTTATTTGAAAATAATACTGGTGGAAAAACAATTAAATTAAATCTTGATTTCTTTATGCAAAGATATTTAAAATCTCATAAAATAAAAAATATTAAAAAATCTGAATTAAGAATGGCAGTAAAATCACTTGCAGAAATTGTAGTTGTTAAAGATACAAAAGAAGGTATTGTGGCAAGACCTGTTTTTCAAGAGGTTTTTGCAAATACAAAATATAATAGATTAGAAATTGAAATATCAAAATATTTTTCATATGATTCATTAGCACCAGGAAAAGATACAAAAAGCCCAGGTTACACAAAACTTTTAAGTAGTAATCAAGCTGCATTAAAATCAGTATATGCAAGAATCTTTTATCAATATTTTTTATCTAAACTTGCTTTTCAAAATAATATAGAAATAGAAATAGAAATACCAAAATTACATAAGATTCTAGGTTTAGTAAATGAAGAAGGAAAATTCTTAAAAGGTAAAAAAGGATATGCTGAAACTTCACAATTTAAAAGAAGATGTATAAAAGAATCTAAAGAATTAATTAATAATCATACAGAATTAGATTTAGATATTATTGATATAAAAAATGGAAGAAAATTAGTTGCATTTTTATTTAAGGTAAAATTCAAAGAGAAAGAAAAAACAAATAATGGTGCAGATAATCAATTAGATGAATTAAAACCTAAAAAAGAAGATTTTAAATCTAAAGATGATTTTATAAAATATATGAAAATTTATTATAAAAATAGTAAAATAACTAATATGGTACCTAACTGCCCTATTTCTGATTATATTGTTTTAGATAAAAATGGTATGTTATGTTTAGAAAATAAAGAAAAAGGTATTTATAGATATTCAGATAATAATAAAATAGATTATAATTTTTCACAAAAAATATGGTCATGGCTTTATGATAATATTGATAGAGTTGGTAGATTTAAGCAAATATCTCAAATTGATATAATTAATGATAAATATAAAGATGAAAAAGTTGAAATTAATAATAATATTTTCGCATGCGAAAATATTAAAAAAGATAAAGAATATTGGATAGTAACAGTTAAAAATGAAAATGATACAGCAAAAATAAAAATACCATTAAAAGAAAAAATTGAAGAATATTTAGAAAGTATAAAGGTTTAATAAATGACAAGAAAAGAGATTAATGAAATTTTATCAATACCATTATCTAATTTATCTGATTGGAGTAAAAAAGAAGATGATGCATGGAGAAAATTATTATATACATTATTAAAAAATATTCCCAAAGATGATGCAATTAAATATGTACAAATGGGTGATATAGAAAATATGACAATAGAAGAAATGGATGCTAAAATTCATTTATATATGGAAGTAGAGGATACAAAATGATTATAGATATATCACACCAAAAAGGTGGAGTAGGGAAGTCTACAATTGCTTTTAATTTAGCAATAGCTCTAGGGAATAGTTTTAAAATAGAAGTTATTGATTTAGATGTACAAAATACAATTACTCATACAAATAAAATTAGAAAAGAAAATGGTTTTAAAAAGTTAAAAATTAAATATATTAATAATGAGAAAGAATTAAAAGAATATATAGAATTAGATAATAATGAAAAAATCACTATTATTGATAGTGGTGGATTTGATAGTTCATTAAATAGATTAGCAATATTTTATAGTGATATGGTTATTACTCCTGTAAGTGATAGATTTAATGAAATATCAGGATTAATGAAATATATTGAAATATTACAAGAATTAAATAAAATAACAGGTGAAGATATAAAAGTAAATGTATTATTAAATAATATTAATCCAAAAGTTAAAAATTTTGATGGATTAAAAACTTTTATTAAGAAAAATAGAGAATTTAAATTATTAGATACTATATTAAGGCAAAGAGCTGATTATGATAAGGCTGCATGGAAAGGTCAATCAGTAAAAGAATATAATAAAGAAAGTAAGGCAAGTGCTGAATTTACAGCTTTAGTAAAGGAAATTAAAAAGAAATTAGGGATTAAAAATGGCAAGAAAAACTAAATTTGATAATATTGATGAGATAATGAACTCTGCTGCAATGAGTGAATCTGAAAAAGAATTTTCGCATGCGAAAATTGATAAAAATACAATACAAGAAATTAATACTAAAAATATAGAAGATAATCCATTTCAGCCTAGATTACAAATAAAAAATGAAGATTTAATTGAACTAGCAAATTCAATAAAAGAAAATGGCTTATTACAGCCTATCGTGGTAAATAAAATAGCAAAAAATAAATATGAAGTAATTGCAGGGCATAGAAGATTGTTAGCTCATAAGTTATTAAAAAGAGATAAGATTAAAGCTATAGTTAGTTTAGAATTATCAAGAGAAGATCAAAGTTATAAAAGTAAAATGGCTATAAATGCACTTATAGAGAATATACAAAGGGAAAATCTAGATATATTGGAAACTGCAATATCCTTACAAAATTTATTAAATGAAAAAATATATAAGACAAAACAAGAATTATCTAAAGCAATTGGTAAAAATAATACTTATATTTCAAAAATATTAAGTATATTAAAACTTGAAGCTGAAATAATAAAAGATTTAGAAGAAAATAAAAGCTTAAAAGATTTAGAAGTTTTATATGAATTACAAAAGATAAAAGATTCTGCTATGCAAATAAAATTATATTATAAAATAATTGATGGTAAGTATACAAGAGCAGAATTAAGAGAATATAATAAAAAGAAAAAAAATATTATTGAAAATAAAAATACTAAAATAGAACGACCATATAGTATGAAGATTTCAAATAATACATTAAACTTTAAATATTCATTAAAATCATTAGAAAAAAAAGAAATAGATGATTTACAAGAAGAAATAAAGAAATTAGTAGAAAAATACTTAAAGTAGGGTATTTAATAAGAATGATAACATCAGAAAAAGTAAAAGCTATAGCAATAATAACACATACTCTTATAAATTCAAGAGTAAAAGATGGTTTATTAGTAGAAGAAGATAATTTATATAAATTATCTAATAAAAATATTGAAATATTAAAAAATGATTTATTAGAATTAGTTGATAGTTTTGAAAAAATTAATCTTACAAAGAATATATTGAATATATCTAGTAATAATATTTCAATAAATAGAATAACATATTATTACTCTGTGGGATTAAAACAAATTGAAATATTTAATCAAAAGAATGAAAACTTTTCATCTTTTTTATTAAGTATTTTGTTATTAATTAACTTATTAGAAGAAAATAAAATTAATAATATAAGAGTAGATAAACAACCATCTGAATTATTTAATTTGTATATAGATTCAAAAATACCAATAAAAGAAATAAAAAAATTATCAATACTTGCTGATAATATATATAATAATATTAAAAAAGCTAATTTTGCTAAGATGATAAAGAAAAAAAGATAAAATTATAAATAAGTGAGTATATTCTTTTTAAAATAGTATATAATACAGTATAAATTATAAAAAGGAATATTATATGAGTGAAATAATTTGTCCGAATTGTAAAAAGTCTTTTAAAATAGATAAAGATAGTTATACAAATATGTTAAAACAAGTAAGAGATAAACAATTTGAAAAAGAGTTATCAAATAGATTAGAAATAGCTCAAAAAGAAAAAGATACTGAAATAAAACTTGTAGAGTCTAATCTTTTAAAACAAATGCAAGAAAAGTTAGCTTTAAAAGATAAAGAATTATTAGAATTACAAGTAAAAAATCAAGATGAATTGAATAAAAAACTTCAACAAAAAGAATTACAATTGCAAGAGATGCAAACTTTAATAGCTAATTCAGAAATACAAACTCAACTTGAAGTGAGTAGGGCAGTTGAAGAAATAAAAAAACAAAAAGATGAATTAGAATATACATTACAAACAAAAGATATTGAAAAACAAAATGAAATAGAATTAGCAAAAGCAAATATAACAAATATCTTACAAGAAGAATTAGCTAGAAAAGATAAAGAACTTATGCAATTAAAAGCTACTACAAATGATAGAATATCTGATAAATTAGCTTCAAAAGAGCAAGAAATTTTTCAAATAAAATCACAACTTACAAATGCAGAGATCTCTAAAAAGTTAGAAATCTCTGAAGCTACAAAAGTTCTTGAAAAACAAAGAGATGATTTAATAAATGAATTAAAACTAAAAGAAACTCAAAAAGAATTACTTGAAAAATCAATCAAAGAACAATTTAGTAAGGAATTAGTTGTAAAAGAGCAAACTATTAAAATGAAAGATGACGAAATAGATAGATTAAAAGATTTTAAACAAAAACTTTCAACTAAAATGGTAGGTGAGACATTAGAACAACATTGTGAAATAGAATTTAATAAGTTACGAGCAACAGCTTTTAGAAATGCATATTTTGAGAAGGATAATGATTCAAAAGAGGGTAGTAAGGGTGATTATATCTATAAAGAGTATGATGAACATGGAAATGAAATAATCTCTATTATGTTTGAAATGAAAAACGAAAATGAAAATACAGTAACTAAAAAGAAAAATGAAGACTTCTTTTCTAAGCTTCATAAAGATAGAACTACTAAGAAGTGTGAATATGCAATATTAGTATCATTATTAGAGTCTGATAATGATTATTATAATACAGGTATAGTAGATGTATCTCATAAATATGAAAAGATGTATGTAATAAGACCACAGTTTTTTATTCAGATTATAACTTTACTTAGAAATGCAGCAATGAACTCTTTGCAATATAAACAAGAGTTAAATATAATTAAAAATCAAAATATTGATATAACAAACTTTGAAGAAAAGATTGATGCTTTTAAAACAGGATTTGCACGAAATTATGATTTAGCAAGTAGAAAGTTTAAAATAGCAATAGATGAAATAGATAAAACAATAACACATCTTCAAAAAACTAAAGATGCTTTATTATCTTCAGAAAATAATCTAAGGCTTGCTAATAATAAAGCAGAAGATTTAACTATTAAAAAATTAACTTATGGAAATAAAACTATGAAAGAGATGTTTAATGATGTTAAAGGAATAGATAAAGACGATATTAAATAATTATTAACTTATATTATAAAATAGATTAAAATATATGACAAAATTTAAACCTGCAACAGGACTTTCTAATGGACATATACAAACTCTATTTTCAACATTTTTTAGAAAAAAATAAATCTTGATTTTCAATTATAAATATTTGAATGAACTTAATAAAGTAGGGTATAGTACTGTTTTAATGCATTTGAGAGGCTGTTCTTTAAAAGCTAATAGATTGCCAAGACTTTATCATAGTGGAAAAAGTATTTATAACATATCTATCTAATAAATATACAAAAAGTAAGTTATTTGCAATAGGGTATTCTATTGGTGGAAAGATGTTACTAAAATTATTAGGTGAAAATAAAGAAAATTATTTATTAGATGCAGCTATTTGTATATCTGTTCCTATGTAACTAGATGTTAGTTATAAAACAATAAATCAATGTTTCTTAAAACTTTATCAAACTTATCTATTAAAACATTTAAAAAAAGAAGATCCAAATAAAATGAAAACTATATGGGAGTTTGATCATTTGTATACTGCTAAAATGCATAATTTTAAAACAGCACAAAATTATTATAAACAATATTTGAAATATATAACAATACCAACTTTAATTATTCATGCTTTAGATGATCCGTTTATGAATAATGATATATTACCTACTAAAAATGAATTATCAAATAGTATTAGTCAAGAAATCTATGCCTATGGTGGTCATGTAGGATTTATAAGTAGGACTATTTTAAACCTATTTATTGGTTAGAGAGTAGGGTGGTGGAGTATTTTAGAATTAATATATTAACTAAAACTTTTACACTACAAATTAGTAGTAACGTTAATTATACTTTTCTTTTAATATTTTAAGTTAATAAATAAAATAGTTAATGATGTAAGAAGTATAATACATATTAAAGTAATAAAATCATATAATAAGAAATATATTTCTTATAAAGGCATGAAATGGATTTAGTTCAATTAGGTTTAGAGATAAAAAAACTTAGAAAAGAAAAAAATTGGTCTCAAGATGATTTAGAAAAATATTCGAATATCACTAAAAGAACAATATCAAAAATAGAAAATGGTTTTATAGATGAAGTTGGTATCAAAAAAGTTGAGTTTATACTTGATTTGCTTGGGTATGAGTTTTGTCTTAGATTAAAAGGGCAACCAAAAACACTTGAAGAGTTAAGAGATGAACGAAACTAATCTAAAAGTATTTATAAATCAAAATGAAGTAGGCTTATTAAGCTATGAAGATCATAAATATATCTTCAACTATAAAGAAGATGCCAAAGATGTAGTATCTCTTACTATGCCAATAAGAAAAGAAAGTTGGGTAGATAAGAATCTTCATCCAGTATTTCAAATGAATCTACCTGAAGGTGC
>Ga0256843_1003910_pt1 | contig 10143 bp, 9 predicted proteins | sample AlvinellametaG_FD_191572 | JGI IMG/M metagenome (GOLD analysis project Ga0256843, IMG submission 191572) | Pompeii worm associated microbial communities from hydrothermal vent at the East Pacific Rise, Pacific Ocean - Alvinella | ecosystem: Host-associated > Annelida > Integument > Unclassified ... | reverse complement strand
GACAGCCGATGTTTCGCTGATGGACCTCAACCTCGTGCTGCGCCGGGAGACGACGGCGGAGGAGGTGAACGCCGTGCTCAAGGCGGCGTCGGAGGGGCCGCTGGCGGGGATCCTCGGTTTCGACGAGCGTTTCGGCGTCAGTCAGGATTTTGCCGGCGACAGCCGCAGCGCCGTGGTTGCCGCGGACCTGACGCAGATCATCGGCGGGCGGCACCTGAAAGTCATGGCCTGGTACGACAACGAGTGGGGATACGCCAACCGGCTGATCGAAATGGCCGGACACATTTCGGAGGTGATCTGAGGATTCGGGGCCGGGAGGACAGAAGCGGCTCTCCTTTTCACGCGGACGCATGTTTGCGTGTATTTTGTGTTCCTTTGTGAATGGAGTACAATAAAAGAAAGATTTGGCAGAAGAAGGAGAAGCGCTGGAGACGGTTCGAAACGTGAAAAAAGCGGCGGAACGGAACGTGTCGCCGCGGATCGTACTGTTGTTGACGCTGGCGGCGTATCTGGTGTCGGCGGCGGCGCGGTTGCCGCTGGCGTGGCTGGCGGAAAAGAATCCTTCGTTTGGTTACGGGGGCGGAATTATCCCGATCTGGACGCCGGACGCCGGGTATATCGGTGCCCAGGCGAAACGGCTGCTCGCCGGACTGGACGTGCCGTGGGACAACGAACATGCGGCCGGGCATCTCATGGCGTGGGCGGCGGAAGCGGGCGGCTGGCATATCGATACGGTGATGTTCTACGCACCGGCGCTGCTCGGAAGCCTGATCGTCGTGCCGGTGATGCTGATCATGACACTTTACCGGCGGCCGGTCGCCGGTTTTTTCGCGGCGGTTTTCGCGGCGGTGGGCTTCAATTTCTATTTTCGCACCCATCTGGGATACGCCGATACCGATATGCTGAATTTTTTCTTCGTGTATCTGCTGCTGTACGGCATGATCGGCGTTTCGGAACGGCGGCAACTGCGCTACGGCTATATCGGTTTCGTCGCCGTGGCGGCGCTGGGATACTGGTATCATGCCTACAAACCGCTGGTCACGGGTCTGTTCGGGATCTATCTGCTCTATGTCGTTGTCGCGGACCGCAGGAACACCGTGCATTACTATGCGCTGGCGTTGCTGGGGATCGCGATGCTGCCGGCCGCATTGTGGCTGCGGCTGCTGCTGGCGGCGGGCGTCGGGATCGCACGCCGTTACGTCTCGAAACGTTTCCCGGAAAAGAGAACCTGCCCGTACCTGCTGGCGGCGACCGTGGCGGGGACGGCTGCCGCCGCGGTCGCTGTCGCCTCGACACCGCGATACTATCTGCGGATCGTGCAGTATTTCGACAAGCCGTCGTTTTTCCGTTTTGAGGATGCCGCCGGGAACGTCTATCGGGTCGAAGCGGCGCTCAAAGGCATTTCCGAAGCGATGCGGATCCCCCTGTCCGAAGCGGTCGTCTATCTCGCCGGAAACGCGGGGGTGCTGGCGGCCGCTTTTGTCGGGCTGGCGCTGCTGACACGGCGGCGGCGTTCGGCGCTTCTGCTTTGGGCGATGATCGCACTGGGTCTGGCGGCGACGGTGCTGGGAGTGCGTTTTACCACTTTTGGGGTTCCGGCGGTCGCCGTGGGGGTGTTCACGGCGATTTCCGTCCTGACGGAACAGCTGCGCCTTCGGGCGGGACGGGCGGTTGCCGCGGGAACTGCGGCGGTGCTGATTGCCTTCGTGTTTCTGTTTCCGTTGCGGGACATGGCCGAATACAACCGGTTGCTGCGGCCGGTTTATCTTTCCGAAGAAGCCGGAATGCTCGATCGCCTCTCCCGTCAGGGGAGCCGGAACGATTTCATCGTCAGCTGGTGGGACAACGGCTGGCCGCTGTGGTACGCCACGGGGAAGCGGACACTTGTCGACAACGGGAAACACAACGAGGACAACTTTCTCGTGGCAAAGATGTTTTTCACTCCGAATGCGCGCCTGACGGCCAATATGGCTTCGCGGTTTCTGGAAGCATATGCGGAGCATTACGGCCGGGGATCGGTTCTGAAACGGGTGGCCCGGCGGACGGATCTGCGGGCCCTGTTGAAACGTCTGGCGACGGAACCGCCGCACAGCCCGCGGGATTTCGATGTCTATTTCTATTTCGACGACGATCTGATTCCGAGGCTGCCGCTGATCGCACGGTACGCCTCCCTGGACGGTTCGGACCCGCTGGAAGGGGAAATACTCTCGTATACCTGGCTGACGAAGCCTTTCGGTGCGGCAGACCGGTATGTCCGCGGCCGGGGGCTGGTCTTTGACCGTAAAAGAGGGATCGTGACGTCCGACGACGGGCAGAGCGGACGGGTGGGACTGCTGATCGTCAGTGACGGAAAACAGATGAAGGTCCAGCGTTTCTACGCGGGAGCGGATTACAACCTGATCGTTTACAAAAACCGGTATATTCTCATGGTTTCGGACCGGGTCCTGAACAGTTTCGTCATCCGCGGCCTGCTGCTCAACGGATTCGACCGGCGCTTTTTCGAACCTGCCGGCCTGTCGCCGCGGGCGAAGGTGCTCAAACTCAGAAGAACTCCCGTGAAGGAGAAGGCGGAATGAAACCGGCGAAGCTCAACGCGGTCCTTTCGAAACGCGACCGCCGTTTTCTGCTGGGCATCGTTCCTTTCGCCCTGCTGATCGCGCTGATCGAAATGGTCGGTATTTCGGCGGTGATGCCGTTTATCCATGTGGCGACCGATTTCGGCGTGATCCGCAGGGAGGCTTTCTACCGTTATATCTACGAGAAATTCGGTTTCGGCAGCGAAGTGGACTTCGTTCTGGCTTTTGCCGCGCTTCTGGTGGTTTTCTACCTGTTGCGGGCAGTGCTGAACCAGCTGTACGTCTATGCGATGGCTTCGTTTTCGAAACGTTCCGCCCGTGACATCTCCCTGAAACTTTTCCGGAACTATATCGGATTCAGTTACCGGAATTTCGTCGAGCGCAACAGCGGCCGTCTTATCCAGGCGGTGTTGCACGAAGCGATGAATATTTCCGCGATCCTCTCTTCCTATATCCGTCTGATGACGGAACTAATCATTCTGGTCGCCATCTACATCGTTCTGCTGGTGGTAAGCTGGAAAATCACACTGCTTCTGACGCTCTTTCTGCTCGTCAACGGAATGCTGATCATGAAAGCGGTGACGGCCCGCATCCGCCGTTCCGGCCGTCAGCGTGAAGTGAGCCAGCGGCAGTTCTACGAGATTCTCAACAGCACGTTCGGCAATTTCAAAATGATGAAGCTGCGCGCCGACGACGCCGAGCGGATCGAGGCGTTCAGCGAGGCCAGCGACGCCTACATGAAGGCCAATGTCTGGCAGGAGACGCTGACCCAGACACCGAAAATCTATCTGGAAGCGGTGGGATTCATCATGCTGATCCTGCTGGTGGGCTACTGGGTGGAGGTGCTGCAGACCGACATCCGTTCGAAAGTGGCGGTGCTGGGAGTGTTCATTCTCGCCCTGTACCGGCTGATGCCTTCCGTAAGCCGGATCGTCTACAACTACAACAATATCGCTTTTCACGAATGTTCGCTGGAGATCGTGCACGACGACCTTTCCTACGAGGTCGAGCGGATCGGAAACGCGCCGGTCGTGTTCGAACGGAAGATCGAACTGCGGGATGTCGCCTTCGAGTACCTGCACGGCAAACCGGTTTTCCGCGGGGTCGATCTCGAAATCCGCAAAGGCGAGCGGATCGCGCTCGTCGGAGAGAGCGGCAGCGGCAAAAGCACGCTCGTGGATATCATCATCGGTCTTTACCGTCCTCTGGAGGGAGGGCTGTATGTCGACGATCTCCGGATCGACGAAGAGCATATCAGGGCCTGGCGGCGAAAAATCGGTTATATTCCGCAGGACATCTATCTGTTTGACGGTACCGTCGCGCAGAACGTGGCGCTCGAAAGCGATTACGACCCCCGCAAGGTGGAAGAGGCGTTGAAACGGGCCCGCATCTTCGACTTTCTGCAGACGGAACACGAGGGAACGGAAACGGAGGTCGGGGAAAACGGTGTCCGGCTCAGCGGAGGGCAGAAGCAGCGGCTGGCCATCGCCCGGGCGCTCTATCACGATCCGGAGGTGCTCGTTCTCGATGAGGCGACCAGTGCCCTCGACAGCGAAACCGAAGCGGAGATCATGGAGGAAATCTATCGGGTCGGACGGGGAAAAACCCTGATTGTCATCGCCCACCGTCTGACGACGATCCGCGAATGCGACACGATTTACCGGATGGAAAAAGGCCGCCTCGAAAGGGTGCGGCACGAAGCGCTCTTCGCAGAAGACCGGAGCCGAACGTGACGCCGCAGCTGAGCATCATTCTGCCGGTTCACAACGCGCGGCCGTATCTTGGGGAATGCCTTCGGAGTCTCGCGCCCCAGCTGGAGGACAGACGGATCGAACTGATTGTCGTGGACGACGGTTCGACGGACGGTTCGGCCGGAATCGCGGAGGCGTTCGCCCGCGGGATGCGGGAGGGAAGTGTCCGGCTGATCCGTCAGGAAAACCGGGGGCAGGGGCACGCGAGAAACCGGGCGCTGGCGATGGCGCGGGGAGAGTATGTCGGGTTTGTCGATGCGGACGACCGGACGGAAGAGGGGATGTTTCCCGTCATGCTCGATGCCGCCCTGCGTCTCGGGGCGGACATGGTCGTGTGCGATTATTATATTTTCGACGGTTCGGGCCGGAAACGGACCGTCCGCTACCTCGATACGCGGCGGGAGGCGGTCGATCCCGCCGTGGTGAAGTCCGCGGTTTTCGCCACCGGATTCAGTCTGTGGAACCGGATCGTCCGCCGGGAGCTTTTCGCGGAAGCGGATGCCGCGTTTCCCGAAGGCATGGCGTTCGAAGACCTGGCGGTCGTTCCGCGGCTGGTCGCCCGGTGCCGGCGACTGGTCAACGTATCGCAGGTGCTTTACGGTTATCGCGTGCATCCGGATTCGACGGTTCACTCCGCCGGGAAACACCGGGATGTTTTCAGGGCGCTGCGCCTGTTGATCGGGAAAATGCCGCCGGCCTTCGCCGGGGAAACGGCCTTCATCGTCGTGCAGGAACTGGCGTTTTACGCACTGCCGCGTTACCGTGCGCGTCTGGACGCGCGGCAGTGGAAAGCGTTTCACGGCGCGGTCCGCTCTTTCGTGCGCCAGTGCTGTCCGGACTGGCGCAAAAATCCCTATGTCGCGAAGGCGGGAATCGCCAGACGGCTTTATCTGTCGCTGCTTCTGGGGGCCGGCCTGCGCTGGCCGGTGCTGCTCGGACGCCGGTTGACGGGAGCGGGCGGATGAGTTCCGTACAGACCGTGCCCGCGGAAGGGGAGATCCGGAACCTGAGGATGGCGATTCCGAAAACCGTCCATTACTGCTGGTTCGGGAAGGAAGAAATGCCGGCGTTGCAGCAGGCGTGCCTCGCGACCTGGACGAAGCACCTGCCGGATTTCGAAATCAAACGCTGGGACGAAAGCAACGCTCCGATGGAGATTCCTTTTGTGCGGGAACATTACGCCCGAAAAGAGTGGGCTTTCGTTTCGGATTTCGTCCGGCTGTACGCGCTGGTCGAAGAAGGCGGAATTTTTCTCGATACGGATATGGAAGTGGTGAGAAATTTCGACCCGCTGCTGGAACATGCGGCCTTCGTCGCCTTCGAACGCGAGGGGCGTCTGACCAACGGCGCCTGCGGCGGACGGCGGGGACATCCTTTTTTCAGGGCATGCCTGGAGTACATGACAGAGCGTTTCGAGCGGGGCCTGCCCTACATGATTTCTCCGGAAGTGACGACGGCGGTCTATTCCAAAACGCGTTTTCCGGATGTGGCGCTGCTGCCGAAAAAGAGTTTCTACCCCTACAACCCCTACGATCCGGCGGACCGGGGTGTGTTCATGTTCGCCGACGTGACGCCGGAGACCTACGCGGTGCATCACTGGGCGAAATCGTGGAAGATGGACTGGCGCACGAGGGTGCGGCGGCTGTGGCGAAAATGCATTCCGGCTTTCCGGGGGGCCGGAGAGGGGAGAGTGCGATGAAAACGGTGCCGGACCTGATCGTCGAAAAGTGCGTTCCCGTGACGCGGCGGCCGAAACTGGTGACCTATCTGAACCCTTACTCCTATGTGATCGCGCGGCACCATCTGCCGCTTTTCTCCCGGTTCGACGAGATCCGGATCGACGGCATCGCGCTGGTCTTCTTTCTGCGCCTTTTCGGGATCGTGAACGTGCGCCGGAGAAGTTTCGACATGAGTTCGGACGCTCCGGCGCTTTTTGACGGAATGGTTTCGGAAGGGAAAACGGTCTATTTCATCGGCTCGAAAGCCGAAGACATCGAAAAGGCGGTCGAAAAAATAAAAGAGGCCTTTCCCGGCCTGTCGGTCGCGGGCAGCCGTCACGGCTATTTCACGGACGGGGAGGAGCGCCGCCGGATGATCGATGCGCTCGTCGCACTCGACCCCGACTGTGTCGTCTGCGGGATGGGAACCCCGAAGCAGGAAGCGTTTCTGCTGGACCTGCGTGCCGCCGGATGGCGGGGAGACGGCTATACCTGCGGAGGCTTCCTGCACCAGAGCGCTCAGCGGCTGCAGTATTATCCCCGCTGGATGGACCGGCTGCATCTGCGCTGGCTTTACCGCATCTACAAAGAACCCGGAATGCTGGGGCGGTACGCCTGGGAGTATCCGAAATTCGTCCTGTTGTATGTCCGGGATGTTCTGCGAAGGAAAAATGCCGCCGGCGGGCCTTCACGGAACGATTCGCCGGATGACAACAGACACTCCATGATAAAATACACGAAACCAACGAAAAAAGGTGAAAAATGAGAAAAACGTATGCCGTCAACGCCCCGGAGGTGGTCGACGAGGTGTTCGAGGACGAAATCGTCGTGATCAATTTCGACAGCGGGAACTATTACAGCCTCCGGCAGAGCGCGATCGATATCTGGGAAGGCCTGGGAAGCGGAATGGACGCGGATGCGATCGCGGCGATGCTCTGCCGCCGGTACGAAGTCGGCGAGGCGGAAGCGGCGGAAACGGTGGCATCGTTGCTGGAACGGCTCGAAGCGGACGCGCTTGTCCGTCCCTCCGACGCCGCCGGCAGGGAAGAAGCCGTTCCGGAAGTGGCGGAGGAAAAGAAGCCGTTTGCGCCGCCGCTGTACGAGAAGTTCACGGACATGAGCGACCTTCTGGTCCTGGACCCGATGCACGACGTCGACGAAAACGGCTGGCCCTATGTCGAACCGAAAGAGTAGCGAAGAGAAGGCCGAGCGTTTTTTCGACCGGATCTACGCGGCGGCGGCCGGGGCCGCCCCGGACAACGAGATCCGGTACGATTTCCGGATCGCGGGCAGGACGGTCCGGCTGATTTTCGCCGGTCCCGCGCTGGTGGAGCGCGTCGTGCCGGCGTTGCGCCACCTCCGCTGTGCGCCGGCGGACGCGGATCTGACGGTGAGGCTGTGGGACAGCGAATCGACGGGACAGGCGATGCCGCCGAACGACTGGGCCCCGGAAGACTATCTGGAGCACGGGCTGATCCGGGGATACAATACCGACAACGTCGCGACGGCGTTCAACATGGGCAGCGGCACCCTCAACATGTACCGTGCCGATACGAAAACGGCCGTGTTCTGGACGCGGTCGGCCGAAACACTTCCCTATTACGAGACGGGGGCGCCGCTGCGCAACGTCATTTTCTGGTGGGCGTCCCGTTTCGGGCTGCAGTATGCCCACGCCGCGGCCGTCGGAACGGACGCCGGAGCGGTTCTGCTGGTCGGAAAGGGCGGATCGGGCAAATCGACTTCGGCGCTGTCGGCGCTGCTGTACAGCCGGATGGACTATCTCGGGGACGACTACGTGCTGATCGGCACCGATCCCGTTCCGCGGGTCTACAGCCTCTACAGTTCCGCGAAACTCAACGCCGACCACATCGGGCGTTTTCCGCAATTGCTGGAAAAAGTGAGCAACCGGGAGCGGCTCCGGACGCAGAAGGCGCTGATGTTTCTGGCGGAGCAATACCCCGACAGAATCGTCGGGGAACGGGTTCTCAAAGGCGTCGTTCTGCCCCGTGTCACCGGCCGGCCCCGGAGTGCCTGCCGTGCCGCGAACGCTTCGGAAGCCCTGCGGGCGCTGGCGCCGAGCAGTATTTTCCAGCTGCCCAACCGCAGCGGGTCGGTTTTCGGGTATTTCGGAAATTTCGTGCGGAAAGTTCCCGCTTTCCATCTGGACGCCGGTACCGATTTCGCCCGGATTCCTGAGGTGCTGACGTCGATCGTCGAAGGAGGATGCCGTGACTGAAAACAGGCCTCTTGTCAGTGTGGTCATGCCGGCCTACAACGAAGAGAAATATATCCGCGAGGCGGTCGAAAGCATTCTGGCGCAGTCGTACCGTCCGACGGAAATTCTCGTCGTCGACGACGGTTCCGAAGACGACACGTGCACGCGTCTCGAAACGTTCGGCGGGCGCATCACCGTCTTCCGCCAGGAACACAAAGGGCCGGCGGCGGCGCGGAACCTCGCCGTCGCGAATGCGAAAGGCGCTTTTCTGGCGTTCGCGGACGCGGACGATCTCTGGCCCGAGGACAAGCTTGAAAGACAGTTGGGCCATTTCCTGGAGGACGAAACGCTCGATATCGTTCTGGGAACGCAAAAACGGATCTACGCCCCGGACGCGAAGGAAACCGGGACCGGTGAAATGCCGCCGGAGGAGGAGCTGATCGCGCACAGTCTGCCCGGGGCGCTGATCCGCCGCAGCGCGTTCGAGCGGATCGGGCCGTTCGACGAAAGCCTGATCTACGCCGAAGATCTGGACTGGTTTCTGCGTGCGCGTGAAGTGGGGCTGAACATCTCCGTGCACCGGGAGGTGGTCAACATTCACCGCCGCCACGGGGCCAACATGACGAGCAACGTGGCCGAGGTGAGACGTTATACGTTCAAGATGTTCCAGAAATCCCTGGCGCGCCGCCGGAAAAATCCCGACCTCAACTACAATCCGCCGAAACTGAGCGATTTCGAACGGGGGTGAACGGGATGCAGACACAGAAACGGCCGCACGTGAGTGTGGTGATGCCGGCGTACAACCGCGAACGGTATATCGGGGAAGCGATCGAAAGCGTTCTGGGGCAGGAGGGGTGCACGGTCGGGCTGATCGTCGTCGACGACGGTTCGCGGGACGCGACGGCGCAGCGGGTGGCCCGGTATCCGGAAGTCAGATACCTGTATCAGGAAAACGCCGGACAGGCCGCCGCGAAGAATACCGGCATCCGGGAAGCGGACGGGGAGTTTCTCGCCTTTATCGATTCCGACGACATCTGGACGGAGGGGCGCCTTTCACGACAGGTGCGCTATCTTCGGGAGCATCCGGACGTGCGGATGGTTTTCGGCGGCGTGGAGCAGTTTTGCAGCGAGGAACACCGGCATCTGCACCGCAGAAGCCTGGAAAAAACGATCCGGGGCATCACGGCGGGAACGATGCTGATACGCCGGGAGGATTTCCTGAAGATCGGTCTCTTCCGTACGGATCTGCGTGTCGGCGAGTTTATAGAGTGGTTCGACCGGGCTTCGGCGGCGGGATACCGTTACCATCTTTTCGGGGAGGTTTTTTTGAAACGGCGTCTGCACGACACGAATATCGGGCTTCAAAGGCACGGAGGTCCCAACGATTTCGCGAAGATTCTCCGAGCGTCGCTCGAGCGGAAACGGCGGAAGGGGGGAGACTGAAAATGGAGATGATCCGGAGTTATGCGAAGAAGCTGCGGCCTTCGCGCGAAGACGAACTGATGCTGACGGCGGCGCTGCACCCGTCCGTTCCCCGGGCGCTGGAAGCGTGGCGTGTCTGGACGGAAACGGCGGACATCGACCGCCTGTACGAAGCGTCGCAGCGTCTGATTCCCCTGCTGTATCACCGTCTGAATTCCCTGGGAATCGAACACGGACTGATGGAGCGTTTCAAGGGGATCTACCGCAGAAGCTGGTACCGCAACCAGATGAACTTCCATCGTGCGCTGCCGGTGCTGAAAGCGTTCGCGGACGCGGGCATCGATCCGCTGGTGCTCAAGGGAGGGGCGGTGTCGCAGTTGTACTATCCGCAGCCGGGACTGCGTCCGATGAACGATTTCGACCTGCTGGTGCCGTTACGGCAGACGGACCGTGCGCTGGAG